>Ga0194052_1000188_pt1 | contig 44390 bp, 58 predicted proteins | sample SepL226m_MetaG_FD_160117 | JGI IMG/M metagenome (GOLD analysis project Ga0194052, IMG submission 160117) | Anoxic zone freshwater microbial communities from boreal shield lake in IISD Experimental Lakes Area, Ontario, Canada - Sep2016-L227-6m | ecosystem: Environmental > Aquatic > Freshwater >...
AATATTTTTATATTCACAACATCTGAGTCGAAGTCAGAACAAACGAGTAAATACTCCGCAGCTTGCTGCGTAAAGAAGCAGAGCTTCCACTTAATACCTCGCCAGCTTGCTGCGAGGTAGTTTATTTTACACTTCTAATATTGTATTATTTGACGTCCACACCCATAGATCTAGCTGTACCAGCGATGATCTTGGCGGCCTGATCGATCGTATTGGCATTGAGATCCGCCATCTTCCTTTCCGCGATCTCACGAGCTTGCGCCTTGGTGATAGTGCCGATCTTCTTGGTATTTGGCTTCCCAGATCCTTTTTCCATCTTCAGCGCTTTCAAGATGAGACTTGAAGCCGGTGGAGATTTGAGCTTGAAATCATATGTACGATCTTCGTAAACAGTGATGAGTACTGGTATCATGTCCCCCATCATTCCCTTTGTCGCCTCGTTGAACTTCTTGGTAAAATCACCAATGTTAACACCAGCTTGACCTAGTGTAGGTCCCAAAGGAGGCGCAGGAGTGGCCTTCCCAGCAGGAGCGATGACTTTGACTTTCTTTATGATTTTCTTTGCCATGGTTGTGGTACTTTACATCAAGTTAATCGAATAAGCAAGATTTACACCTTCTTCACCTGCAAGAAGTCGAGTTCTACTGGCGTCTCTCGTCCGAACATAGAAACCAAGACTTTGATCTTGCCTCTCTGTGTATCTACTTCCGCGACCTTACCTTCGAAGTCCTTGAATGGTCCGTCAGAAACTTTGACGAGGTCACCAGTCACGAGATCGATAGAATGTTCGGTATTACCTTTCTGCATACGTGCAAATAGGGTTTCGACTTCCTTGGCTTCCAATGGAACTGGTGAAACTCCTGCCCCGACGAAACCAGTCACGCGTGGTGTATTGCGAACTATATACCAGGAATCATCCGTAACTATCATCTCCACGAGAACGTAACCAGGATAGATCTTTTCCTCCTCTTCTATCCTCTTGCCAGCTTTGACTTTGATCTTCTTCTCTGTAGGCACGATAACATTGAAGATCTTGTCCTCCATACCGAGCGACTCGATACGTTGTTTCAAGTTTCGTGCGACCGCGTTCTCATAGCCCGCGTATGTATGTATCGCGTACCAATTCCTCTCTCCTGTTATGTGTTGTTTTGTCATGGTAAATGTAAGATTAGAACAGCAATGTTAGCAATCTAGAAAATACAAAGTCCGAAAGTCCGAGGATTGCTGCCGTAGCGATCGACACCAAGATAACGAGAGTCGTGAATCGTATCGTCTGTTGTCGAGTTGGCCAATTGACATGAGCCATCTCTGCGCGTGTATCTTTGATGTAATTTGTGATTCTCATGTGATTTTGAGCCCTTTTACGGAGCAGATTGATATTTTTATTAAAAAACCCCGCCTGGGGATAACATATGTATATTATACCCTTTGAAGCGTCAAGTCAATGGCGCCCAGTGAATGTGTTCCGAACGCACTTGCGTCCACTCACCTCATAACAATGAATGGTGCAGGGGTACGGATATTTTCCATGCCCTGCCTGCCGGCAGGCAGGTGGAAAATTCCTCGTGCTCTCACCAGTGCTCGCAAGCCCCCTTCACCCTTCATTGTTATTCGGCTCAGTGTGTAGTAATACCTACTTTATCTCATACGTAACTGAGACACTACTCGTCACCTTCTGTTCGCCAACAGATACCTCTGGAGCAGCTGATGCTGTTGCTGCCATCATCTTGGCAGAATTATCCATGTTATACATCATCGGTCGTGGCGAATTACTGCTTTCTGAGAAACTGACGACGCGTACGAGACTGACACCGAGCTGTTTGGCCAACTCCTTGGCCTTCGACTGCGCATTGGCTATAGCAACACCGCGTGCCTCAGCCTGTACAGACTCTGGCTTATCAACAGAGAAATTTAGACCGTTGACATTCTGAACTCCTATAGAGCCGATCGCGGCGAACAGTGTGCCCGCTTTACTCAAGTCACGAACCTTGATCTGTGTACTCTGACTAACATCGTAACCAGTGAGAACTGATCTGGATGGTGGGCAACTATTCGCAGTACATGGACTACTCTGATATTCATAATGCGGGTTGATATTGTATGAAGTCGTTTGGATATCCTTGTCTACAACTCCGCCACTACGAACCGCCTTGAGAGCAGCATTCACTTTGTTGGTAGCTTTTGTCTGAGCATCGACGACGGCCGCTGATGTCTCTGTCACAGTAAAGGAAAATGTGGCGACATCCGGTATCGCTACAGCATCCCCTGTTCCTTCGACAGAAATAGTATTGACGACTTGATCACTCTTGCCGACATAACCGATGGATTTCAATTCTTTCACAGACACAACAACGAGGAATATAGTTAGTAAAACCAATGCGCCGACAGCTGTTTTCCAAAAGTTTTGTGGAATATTCATTTGATTAATTGTAATTATTGTAATTGTTAATACTTCAATGATATACGAATCTACGAATATTACAAATATGCGAATGATTACGAATGTTATCTAGCCTACTCATGTGGATTCGTATCCATTCGCATATTCGCACCATTCGTAGATTCGTATCCTATCGACACAAATCTATCAAATTTTCAAATAACGCCAATACCGTCATCGCCCCTACCCCACCAGGAACTGGCGAGATGGCTTTCACGATCTGCGAAACAGATTCAAAATCAACATCACCAACCAACCTCTCCTCACCTATACGCGAGATGCCAACATCTATCACCACCTGGCCACCATTCACATGCTTCGCCGTGATCAGGCCAGGCTTACCAACAGCAACGATGAGAATATCTGCGTCCTTCGTTCCTGATATCAGATCCGTCGTCTGGCTATGACAAACAGTCACGTGAGCACCTGCATTCTGGCACATGACGGCGATCGGCCTACCGACGAGGTCAGACCGACCAACTACGGTCACTTTCTTGCCTAGAATTTCGATACCATAGAACCTGAGCAGCTCTCTCACTCCCCTTGCTGTCGCTGGCATTATTCCCTTTCCCTTGGTCCAGCTACCGATACTCGTAGTCGTCAGAGCATCGACATCCTTCCCTGGTGCGATAGTATCGATAACCTTCGTTCGGTCGATATGTCCCGGCAATGGCAATTGGACGATGATGCCGTGAATACTCTCATCATCATTCAACATCTCGATATGTTTCAATATTTCCGTTTGCGTGATCGTCTCCGCGAATAGTTCGTGCACGACTTCTACACCGATCTTGGCTGCAAAAAGTTTCTTTGCGCGAATATATGAAGTCGAATCAGACCTATCACCAACTTGGATGATCGCCAACTTTGGTATACACGGGAGCGCCTTCACCTTGGCGATGAGTTCTCCAGTATGCGCCTCACGAGTTTTGCGGCCGTCTATGATGATAGCTGACATAGTAAATCCAGCATAACACATATATATGATTTACTAAATTATTACCCTCATTTTGCACTCCACCTGGCATAGATACCAGCCGGTAGCAATCTCATTCCTTCCTCCTTCCTTCCCTCTCCTATCGCGAGCTCCCCTATCTCTATATGTCCACCAAATTTTTCCACGAGTGGTAGCAAATTATTTTCATAAGCCACCGCCGAGTAACCGGCCGAATAACCATTGATGAGGAAAAATAGCGGCCGATCTTTCAATAATGTTATACATTGATCGATGAGTGGCAAAAAATGTTCTTCTATCTTCCAAAGCTCACTATCCGGTCCATGACCGAATGCTGGCGGATCCATGATGATACCGTCGTATCTATTACCCCTTTTCAATTCCCTGCGTACGAATTCCCTGGCATCATCCATGATCCAGCGAACAGGTTTGTCTTTGAGACCAGATAACTCCGCATTGTCTCGCGCCCAGGTCATCGCGGTTTTCGATGAGTCGACGTGCACAACATTCGCACCAGATTGTGAGCACGCTAGAGTCGCTCCGCCCGTGTAACCGAATAAATTTAGAATATTTATAGTATCGTTTTCTGTCTGAGAAGATTGAACGGGCACGGATATTTTCTTGCTAGAAAATTCCTCGTGCTCGCCCCGTCGGGCTCGCAAGCCCCCTTCACTCTTCTCAGACAGAAAGCTTTGAATGATATTTCGTAACCAATCCCAATTCGCTGATTGCTCTGGGAAAATACCGACGTGCTTGAAAGATGAAGGTTTCACCCACAACTTGAGTCCGCCAAATTCTATCGGCCATCTATCGAGTTTGCCGTTTTTCATCGTCCATTTGCCGTCACTACCATCACGAGAAAAGTGTCCGTCCGCCTTGGCCCATTCAGTTTGTGCCAATGACTTGTGCCACAATGCCTGTGGATCTGGCCTAGAGAGAACCACCGTACCAAAACGTTCGAGTCTCTCTCCTTCTCCAGAGTCGATCAACTCATAATCGGCACTCGACTCGGTTACCAAGATGTTAGATATTTTATTCAGATTTGACATGATTTTTTATTCAAATTATGACCCCCCTAGCCACTAATCACTAGTCACTACACTATACTTCTTAAACACCGCCAACGTTAGAATAAAGAGGATCGTAGTGATCGCCGCCGACGTTAAACAATACTGACAATATGCGTGAAGGACGAATGCCTGCAATGCTGTGAACCAGATCGATGCCAGGAATCCTGGAACCGTCAGGAATAGACTGAGCCGCAGTATTTCAGAATTGTGTTTCTCCAGCTTGGTGATGTGTTTCGATTCCAACAGAATGACGCTACCGATGACGATGAGGAGATAGTATATAGCACCAACTAGAGAGACTGGTATACCGAGCACGGCCGAGTACGGGCTAGTCAATACAGTTTCGCATCCACCTGTAACCGAGCACGGTGGTACGACTCCGCGGAAATACTCGACAGACAGAAATGTAGCATCCGCAAACCCGATCAGAGCGATGATCAGAATGGCGATAACTAGACTACTTGGTAGCTGCCGAAGCGGCCTCGTCAACAGTTTTTTTAATTTCTTCATAGGTTGCAAAGTTGGTCTCCTTACCATTAACGAAATATGTCGGGGTATGATCGATACCGATCTTTCTAGATTCCGTTTCTCCTGCCATTATTATAGCAGCCGTAGTGCTAGACACTAGGTCCGCCTTGAATTTCGTTATGTCCAATCCGAGAGTCGTGGCATATCCTTCAAAGATGGATTCGGCATCAGCATGTGGTTTCTCTGACCAATCATTCTGGTTGGCATAGAGCAAACTATACATCCCCCAGAACTTGCCCTGAGTAGCCGCGGCCTCAGACGCTTCCGCTGCTGGTATAGCGTTAGCATGTTGGGTCAATGGGAAATGTCTGAAAACGAGTCGCATCGTAGTCGAGGATTCGTTGAATAATTTCTCCATCACTGGGAAATATGTGGCACAGGCTGGGCACTGGAAATCCTCATACTCGATAACTGTTACTGGTGCATTTGGATTGCCTCGAATATGATCTGCGGCAGTAACTGGTCCTGGTACGATATTGGACAAGTTCCTACGTGGCAACTTATTCATAGAAGCTATCAACCCCCAAACTATCAGAGCCAAAATGATGATAAATGATGCCCAAAAAATGATTCTTTTTGTATTCATAGGTTTTCAGTATACATATTTAATAGACGATCAACAAGTGTCATACCAAAGCCCTCACCTTGTCACTTGTCACATCCCCTCCGTGAGCGAAACGATCTTGTACCCCTTCCCCTCGATCGTCGTAAACACATCATCCAATATTCTACCTGTGATGTCATTGCCAACATGCATGAGATAGATACTCCCTGGCATAATATTGGAAATGATCCTATCTGTAACCTCTGCATCTGTAACTTTCTCTGGACCCTTCCAATCATACGCATCCGTAGTCCAGTATACTGACTCATACCCATCTCGATAAGCGGCCTTCAGAACCCTCTCATTGCGATCGCCATATGGTGCCCTGAAGTACGGCCTAGTGGAAACGCTGGGAGCAGAAGCCATGCCTCTGGTAATTTTAGCCAGAGCAACATCCATCTCATTCAATTCATTAACAACATCGACACTAGCGATCGATGTCAGGTAAGGATGGTTATAGCTATGATTGAATATTTCGTGTCCCGCGGAAACGACTTCCCTAACAAAGTCAGGATACGCCTCTACGAATCTCCCCGTCATGAAGAATGTCCCCTTCACGTGATGCTCAGCGAGGACCGACAAAATTTTCTGACCAGACTGTATACCACTCCCAGCATCGAATGTAAATATGACCTGCTGCTTGGTCGTATCACCACGACTGATCTCATCTATAGAATGTGCTCGGATGCTGGCAGATGGTGAGACTACCGTAGCTGGGTGCGGTTTCTTTTCGGTCGATATGTAGACCGCCCCCAAGATCAACAAGATGCAAAAACCTATCATTGACTGCGTCCAATGCCTCTTTGTTATTGGTCCATTATTCATGATGTAAAATAGTATTCACCGTTCTGAAATGATCGACAGATACTTACCAAGGCATCATCTCTCCATTGAACCAGAAATATCCTGAGTCTGGTCTAGAGATCGCCAATTTGTAAATATTGGCGGCCGCTTCATCTGGCGTAATATTCGCTCCTGCCCCACCCATCTGCGTTTGCACCCATCCTGGATGTACAGAAGAAACAGTTACCTGATCCTTCAACCTGAGAGCCAGAGTTCGTGTGTACATATTGAGCGCGGCCTTGGAGATCTTGTAGCTAGGATAATGACCGAGGAAATGACTATGATGTCCCGTTTCTTCCAACGAGCCGGCAGATGATGATACGTTCACGATGTGCCCTCCTATATCTAACATCGGTATGAGTCTCTCTGTGAGATCTATCGTGCCTATCAAGTTGACCTCCAGGGTTTTGCGAAGTTTCTCTATGACGATGACCGTCTCATCCTCATCAAAGATCGCCCCGGCGTTATTGATATGAATATTTATCTTCTTGCCGAGCTTGTTCGCGCCATCTACACAGTCTTCGATACTTTTTGACGAAGAGAGATCGAGCGTCAGAACTTTCAGATCGGTATTTTCGATATCAACCTCGCCAGAAGTAGACGTGCCGATGACGAAATAGCCTTCATTCAAGAATTTCATAGCTAGAGCCTTCCCTATCCCCTTGGAAACACCTGATATAAATACTGTATTCATGGCTGGATTATATCAGCATTCTCACAAAATGTCCTCGGAATTGGAGGTTACCGTACCCGAACAATCCGGAACTATATTATCGAAGGAGAAGTAGCTGGAGCAGGTGCAGCTGTGTTCATAAAATACGTCTTGTAAATGATGATGCCAGCAACCACGACTAGGGCGATGACGAGAGTGATGAGGACCGCCTCGAGGATTCTCGACGTGGACCTTTTGTCCTGACCCAGAGCATGCTGCATATTCATATTCGTAAAGTCTACCTTGCCGACACCTGTTCCGCTGGCTTCTGCAGTATTCTGAACTGGGTTTTTTTGCTGTGTCATACCGAACGGTGACCTAGGAATATTATTAACGGGCGGTGGTGTCATCTGCCCCGGTACACTACTCGACAACACAGACGGCCTAGGTGCATACATAGTAGTCACGACTGGAATAGTTTGCGGCGTGATCGGTAACTGACCCGGTGACTGTGGGGTTAGCACTTTGTTGATCGTTGCAGATGAAGCAAAAGCCGGCGTCGGAGCCACGACTGGAGAGATGTACGGAACCGGAACTACGGGCGGGAGCGGCGCTGGAATCGGAAATGGAACAGAAGCTGAGATAGGAGCTGTCGCCGAAGCAGCAACTAGTACTGGAGCTGACACAGGAGACGGCGATGGAAATGGTGCTGGTGCTGTCGCCGACACTGGAGATTTTGCAGCCGAGAACATCGCCTCAAAGTCAGGCGCCACTGGTTTCATGGAAACAGTTGGAGTTGGTGTGATGACTGGAGTTGGTGTAGGTAAAATAGGTGGTATCGGTGCCGCAGGTGCCGGCGGTGGCGTGGGCAAAGTAGGCGGTTTCATAGATAGATACGCTTCATCAACATCGAATGATGTCCAACCTTCGCTCATCAACATTTTTGTAATAGCTTCACGAGTCATACCTTGACTCATCTGACCATTAATAAAATCTAGCATTGGTTTTGTAATCATATATGTAGTCAAATTATAACACATTGCACCGCTATGTATGCAAGCAACGTACTATATGCACGCAGTGGTGCGAGGATGAATGTCGGCATCCTTCGTGATTACAAAGGCGTTAAAGCGAAGCATCATTGTGACCATTATTTATTAGGGTAATTATTCTAAAGATCATAGTTGATACCCATTATTAATCTAAATACAATATGAAATTAACATACGCAAAATATCTAGGCGCTATCGCCATTACAGGGGCGTTAGTTGCTATAACAACACTTCCAGCATTCGCAGCAACCAATAGCAACAAAAATGACGACCGAGACGAAAGGTCGTCTATCGCCTCATCTACATATCGAGGTCCAGGAATGATGAATGGTCGGTATGGTAACGCTACAACAACGAGAATGATGTACAACAGGGCGGATACTGAGAGGTCGGATAACGAGAGAACTGCTACCAGCACCAGAATGATGAATGGTCGGTATGGTAACGCTACAACAACGAGAATGATGTACGACAGATCTGATTCTGATAAAAATAGAACTGGTACAAGCACCAGAATGATGAATGGTCGCTGGAATGCAACCTCCACCAATGAAAACCAGATTCCACTGATCACCGGCAACGGACGACCAGTGGTCGCCGGAACAGTTTCATCTGTGATTGGTATGACAGTCACGATCACGACCGCCAGTAACATTAGTTACACCGTGGATGTCTCCAGTTCAACAGTGAATCGCAACAAACTATCCAGTACCGCTTCTGCCATCGTGGTCGGTGATTACGTCATCGTCCAAGGAACAGTGAACGGTAATTCTGTTGTGGCTTCATCTGTTATAGATAGCTCTGTAGTTCCTCCAAATACTATTCCACCAGGCGGTCCAGGAAACATGGGCTTCCTAGGTTCTGTAGGAGGATTCTTTAGACACCTATTCGGCTTCTGATCTAGAGAGGTCAACACATCTTCACTTATTAGCAACTAAAAACAGAGGCTTATGACCTCTGTTTTTTGTTAAAAAAAGCCCACCGTTTGACGGTAGGCCTGTTACGCGTTGTTGTACGCAAGGAAGATGATATCTCTATTGTGCAGCCGTGTGGGGCGAAACAGTCGCTATCCATCACGAACGAAGGGAGAGTCGCAGTTGACGGTACTAAACGCATCTAGAATCACGTTTTCCCGTTTGTCGACCGTCCATAGAGTCATCTCGTGTGATACCACTGAATATATGATCTAGCTAGCAGACCTCAGTATAGCAGAATATTGAATTTTTGTGGGATAATAGTATACTTATCATATGAATATCGAAAATTTCAATCAAAATAATGACATTCCAGCCTCAGAAGAAAATGAAGGAAACAAGTCATCAGGCAACAATAATTTGAAAAGAACAACCCAGGCGGCCTTGGCCGCTTCTATGATAGCGATGGGTGCCGTAGGTTGTGATACACATCCAAACAATACGGGCAATGAAACAGAAAAACCGGACCGCTTCGAAAAACAAAGTGACCTGGCCGATACTCTACGAGAGGATGAGAAAAGACCAGTTCTAGATCAAGAGAAACTCGATGTGTATTTTAGTTCTATAAAAGCGGGTAACTTTGGAAAGGACTTTTATAAACTTACCAGGTGTAGAGCTATCGACCTGGCTATAAAAAATGGTATGCATGTGACCACAGATAGCGACGTTGTATTCAAGGCGATCGGTGGTATACCGGTCGAGACAACGATAGATGGAAGACCTGTGCCTGTTAGCGCGGATGATTATACACCGGAGGAATTGGCAATAGTCCGAATGAGCCGATCAGCGGCTGGTCTCCTACATGAGTCCCCTACCACGAACGAGCCTGCATCAGAGAGCAAAACAAATCCTGATCTCAAAGATTTTTTGTAGAAATATGTAATATATAGTAGACATAAGAAACCGCAGATTACTCTGCGGTTTGTTGAATATTGGAGTCCGTCAGTTCGAACTGCGGACATGTGTTACTACTGGAACATTTGGAAGCATCTACCACTTTATCTCGATGGCACTCATAGGTGTGAGACGCTTGTACTGTGCAGGAACCTTGAGATCTCTGCGTGTTTGCGCACTTATCTCTATGTCTCCAGACAAGATGTAGAGTTTTACCACGTTATTTGAAGCCATATCCTTTTCCTGCTTCAGAAAACCACTACCACTCTCTCCGTTCATGTTTTCATACAACATGAGGTAAAAGGCGTTCGTGACAGTATTGACCATCTCGCCGATAATTTCGAAACTCTCACCCGTCGTGATCGAAGTAACCTTGAAAGGGGTGACCGGACTCAGACTGAACTCTTGTCGCGACGGAGATGCTGCAGAAACGAGAACCGCCGATGTTCTCGAGATCAGACTAGCATCACCCATATAACATAGCGCCACATCCTGTATCCCCTCCACTGTAGGCGACGTCCTCAAACTATCGAGGACAACACTAGAGAGATGCCCTTGTGAAGTGAACCCGCTCGGCCCTAGAACATGATAATCATAGAGATCGGAACCAGGCTCAGTATTCGAGAATAGATGACTGGCAGTGACGATGAATGACGGCTGACCATCTTTACCGATCACCATCGTGCCACATGCCGCAGCGTATTTACCTTTGCTAAAATACACCGCTCGAAGCCGTGGATGAATGTTGGTCGGTGATCGATGACCCAAGTTATAGTCATATCTCTCCTGCAGTTCTCTCAGTGAATGTTCTACCGTGATCGGCTCTTTCATAGTCCAGAGTGATACCGATACCACCCCAGCAACGACGATAGTCAAGACGATCCCCCAGCGATAACTGACTGTCTTCTTTTTATTTTTCTTCATGCATACCCTTCTCTGTCATTGGTTATATATGTGTATGTACAAAATACATCATATCTATATCACTATTTATATCTCCTGTCAAGGCGAGTATAGGTAAACCTGATATCCCTATCTTTTCAAGTAACTCTCAACTCTCTTCGCGACATTCTCTTTCAAATTGAAATAGTAAAATGGATAATCATAACTATGATATATTCCAGGGCCGAATCCTAACTGCATTTTACTCTCATCGGCAACACTACAAACCAGAACTCCTTTCACCTTGTCGACACGAGCGTCAGCATAATTCTTCACTGACAAAAACTTTCCATCAGCCCCCAGCGTGACTGCGCCGGTTTTGTCTAGGATGATCGATCCCGCATTCTCCGTAGCCTTAGCCAAGGTCTCTTCCCTCGTCCAGGTGATGGGGTTGATAGCGAGCGCACCTGGTAAAACAACAGGATTTTTCTTTCCTATCACCGGAGCCTCGGTATTATATGAAATGATGACACCAGTATCAGACGAGCCATCGGCGAATTTCAAATGTGGATTGGCTTTGAGATAGCTATCAGTTACCGAATATCCGATGACATACGCAGCGATCATTCTCTTGTAAACATCTGGATTTTTCTTCATATAATCAGATAACAAATATACCAATAAGTTCGAACCCTGAGAATGTCCCGCCAACATAAATGGCCGACCCTTATTAAAATTCTTTATGTAATAGTCAAAAGCGGCGAAAGCATCCTCCCTAGGAATACCTCCAACGACTTTATCTTGTTCAGCCAGAGGCAATGACAAAGTGTACAAGGCATCTGCCTGTCTATAATATGGAGCATATATATTGGCAACATCATTAAATATAGTGGCTTGTCTATCGAAAGCTAGCTTGGAACCTTTTAGCATGATCGGGTTATCAATATTGCAAATATTCGGATCAGACTGAGCAACCTTCTGCCAGGCTGTCGGATATAGATAGAAGACGTCGACTTTCTTATCTGCACTCTCAGGTAGAGATAGCCAATGCTCAGATTTCGAATAATCAGTTGCCCTATTTACCGCCTTGTCATTGGACAACAAGAAATAGCAAGCCAAAGCGACGATGAACAGAGCGACGATGAATATTTTTATTTTCATATTTATATTTGTATTAATTTACTAATATGTTTGGTGATTGTAAAAATATATCTACACGCGCCGCAGTCTATACCAGGGCAAAATCCAGCATTCTCCTATCTATGTCAGCACCTTTGACTTGGAACTTGACCGTGTCTCCTAGGGTGAATTTTTTACCAGTCTTTTCTCCGATGATGGAATATGTCTTCTCATCGAATGAGAAATAGTCCTCTCCCAAACTAGAGATGTGGATCATGCCTTCAGACATAGTTTTTGACTCAGCGACATATATCCCCCACTTCGCCACTCCGGTGATCGTACCGTCGAAACTCTCCCCGACACGAGTGCTCATATACTCGACTTGCTTCAGTTTCTTCGAAGCCCGTTCAGCTTCGGATGCGGATATCTCTCTACTAGTCGAGCTGTCGGCGATCTTCTGAAAGACCACGATATCACGATCTCCGAATGCTTCATTGTTCAAATGCTTGGCCAAAACTCGATGAACCAATAGGTCCGGGTATCGACGAATAGGTGAGGTGAAATGAGTGTAGAAACTAAATGCCAACCCAAAGTGGCCGATATTTTTCGTGGAATATACTGCTTTCTGCATAGATCTGATCGTGGCTGTTCTGATCAATGACTCATGTGGAGTATCTTCGATCTGATCTAGGAGATCATTCAGGCTCTGACCAGTGACTACTCCGTCATCTGATTTCAATGTATACCCCAACGCCTTTACGAACGTCACGAGATTCATGATCTTGTCCTTATCTGGAATGTCATGAATGCGATATATCGCTCCAGTATCCCTGGTACCTTTCTTCTTTATAGAATCAAAAATGAATTTGGCCACTTCGCGGTTAGCTAGGAGCATGAACTCCTCTACTAGCTTATGTGTATCCAGGCGCATGGTTTTATTGATACCGATAGGTTTGCCAGACTGGTCCAACTGGAACTTGATCTCATCTTGCTCGAACTCCACGGCACCTTTGGAAAATTTCTCTTTCTTCAGAATCTTGGCCAATCTATTTAGCTCTATCAGAGATTCACGATATTTCATCCCGGCTTCGGCCGATGCCGTGGTCTGAATACCGCTAGAGTACTTTACAACTAGAGATGAGTCCCCCATGATCGCTGCCTCTGCTGTCTCATAAGTAAATCGATGTGTAGAGTTCATGATCGTCTTGCCGAACCATCGTGAGCGGACATGAGCGTTACTATCCATCACGAATATAGTCGAGAAAGATAACTTGTCTTCATTTGGATTCAAACTACAAACATCATTCGACAGTACCTCTGGAAGCATTGGGATCGTCCTATCTACCAGATATACTGAACAGCCGCGCTTCACCGCCTCCTTGTCGAGCGCAGATCCCTCACGAACATAATGAGAAACGTCAGCGATATGGACACCGATTTCGAACAAACCATCTGGAAGTTTCTTTATGGAAATAGCATCATCGAAATCCTTGGCGTCGAATGGATCTATGGTGAACGTCGGAGTCCCGCGGATATCACGGCGTTTGGCGATCTCCTCAGCTCCGATAGTTTTCTCCTGTCCCACCTTCCGCGCTTCGCTCTCGACATTATGTGGAAAATCAACTTCGAATCCTTTTTCGAGCACGATAGACTCCATCTCAACATTGTTGTTGCCCTTTTCCCCCAACACCTTGATGACCGCACCAGTAGGTAATTTTGCTGGATCAGTCCAGTCCGACAGTTTGACGAAAACTTTTTGATCATTCCTCAATCCTTTGGAATTTTGCGCGGAAATAGAGATGTTCACATACATTTTCTTGTCATCAGGAACGACGACACAGTTACCCATCTTTTCGAAAGACACGGTACCAACGAATGAATCTTTGGCGCGTTCGACAACTTTCGTGACTATTCCCTTTTTCTCGATCTTTCCTCTAACTCTGGTGTCACTGACCGCCACTTCGACTTTGTCGCCATCGAGAGCTGTATTCAGATGACCAGGTTCGACATACACTGACTCCTTCTTTGGATCAGCATCGTCGATATAACCAGCCCCTTTCATGGTCGTTCTGATCTGGCCAACTATAACGGTTTTCTGGGATTTGTGTCCTTTCACGAATTTACTATAGCACAATAGGTCCTAATGTCCCTCCGCTTGCCACTCCTTTATCTCCTGACTCGGATACACGAGCTGAAGTACATTCAATGTCAGATTGTCCCTGACCCACCAGAGTGCACCTAGTTCAAAGACGAGGATGAGTACGATCACGATCCACACCTTCGAGAAACGAGCGACCAAGAAGCCTATAGCCATCATACCAACATCGCAAACAGAATTGAGAACAGAATCACCAGTGTATCCGAGAGCTATAGTGGCGGTGCGGTATCGATCGATGATGATCGGCGAATTTTCCAACAACTCCCAACCCCCCTCGATGAGGAGCGCGACCAAGAACCACCATTTACGTGGGAACTTTTCTTTGAGCCTTGGTGGTAATTTGCTCCAGATGAGATATAGGAAGCCATAGAACAGCATCCCGTGAATGATATGTGAAAATGAATACACATCCGCGACGCGTTGCGAAGTTTCGTTACCCCAAATATCGTTGTCCCACCAACCGAATCGTCCATCAGGACCCAGAAGCGAACGACCAGAGGCGTATTCGGTGATGCCGACGATAGCAAAAACAATGATGGTACTGATGATGATAAAACGATGCTTTTTGATAAATTCCCAGGAACTTGAAATGAATTTCATGAGGACATTATAACACCAAAATGGCGGCCGAGGTCCCGCGTTCATGCGCAACGAACTGTTCGCCTATGTGAACGAGGTCACGTGCAATGACTTCAGCTACTTTGTCGGTAAGGAGAGGATATTTAGTCTCTGTTCCAAACAATTACTCGGCTATCATTGGTATCACGGGATGAATCTGATGGAAGATTCCTAGAACTCATCCACTACATTCACGGGTGCATCAGAAATGATGCACTTTTTCTTTCCTCATCCCCTTTTCAACTCTCTCAATCTCATATAGTTATTTCAATAGCTGCTCGAAGGCCTCTGGCTGAAAGCCTACTAGAATAGTTCCATCAATATCTATTACTGGCACACCCCTCTGACCACTCTTCGTAACCATTTCTTGAACTCTTGCCCTGTCCTTTGATACATCGACATCTTCGAATGCAACATTATTTTCTCTAAAATAGTCCTTCGCATATATACAGTACGGGCAAGTTGGTGTTGAGTAGACGATGACTTTGTGATCTTTATTCATGAATTTTATATTATTTAATTACTAATTATTAAATTACTAATTGATAAATTATCTATACTTGCAAACGAACTTCTTCAGATCTTTTACGAACTGATCCTCAGGAAGCACATAGCAAACCATTTTTCCCTCGCGCACAGGTATCACCAATTTTTCTTTTGACATAACCTGGAGATGATGAGATACGATAGCTACACTCATACCCAGTTCCTTGGCGATGTCTGATACGCATACTTTTTTCCTGCCGTAGATAATACACAGGATTCTCAACCTGCTCTCGTCTCCTGCTGTACGCATCAGTTTTGCCAATTCATTCAAACGCATATTTGAATGATATACTATAGAAATACAGAAGTCAAACATTTGTACAGTTAACTTTATAAGGTGACAGATGTGATAGATCTTAGTCACTATTAGATAAACAAATAGACCAGTTATTTGAGTCAGTAACATCAACAAAACTAGATTGAAGATCAATTTACTTCAAAAAACCGCGTTCTCTCAATATTTTCTCAGCCTGCTGTTTGCTAGATTCTTGAACGTAGATAATGTATGGCTGCGTTAATCTCACTGTCAGCTGCACATATCTGAATCATGGTCAGAGTATATCCCAGTGAGAGGGGGAATGATGAATTGACGAGTAAGTTTTTTCTCGTGGAGGGCGAAGTAGGTCGCCTGAAGAGCAAATTCAGAACTCTAAATTGGAGAGCTTTTGCTACTGTATCTCCTTAAGTAGCCAATCAATAGGTTGCGGTCTCGGTAAAAGGGTCATTCGCTCATGAACAGCAATCTTACTTACATCCTGTTCCTTTGGATAATTCTCAACAGCTTCCTTGATTGCCATTTCAAGCGGTATAGCAGGAACGAAGCCGATGTCCTGTTGCAAATCTGAAGTATCATAAACATGAGGCAAGGTAGTAAGTTGCCATCCCCTATTTTCATCCCAGACTTCTTGAATTGGCTTACTATTGATCCTTACCTGCTTATCCAACACTTTACCAATTATTTCAAAGTAATCTTTACCCAATATCTGCTTTGGATTTACTGCATTGTAAGCCTTACCAAAAGTAACAGGATTTCCGACCGCCTTTAATACAATACGGGCTATATCAGTAGGATGAATGTAATTCAGAATAACATTACCTCCATTACACAGATTTAGAGGCTCATCATTCATAATGCTTTCAAGAAGTTTAGGGTCTCGATTGTGGTCTGGCAAATATCCAAGTAACGAACCCGCACCAACAATGTGATATGGACGCAATATAGTCCAATTAACATCCTTTACTGATTGCCAAAATTGCTCTAACTCTAACTTATGGTCTACATAACCGCCCATCATCCCCCTTTGTGCCAATGGATGATTAGTTTTTATTGGGACATATAGAGGAGTACTTCTATCATACACAAGGGTCGTGCTTACAATAAAAATATGTTTTGTATTCTCTTTGAAGGCTTTATAAGTCTCTTTTGCATCATCACCCGTAAGGTTAAATACATCAAAAACTACATCCCAAATTTTTCCCTTATTTATTTCAGCTAACGTATTTTGGTACTGTTCATATTGAGTTCTATCAGCAATCACCTGATTTACTTGAGTGGGCAAAGTCAGGTCTTTTTTAATACCAATTGTAGTAACAGAATATCCTTCTTTAAAGGCTTCGACGATAGTGGCTTTACCGATTATGCCAGTGCCACCAATTATTAAGATGCTTCTTTTATTGTTTTGCATATATTTGCCCTACTGCCACATGTTCCCGACGAACATTATTAAAAAACGTACTGAACATAAAAGTAAATTCTTTCTTGATACTCAAACCCTTTTTCTTAAGTTCTTTTTTAACAATGACAGGATTGTGATAATAGATGTTACCTTCATGTGTATAGGATTTATTGGACTCAACTTCATTTGAGTCATAAATCCATACCAGACATAAATTCTTCGCTATCGAAGTCAGTCCCGCCAAATAAGTATCGAGCCTATCAGTTGAAATTTGATGTAAATTGAGCCAATCGAATACGTTCACATCGTGGATATTTTCTTTTGAACCAACTTCTTGTGTTGAAGCTACCTTAAATGTAATGCCAGGAAACCTCTTTTGGGCTTTCTCAATTGCAACTGATGAAATATCCGTACCAATAACATTCTTAAAACCTTTGGTATGCACAATTTTTACTGTATCGCCGACACCACATCCTGTTATAACCATTAGGTCACCCTTATTGAGTTGTTGTAGGAAATCCTCAACTTCTACTGGAATATCTAGGCCAAACCAAGGCAACTCTTCTGGGTTGCGTGTATAAACCTCATTCCATTTCGTTTTTTCTACATCAATTAAGTCTTGTGTCATATTTAATTCTGGTTCATGACCATTGGCCATTAGCTCCATCTGTTTTTGAAACCATCTCAATTGCTCCATCACAGGTAATGACTCACCATAAAACCTTGGAATACTATCCAATTCTCCTGACAGTAATTTCTTTGGAGCGTCAGGCATACCAGCTAATGGTCGACCCATTCCAATTACCTGTACTATACCGCTTTCAATAATATCTGCCATAACTTCAGCGCTCCTCATCCCAGCTGTAAGCATAATGGGAATTGATGGTGCAAGTGTTCTTACATTTTTTGCATACTCAAGAAAGAATGCCTCTCTACGTTCTGCGAAGTTCTCAATATCTTGAGGGCCAAGCATCGGTGTAGCTTCATAAGAACCACCAGAGATTTCCAAAAAATCCACTCCCCCTTTTTCAAGTGCCGAACAAACTTGTACTGACTCATCCTCTGTCCATCCACCAGAATGGTTGAACCCATCTGATGAATTAAGCTTAACCGCAATAGGATAACCTGTACCAACAGCTTTACGAACAGCTTTTACTATTTCTAATAAAAGCCTCATTCTATTCTTTAATGAACCACCCCATTCATCAGTTCGAGTATTTGTTAAAGGAGATAGAAACTGATTGAGTAAAAATTGATGTGCTGAATGGATTTCGATACCTGCAAATCCACACTCTTTCGCAACGGAAGCCGCATGTACAAACCTTTGAATGACATCTTTAATGTCTTTTTGTGTCATGGGATTCGGCTTTGGAAATGTTCTAACCCTTCCAATGTGCTGTATACCCGATGGCGATAATGAATTTTCAGATATAGACAGACCACCAGCATGTCCAATCTGCATCCACAATTGACCACCATTTTCTTTAACTGTATCAGCCCATATCTTAAAACGTTGTGTCGACTGATCATAATCAAGTACAACATTACCTATTCCCTCAAGGCTTCCTTTGTCTACCATCACGTTACCCGTCAGTAAAAACGATGCGCCACTCTTTGCCCAACGTTTATATAAAGTGAAATGGCGTTCATTGGGTAACCCTGTCGAATCAGCAAGATGTTCTGTCATAGCTGCTTTTGCAATACGATTACTGACCTCATAACCGCAAGGCAATTTAAATGGATTATTTAATACACCTATCTGTTCTTTTATATTCATACTGTTGTTTGCCAGATATTAAATGGCATTTGCATTATGACATGAATTACTAAGTAAGTCTATCAAAATCAAAAGCCGGGTCAGATATTCCAATATTCCCAAAGTCGAGTATTCCCGTTACAACACCTTTTTCAGGATCAACAAGAATGTGCTTACTAATCAACAACCCGCGCCCCAAGGGGTGGGGTATGACTTCTCGCGCATGGCTTAGTTTAGTAGCTTGAGCTGTACTGACTCGCTCGTCTTTTCCTGGTTTTGGATGTATTGCTTTACTACGTTCCAATTACCCCGCTCGCCTACTGTGGCCATATAGAATCCATCTGACCAGAATTGGCCTTTCCATAGGTCTCTTTTTAGTTGAGGAAATCGCCTGAACAGCTCCTTGGCTGTGATGCTTTTGAAGATTCCAACAACCTCTGAGGTGCTTAATGAGGGTTTGAAACTTAATAGAAGGTGGACGTGATTAACATCACAGCCGATCTTCTCGAACTCGATGTCGTAGCGTTCACTGATTTCCTTGGCGATTTCGGGAATGGCGAGCGTCACATCCCCGGTCAGCAATGCTTTTCTGTATTTAACGGGAAAGACTATGTGGTAGTGAGCATCGTGTGTTGAGTGGTTAGCTGATTGCGCCATGCACTCAGTATATGCGAAAACCGAGGGTTTTCACACTTTCCTACAAGGATACCCGCGCGGCAAGCCGCGGGGAATTGAGTATTAAATTCCTTCTCCCCTCGCATTGATATTCCCCCTTGTGTCTCTTTACCGTATGTAGCTGAAGTGATTATCGGTTTCGGTTGGATACTTTCATCATTAAGGGCTTTACTTGAAACAAAGACGTGCATGAGCGAGGCATAATCATTTTCAGTATTCTTCTTTTTAATACTGAAACCCAAATTACCATCAACAAATGGCGTGATACCAGTAAAGCCTTCTTTCTCAAGATTAAAGGCTTCGATAAAATCATTGTTCAGTTTATTCTCCATAGATTTATTCTGTAAGTTTCCCTAGTTGCCATGCTTCAACAAAAGTACCGATATCAGGGGTGAATGTGTTATCTGTGGGCCAAATTTTAATGCTATCAAGCAATCTAAACCCTGCTGCAGTGAGTTGATTGTGTGCGAATTCTCTTGAAACCTTATATTCAAAATCATCACTCTCTGCTGTTTGATTCAAAAACTTCTCGAGTTCAGAGGTTCGGACACGAGGTGGAATCGCCTTAAGAAGATGCTCGTAATAAGCCAAAGTTGTTTCTTTACTTGGGCTATATATCTCACCCAATAAAAGAATTCCTCCGACTTTCAAAGCATCTTTGGCTACCTCAATATATTTTGTCTTATCTTGGTTAGGGACATGATGATAAGCAAACATTGAGATTACTAAGTCGTGTTCTGATTTAAACTTACCCTTAAAATATCTGACTGAACCGCAACTATCTCTACGGCATGAATATCCGATTTTGCTGCTATATCCAGAAATTGCTTATTAATATCTATGAGTGTAGCTTTCTTGATAGGAAACTTCTGTGAGAGTAAATGAGTATTGTTACCAGTACCACAGCAAAAGTCTGCCGTATATAGTTCCCCTTTTAGGTGGATCGTTGCGAGATCAAGAAAAGCCTTGCGAGCATAGACGTAATCAGGTCGCTTCTCTTGAAGTTGCTCGTACTTATCAGCTGATTGTTCATAGAGATCGATATCGTTCATAATTATTTATCAGCAAAAATATCTACATATTTCTTGTATATGTATGATTGTCCATATTTCTTGTCCTTGTCCTTGGGCATGAGAATACCTTTATCAATAAAGCGATTGATCACAGCCTGAGCACCTACACGAGAAAAGCCAGTCCACTTTTGGACTGTGGCGACATTCACGATTGGCTGTTCATATAGCTTGGGCAACACAAGAGCCGCGCTTTCTGAAGCACGTTTGCCAAGCGTTTGTATCTTCAACACATCTTTCTCACGTAATACTGTGATTTTACTGACAATATCAATAGCCTCATTAGCAATTTCAATAACTCCATCAAGGAAGAAGTCTACCCATTCCGAAACACTTCCGAAGTGATAACCGAACAGTCTTTCGTAATAAACTTTCTGATGCTTCTTAAAGAATGAGGATAGAAACAATACAGGCTTCTCGAGATACTGCTCTTTCCAAAGATAGAAAGTAATAAGCATACGTCCTGTTCGGCCATTACCATCGAGAAATGGGTGGATAGTCTCAAATTGAGCATGAATGAGAGCTGCTTTGATAAGAGTGAGTGTCTCATCATTTTTATGCATGAATTTTTCTAGATCATCCAATGCAGCCTTCATCTCCTCAACCGGAGGAGGTACGAAACGAGCATTATCAGGCTTTGTACCGCCAATCCAGTTCTGAGACTTTCTAAACTCTCCAGGATCAGCATGATGGGTTGTACGTGCCTTATCCATCAATTGCTTGTGAAGTTCACGAATAAAACGAAGTGCTAGAGGAAAGTCATCTTGCTGCACTCGCTTCATACCGTAATTAAGAGCCTTGATGTAATGCAAAATATCATCTACATCTTGTGGAATATTTGCACTTGGTTGCACCTCCGCTTCAATAGCATCAATCATTGTTGCCATTGTTCCCTCGATCTGACTCGAAGATGCTGCATCCTTGCGAAGATACATACGCAAAAAATAATCGACATCAGGTAGAAGTTTTGTAATACCATCAAGTTTACCGAGTAGTCGAGTAGCCTCGTCACTCTTCTTTAGGATTTTGGCATCAAATTCAAAGCCAACCTTTGGAGGAAAAGGTCCTGGAATGAAAGCTTTGAAGCCTTCAGACTGCTGTTTGAGTTGTCCAATTTCTACGCTTTTCATGTTTGTTTACATCTTTTTTTGAATGTAAGCAAAGTCTATACCTTTGTTTACATCGTGTCAAGCAATGTAAACAAACTTAAAATGTGGATATTCAAATGAGTTAATTTATATTGAAAGCACCCTCCGGCCGAAGCGGGAGGGTGCGAGAATCGTACGCGGTACGGACACTACGAGTCAGATACATTTGTATCTCCGAAGAAATTGAAGGTAAAGGACAGCGGTGCGATCACCTGTGAGAAGAAGTCCAAATTAATCATCGGAAGGAAGATACCCAACATGAAACCAGCGTCGATGAAGCGAGCTATGAGGTCGATTGGAAAGGAGGTTAATATGAAGACCACGGCGATGGACAGAGGTATCGAGAATACAAAGCATGAAGAATGGGGCGTGGACGCATACTGCTGCGACCCATCGTCTCCATGGCAGAAACCACTCGTGGAAGGGACTATTGGACTCCTGCGCAGGTGGTTTTGGCCTAAAGGCACTGATCTCTCAAAAGTGAGCAGTTACATGTTTAAAAAGAATATTAGGATCATAAACAACAAATACAGAAAATCACTCCGTCACAGGAGTGCCTTGGAAGTAGCCGAGGAGCATGGCATACTTAAATCATTAACAGGAGAAGTTACATTTCACTAGAAAATTTACCAATGAGCTTACTATAGAATTATACTACTATTGACTACACATGTCAATACCGTCGGGGGTCCCTATCCAAGCGGTATTATAAGTTTGTTAGAATCTAAGAATTACACCGGATCGTTATATGCTAGCTTTGTAGCCATTAAATCGGAGTTGGTTGGCACATACAGGGTGTGAATTAGTTTAACTGTATAGATTGTCGTCAATAAATTTTTGAGTGCTGATCAATCTTTTCAAACTCCAACACTTCAGAATTTCGTATCAAAATAGTCTTATTAGTTGTATAGGAAATACCCTTGTTCGGGTTAACTTCGAATCCTAAACATACACAAGAAACGCCTCTATCTTTTGCTTCTTTGATCGCTGGTTGTAAATCAGAATCAGAACTACATAATATTATCTCCTTGACTTTCTTGTCACATGAAAGACTGACCATATCTACAGCTATCTTTACATCAACTCCCTTTTCTCTGAAGATGAGTACACTTTTTCCGCCCTGACTTTCTTCCATTTGACCACGTACTCTACCACTCATGATAACTTTGAACCCCTGCTTCTCAAGATGAGTCTTCAACTGGCGTTGTTCTTCGATCAGTTGTCGAGATTTGATCTTACTTTTTTCATGTTCTTTTATCCTAGCAAAATAGAATACTGTTTCATCGATATTGAATCCTTTTAGTACTCGATCAAAAAGCCCCTTGAAATCATACTTATTCCAAATAGGCTTGTCTTTTCCAGCATCTTCAAAGACAGTTTTTAGTTTGCCTTTGAGATTCTCTCCATCAATTATCAATAAAGTCTTCATCATGCCATTTTAACATAGATAACAAAAACCCCAGCGGACCTTTCGGCTGGCTGGAGCGTTTATGTGATAATCGTACTCTCTTGTGAGAAAAAGTCAAGGTCCCCTATTGGATTGATTTGGAACCTGTTTGGTGTAAGAAAAGAGCCCACAAGGTGAGTTGTGGGACTCTCCTCGTGGGCCAAATAAATAAATTTATTCTTCGAAGACCGCAGCCATCGTTGGTCGGCAACACCGGCGATTCCAATCGGCAAATTGAAACGTAATTCCCCAATCCCAGTTGATTTCGTGCCACCGAAGATACCGAATATGCCATTCGCCGGCAAAATGATATTTCGTGCCAAAGAAGTACACATCGAACTCTTTCCAACCTTCTGGGGTCAAACGAGGAAATCTTAGTAAGTAATCCAGAATATTGGCGTTACAAACTGGTTTGCCAGCGAATTCCTCCGCAACCTGCCAAAGCTCTGGGTAATCCTTATTACCCCTTGGCACGCAAGCCGACGGACTCAGTTTGATTTTCGACGCATCCCACCTGAACGATCCGCCACGAATATGTTCAGCGAGTTCATACTGCCTAGGTATATACGGGTCTTCCCGACAATCGATGACATGGGGGAATGTTTCCCAACAAGGTTGCTTGCGGAGAAACCTGTTAAGTTGCGACTCGTACTCTGGACCATCTTCCCCAGTGACTTTGATCATCAGGTCAGTATGCGGTACGCGCCAGAATTTGCGGAGCGTTTCTGGATTTCCGAGTATGTTGGTAGACATAGTCAGTTCCTTTCTTTTCTATTTGTTTATGTTGCTGGACTCTTCGCCACAGCAGAGATGTCAAAACCTCTACATCACATACTATAATGTATTTCCGAATCTGTCAAATTGGGTGCCGTCGTAGAGGTTATTAGAACTATTTTTGAGAGAAGGGATGATGCGACGATCTATATTCCTACGGTCTATATATTATCTACTAGATACCCTACCGACTTATGAACTGGCATTCGCTCTGCAACTGCTTTTTTATGAGAAGGCTACATTTTTCAATTGGCATTTTCGGGATTACATAGACATCTTCGCCGATCACAAAGCTCTTAGTCGTATATTCTTGTTCGTACATTATATTATGTGAACTCATGAACGATTCAAACTGCCACGGACAATATGGTAATCTACCCGCATCACTGGGTTTATCACAGACGGGGGCACCTACTGAAATTTGAGACAACCAAGACAAGAATGGTATTTTGAGATGAATCGAAATTGGAAAGGAATAGCTTCCGTCGTCTTCAGAAATAACACTTTGGAACCATTTTGGTCTTTGAGACTCTCCTCCAGGATTTAGAACCATATTTGTTGTTAAATATACTCGCATTACTTCTATATTAGAAATGGGATTACCATCTAAAGCGTTCAAAACTTTTCCTGACTTGGGCAAAGAAATATCTACCGCTGAATATGCAAGTGACAATATGATTACAACTAGTGCGACCAAGTACCACCTTTTTCTCTTTTTAAAATAAAGAATGCTAAAAATGAGAACCGCAATAATGGCAAGTACCAGACACGATGCTCCAATCATATAAATTGGAAGTAAAAGAATATAAAATATAATCATGAAATAAGTATACCACTATTTCAAACTGTTTAAACAGCTCAAACAAATGGCATTTTCAGTATAAATCTCGTTTGGGGTGGCTATCCGGTTATGCTCCGGATCTAAGGGCTCCACAAGCCCATGTGCTACTATTACACCATAGCCACCATATTGCGTCACTGATTTAACAACTTATTAAATCGTTGCTTTTCTAGCTTATCATGATGAACGAGGTAATGGCAATTGTGACAAAGCCAGACCAAATTACTTAGACCTGTATTTGAGTGATCATGATCAATATGATGTACTGATAATATTCGCAAATCCGCCTTGAAACACATGACGCACTGCTGTATTCTTTCGCTCATTTGTAACATCTTTCGATACCGCGAATATCCCCCTTTCCAGCCAGAATGCCTCGTTCCACTGTATTCGGCATTTCTCCATTTGGTCTGACATGATTTTCCACAAAAATGCTTTCCACTTTTTGAATGTTCGATTTGTGAAGTCGTCTTGTATGTTAATCTCCCACAAACATAGCATCCGACAGGTTTATTGTTCGATGTTCCGACGAATTTACATTTTCTAGAACAATAAACTACCTCGCAGCAAGCTGGCGAGGTATTAAGTGGAAGCTCTGCTTCTTTACGCAGCAAGCTGCGGAGTATTTACTCGTTTGTTCTGACTTCGACTCAGATGTTGTGAATATAAAAATATTCACACATCTTCGCTTGTCAGAATAAAACAGCCCTCCCTTTGATTTCAAAATATCCCTATTCTTTTTATATACATTTTTACTACAAATATGGCATGTAAACATTCTTCCTTTCATACTACCTGCACGATGACACGTAACGGAGAAGAAATGTTTCTTTGCCAGCAAGATTTGCGATCTCTTTCTAAGAAAAGAACGCCTGCATTATGGGTGACACGGAGTAAATACTACATGCTCTGGATTTTATAACTAATATCCCGGCGCTACCTCCTTTATACCAGATTTATGGTTAGTTAGTCGAGCCATGGCATATAACAGCGAAGATAGCCTGTTCAGGAACGCTAACGTCGCCACGGACACTTTCACTTCCCCACTCTCCATACTGGCGACCACACGACGCTCTGCTTTGCGCGCCAGTGTCCTCGAAACATCGAGAAGTGCCGCTAACTCTGTGCCACCAGAAACAAAAAATGTTTTTATCGGCGGCATCTCCTTTTCTATACCATCAACGATCGACTCCATCTCCGTGACTTTGTCGATAACGATAGTCTTGTTTGCACCAGCTACTTCTGCCTGCACGATAAAGAGACTATTCTGCACCCACTCTATGATCTCTGAAAACGGCCGAGCATTCACTGTCCACGACATACTCGCGGCCTTCACCTTCACCAGCCCCAGAAATGAGTTGAGCTCGTCTAACGCTCCCAGTGTTTCTGTCTGGCATGAACTTTTGGACATGCGCGCACCAGGACCAGAATCAAAGACTTTGGTTGTGCCATCATCACCTTTTCGGGTATAAAGCATATACTTGATACGATACAAAATTCACTTTGTGCGCGGGAGAGGAATTGCACCTCCACGCCTTACGGCACACGCACCTCAAGCGTGCTCGGCTACTAGTTACGACACCCGCGCATTATCAATTTCTTCAATAATAGCTAAAGATTCAGTTATTTTCAATCTTTTCCTATTTAAACACGTACACCCTTCACTATACATTCTTTTGAATAATTTAACAGCATTAGTCTCGTCCCATACATAATGAGCCTCAAATGATTCCGAGTTCCCAGGGAAATGAGCCTAAAGGTCGATAGGTTCCCCTTGAACTGTGGATAACGCATGATTGATGGAATATGAACATCATCATGAATGATTCTCACATAGTGAGTTTAAGCCAAGTCGAGGAGAATATCGCGACAATAACCATTCCGATCTTTTCATTCGAATCACACGAAAAAGCATACGCCTGGGTCGATGCAATATTGGACAGATTCAGCTACCACGCGAAAGGTCGAAAAAGGTTGTCGAAGAAAGAAAAGATGTCAGTCAGGAAGTACATCCGGATGTATACAACCTACTCAAGATCGCAAATCACTCGACTGATCAGGGAGAAGGACAAGAACCATACATTGAAATATGGCAAGGGTAAGAAAAGGAATACCTTCAAAAAGATCTACACCAAAGAAGATGCCGAGCTCTTGGCGGAGGCTGACAATGCATACAGACGGATGTCTGGGAACGCCATGAGGCAGACATTCAAAGATGAATTTGAGTTGTATGGAAAGAAAGATTACAAACGATTGGCGAACATATCTCATGGACATTTCTACCGTTTGAGAAGTTCCGATACCTACAAGGAAAAGTCGATAACAATCGGCAGAACCATCTCCGTATCACGAGCAATCGGAATACGGAAGAAACCTCAACCTGACGGGAAACCAGGCTACATAAGGGCGGATACGGTGCATCAGGGCGATTTGGAGGGTGTGAAGGGTGTCTACCACATCAATCTGGTGGATGAAGTAACTCAATGGGAGATACTCTTCTGCGTTGAATCAATTACCGAAGGATCCATGGCATACGTGGTTGAACAAGCACTGAAACTTTTCCCGTTTGTTGTCATTGGTTTTCATTCCGACAATGGAGGAGAAAACATCAACGGGAGTGTTAGCGAGGTCTTGCAAAAACAATTCATTGAACAGACGAAGTCGAGGTCAGGCAGATGTAATGACAACGCACTCATAGAATGCAAGAATGGAGCAGTCGTCCGAAAGCACATGGGACGCTGGCATCTGCCAAAATTTGAGGCGAGAAAGATCCAGGCATTCTTCAGAGACTTCTTCAATGAGTTCCTGAACTTCCATCGCATGTGCGCGTATCCAAGAACTGTCGTGAGCGACGATGGGAAGAAGAAAAAAGTCTACGAGGAGACCATGACACCCTGTCAGAAATTACTGTCGATTCCGAAGGTTGAAACCTACTTGAGACCTGACATAACTATTCAAAGTCTCAAGGAAAAAATGATCGAACACAGTCACATTGAATTCGCCAAAATTATGGCAGCCGCCAAGCAAAAATTATTCGCCGCCATCAAGAAATGCTAAAATGATTTGAGGCTCATCTTACGATGGGAGAATACTGCTTCACGCTTCGAGAATTTCAATTGATAACAAATATTTCTTGCGTAAGCTCTAGTTATATGGCTCTTTATACCAGACAAACGGACAACAGCTTTTTTTATCCAATGAATAAAGGATGAACTTGCTGAAGCGAATTCGATATAGAACATGTAACTTGATCTCCATCTAGTATCCCAATAACTATAACTACTTCCGTCACCATCAAAACAGCCTCTTAGAAAATCAAAAAATACTCGTCGGGCACTTTAACACTTTGCAATGTTAATGATTTAGCACACGTGATACCGATACTATTTAGAAAGTTTACGAAAGAAATATCACTCCATTGCAATCTATACGCTTCAGAACCTTGTCCGTTTTTCTTCTTTGATATTCGTATGTTTAGATCCAGAGATTTCATAAAATTTTGTATCTGCTCTAGATCTTTAGAAGTGAAGTCCAAGTATCTACCATCTCTATAGACGCAACCATCAGTCGCCAATAGTCCGATGGCATAAGCAAAATCTGGAGACCACTTGATCTCTACCTTCCCTTTTGGTTTTGGACCTCTCCTAGAGATTGGGGTAAGCATTTTAAAATTTTGTTGTTAAAAAAACAGACCACCTTAGTTCTGTTCGCAATGATTATATAATTTTTCTTACAGTTCTCCACAAAACCCGCCTGACCGATACTATTTCGACACCTCCTCCTTCTTCGCCTCAACTGGGACTTCTGCAACAACAGCCGCTGGTGTAACGACAACCTCTTCCTTGGTGGCGAGAATACGACGCATCTGGTGACGGATCTCTTTGGCGGCCTTGCGACGGATGAAGTAGAGCTTGGCACGACGAACCTTGGAACGACGAACTGTCTCGATCTCATCTATCATAGGAGAATATAATGGGAAAATACGCTCTACACCGACACCATCAACGACTTTGCGTACAGTGAACGTAGCACCTGCCTCACTGCCGTGTTTGGTGGCCAAAACCAAGCCTTCAAAAGCCTGGAGACGAAACTTACCCTTGTCTTCCTCGATCTTTTGCCAGACACGAACAAGGTCACCAGATCGGATGTCTAGTTTCTTGCGTTCCTCGGTATTAACTGTGGTGATAACCTTCGTAGCCATAAGTGAGAGTACACTATCACACAGGGAGCTTTAAATCAAATCTCGCGACGGCATTGGCGAAATCTGGAGGCAATGGAGCCAAGACCTTCAGCTTCTGCCCGGCCATATTCGTGAATTCTATAGAATACGAGTGTAGTGCCAATCTGTCGAATCCGAGCGCCGGAAGTCTCCTCGGAGCGTACAATGAGTCCCCTACCACAGGATGATTCACTGCGCTCATATGCACACGGATCTGATGAGTTCTCCCCGTTTTCGGCTCGACCAGGATCAGTGCGAATTTCTCCATCGTTTCACTCTGTCCATCGGATTGGTCATTGACTGTCAAGCATTCAATATTCGCTACGCGAGTCCAATACGTCTGTGCCTCACGTATCTCACCTCTGGCTGTCGGGTATGCCGACCATTTGCGGAAATTGCTACTACTCCTCCCTATCGGCCTGTCGATCGTACCGAAGTCCTCTTTCATTTCCCCCCAAATAAAAGCTAGATATTTCTTGGCGACCGTGCGGTCTTTGAATTGCTGTTTCAAGTTGGCGTGACCTTCAATAGTTTTCGCAATAACGATCACTCCTGTTGTCTCACGGTCTAGTCTGTGAACGATGCCGCCACGATTCAACTGTTCCCCTTCGCTACCTGTCATAGGGTCGCCAACATCCTTGGCTTCTGGGTATCTCTCAGTGATCCAATCAGCCAGAAATGGCCCAGGATTCCTGCCATCAGAGTGCACCATGAGTCCGGCTGGTTTGTTCACAACCACGCAGTCGGCATCCTCGTAGAGTATGTCTATGTTCAATGAGTCTTTGTTGCTCATATCATGAATATACGCTACTCTATGAGTTAGTGCAAAATGTGATGCAAGATCGCGCTCAAATGGAACATTGTGTCATTGGAAGTTGAATATTATGAAATGCGCCCTTAGCTCAGTTGGTAGAGCGACCCCTTTACACGGGGAAGGTCGGGAGTTCGAATCTCTCAGGGCGCACAATGATTCGCAAGGAAGCATGTTTTGCTTCCGAGCGAAGCATCATTGTGATGCACGGAGAGATGAGAACGGCGGAGCGTGCGAGTCTAGCGAGACGAGCCGCGAGCCGGTGCCCAGACCGAGGCTGACTGGTCAGCCGAGAGTCGCGGGCGAATCTCTCAGGGCGCACATTTAATATTAAACAAAATCCGCGAGGAATGACCTCGCGGATTTTGTTTACCTTATTATCTTTACCGACTTTACGGACTTTAAGGACTTTAAGGACTTTAAGGACTTTAAGGACTTTAAGGACTTTACCAACTTCCTTACATCTGTGGTGCAGACACTGACTCTCCGCCCTTCTTACCCGAGAAGGCAACGATGAGCATGATTAGACCCAAGATGAAGTATAGCCATCCTGAAGGACCATCTCCCATGAATGTCATGCTGAGTAGACTCAATACGAAGAAAACCAAATATATCACACCTAGCGCCTTGAGGGCCGCTATAACACCAGACCTTGCGGCGATCATGAGTAGGATGAGACCTACTATGATGTGAACTACACTTGCTAACGTACCGAAAATAAACAAACCTAGAACTGTACCAAAGAATCCCCAGATACCAGCAATGACGAAGATGACTCCAAATACGATAGCTGTTATTTTTGCCATGTTAGTTAATATTTATATTAATAATAATGATAATAAGGACCGCTATACATTATACCACATCTATCGTCCCCTCGGTTGGAATCGCTTCCAACACGCGCGACGCGCAGGTGTCGTGCTCGATGGTCCAAAAACTCGCTTCGCTCATTTTTGTCCCCTCGGTTGGAATCGAACCAACATCAACGGCTTAGAAGTCCGCTGTTCTATCCATTGAACTACAAGGGGGTTAGCAACATAAAGTTAACATGAATTCCAGAAACAGACCACTATGACTCACTATTACGACTTTTCGAATCAGAACTTTATCATATCGACGGATCCATGACTTTACTACTATTCTTGATAGCCGCATCACGACTCACTGCGTAATCATTCAGGAAATTGATAGCACTATCAACTGCGCGTGTATCATACGGCAGTTTCGTGACCACAGGATTCCTCGTAGCATCTGCCAATCTGGCGTCTATCTGTCGATATGAATAAACGCCGACTACGATCAATACGACAGCGAGGGCGCAAGTAAATACAACAGTCACCGCCCAATCAATGAAAGGATCTCGACCCATGTAATGTTTATCAGTGTGTATTTTCATTATATTGATTTGGCGGCAGTGATACTGAACGAAGCGGTCCATTCTGCGGAAACCTTTGCCTTGGCCTCCTGAGAGAGATTAAGATTGACACCATCTACTGTCGCCTTGTACGGCATATTTTCTGCCAATTCGAGGGTTGCCAACACCGCACTCCACGAGCCACGGACACTGACCTTGGCATTGATGTAACCATTTGCTGCCAAACTTCCATTGTCAGGCTTCGTATTATCAACAGATACTATCGTAACTGTACTTCCAGTGTTCTTGCCTAGTGATTCCACTGCCTCTATGAACGGTACAGCGTTGTCAGACGGCACAAAGACGCTATATATCCTCTCCCAGTCTTTGGCTGACGTATTCTGCAACTGTTGTAATCTCGACTCCAGAGAATCACTCGACTGTAATGTTGCCTCCTCATTCATCGCTGTAACTATTTCATCAGTCATACTATTCACTGTGTATTTCATATAGAAGAATACCAGTGCAGCGATCATCGTTGACATGATGGCAAAACTTATGAGTAGGTGATGATGAGTATGCTTCATTTTATAGATTTGCTACTTACAGTCAATGAAAATGGTATGTTGCTACTCTTTGCCAGTTGGGATATCGGCAATTCTACCCTATTGCCAACCGCCGCATTTTCCAGACGGCTCTTGAACGTGAGTAAAGCCTCCCTATTGGGAGCGATCCCTTGGATAGATACAGTAACAGTCGTCGTTGAAACTTTCGATACAGCGATAGATGTGATCTTGACCGGACCCCTGACATCGACCACGTTCCCTATAACATAGGAGTAATCTATCTTTCCTTTCAGATCATCATTGAACATGGCCAAGATATCTGCCTGCTTCTTCACATCTGCCAATGAGACAGTACTGGTTGCCGACTTTATCGCGGCCTCGAGTGGGGCCAGCGTTTGCTCGACAGATAACTTTTCATACCGAACATGTATAAATGCTGGTAACATCGATACTATACCGACAACTATGGCGAACGAGATCATGAACAGAGTCACGATCAGTCCACGAACCCTGTAGTCGTGACGAATCGCGTTCCTGAGTGTTGTTGGGATGAGTGTATGTCTCATGATTTTATGAATCTATCGCTAGTCCAGCGGCCACGATATAGTTCTGTGAAGCTGACTTTGGGATAGTTGGTATGTAATGATCTATGTCGATCATATTGCGCCAAGCATCTGCGATACTGACCGGTCTCCCACCGACACTACTCTTCACTGCCAGCTTCGAACGATACTGTTCCGCATCTATACCGGCCAGGATCACTTCGTCGACACGAGCAGCAGACTTGGTCGCCCAATACGTCAGGGTGTGACTGATCTCTCGAGAAAGTAACTCGATGAAACTATCCGTCGGACCAGCGACCGGCTGACCCATAACACTGATCTTGTTCGCGACAGTAGACGTGAAGCAGACTACGCCATTCGAAACTATATATATTCCGGTCTTGTGCTTCATGATGTGAATGATCATCGAAGTCTTGCCTAACGTATTCTGGAGTGCGGCACGAGCGATAGACTTTGGCACAACCTCGAAGGCGATGGGTAATACCCCAACCTTCTGTAGTATCGATATCTGCATCTCTATATACGTGCGCGGTACGACCGATACGCTAGCCCGCAATACACCACCAGTTGTTTCTGTTGGCATGATATCAAAATAGAAAACCGCATCACGTGCAGCCAATGGAACATTCTCTTCTAGTTTGAATTCTATATTTTGAGCGACGTCCCGCATCGTCTTGCCAGTAACATCTGTCTGAAAAAGGTAGGCCTTCTCCTCTGGCACTGATACATTGACGTGAGATAGTTTATTTTTCGCCACAAACTTGGCCAACAAATCCAACAATACAACTTCATTCTTTATGTCGCCTCCTACGATCGTGTCCTCTGGCATATCCACCTCATCATATCTTCTGATGATCGGTCCGTGTATGGTTGACTCGTACTGGAGACATCGCAGGGCGTCATCGGAAATCTCGAGTCCAGCGAATCTTCTGGCCATGAATATTGGCGGCGGAAACAGTTTGAAGAACAGGGACTGATGCATGACCGTATTATAGCAGATATTTGAAAACGAAAAATCAAGAGTCCGACTTCAATGACCTCAAATACTCCTGGATCAATTTGTATATACCTGGTGCCGCTGAGATAAAGATGATGACGAGAACCAATGGGATGATATATCTGTCAGGATCAGGGACGATAGAACCGAAACCATAACCGATGAGGAGCATAGACCAAGTCCACAATAGTCCACCGATGATATTGAATGTTATGAAAGTTCTGTACTTCATACTCCCTACCCCAGCAATGATCGGAGCGAATGTTCTGACGATCGGCACGAATCTGGCTAGAATGATAGTCATCCTGCCATGTTTGTTGTAAAACTCCTGAGCACGTAGGATGTATTTTTTATTAAAAAACATCGAGTCATCTTTGGTGAATATAGATGGGCCGATCTTCTTGCCAAAAGCATAACCCACACTATCTCCTATAACTGCAGCCAGGAAAGTAAAGATGAGTAACGCGGCGATCGACAGATGTCCTTGTGATGCGAAAAATCCAGCAGTGACCAGAAGTGAATCCCCCGGGAAAAAGAATCCGAAGAATGCTCCTGTTTCCAGAAATATGATAGTGATCACGCCCAACAGACCGAGAGTGGAGATGAGGAACTGTGGGTTGATGATATCAGTTATGTGCATAGGGAGTAGGAATTATAAAATTGTGAATATTGAATATTGTGTCATTGTGTCATTGTGTCATTGCCTGCCGACAGGCAGGAATATTTTTCCTATATCGCCATAGTCCCTGGCGGTATAGTCTCATTTGGCTCGAGTAATGAAAACCCTCCTTCCGGAACCGAGACAGCGAACAACATACCGTTGCTTTCCAGGCCTTTGATAACTCGTGGCTCGAGATTTGAGACGAACATGCAGGTCTTGCCTATCAACACTGCTGGATCAGGAAAACGGAGAGCTATCCCGGAAACTATCTGCCTAGGTGCGGATACAAATACCTTTGGAGCATCGGTTGGCGTGATGGTGACACCTTCTTCCTTCGCCACTTCTTTCACCTCGACCTTCTCCCCGAGATCGACCATGAGTTTCAATAGCTTGTCAGTATTCGGCACCTTCTCTGCCGAAAGGATCTTCCCTGCGCGAATCTCTACCTTTTTGAATTCATCGATAGTAATGGTCATGTTGATTGTGTTCTGAATTTATAATATCTATTTTTCTTGCCTCACTCGATCTAGGTAACATTGTAATATTATCGCCGCCGCAGACGCATCGATGAGTTCCGTCTTCCCCTGCCACCTCTCCGCCTGGATGCTAGTCATGAACTCTGGCTCGAAATATACAGTAAACCCATTCTTCTCCAACTTCTTCTTGAACTCCAGACTGTCGAGTAATATCTCATTCGGCTCTCCCCTATAGTTACGAGACTCGCCCATGACGATCTCTCTGGATTCATTATCAATAGCTATCTTTTCGATCTCTTCCAGGAGGGTCGCCGTGTTCGTAACGACAGATACCGGCAATGCGAATTGCCGCCCTTCATCTGAAACAGCGACTCCTACCCTCTTCGATCCATAATCTATTCCTAGTATTCGCATGGAAATACAATAACACACAATCATTGCATAACGCCATATTTTACCCTATGATAACTGGGCGGTTCATTTGGAACGCATAGTAAGGTGATAACTAGCACTTTACTATTTACAAATCCCTGGATAGGTGGCTGAGTGGTCTAAAGCACCGGTCTTGAAAACCGGCGTCCTTCACGGGACCGTGAGTTCGAATCTCACCCTATCCGCAATTGATCTGTACCCCATAAAGTGGACACAGATTTCACAATTCATTGATTTCTTTTGTTAGAATTGATCATTAACAAAAGACAAAAATAGTGAAACTTGCGCTAAGTTTATTGGTAAATTTGGCTTCTACATTTTTATTCATAGGCAGGAAGCCTACAAATTTTTTACTGAAATAAGAGCATCATCCTAAATTTAAAACTTATATCAAGATGAAAACCAAAAACGGATTATTAATATAAAAAGCCCCACAACACCATTGCTGATGTGTGGGGTTTGTGCGACAAGTTACTCTTTTTTCTCCTTGCCGAGATAGACGACCCAACCCGGGAAGTCAGGATAACGTTCATTTGGACTCGAATGAAGCCTTGAATCTTGTTTGTATCCGGATATGTACTCCTTTACAGTTTTAAATCCATACTTCCTCGCAGCTTCACTAGCTTCCTGCCAAGTAGCATAGAACTCGCCCTCACAATGTCTCAGAACCGTCATCAAATCCACGATCTTGTTAGAGAACGTAAACTCGAATCCTTTTCCAGACACTTCGAAGCGATGACGTTTGTAACCTTCACTTTCAATTTCCTCTTTTGGAGTAAACTTTTCGTGAAGATCAGAGACCTCGTTCATCATCTCCATGACCATCCGTATCTTCTCAAGATTCCCAACGAAGTCTAGAACGATGAGCTTGTCTTTCCCGGGACGAAGTCCACGACCCAGTTGTTGTCGGAAAATGGTGAGAGACTCGGTAACCCTACAGAATGCAATCAATCCGACAGATGGCACGTTTACGCCCTCATTGAAGGCGTTAACAGCACTCACCCTGAGGAGGACTCCATTTTGCAGGTCGTCAAGTACGGCTTGGTTCTGATCCCAAGTATCCTTTTGACTTTCACCTGTCCCTGAATGAAACGATGAAGCTCGATCGAGGTATTTACTCATCCACTCGGCATGGGAAATATTAGCACAGAAAACAATGGCTTTTTCTTTGTAACCATTGATGATCCCTGCAACCTCTTCGTCACGCTTTCTGATGAATACTCTCCTGTTAACTTCATCCATTGAGAACCGTTTACCAGATTCGATCTCCCTCATGATATTTTGAAGTGCCGCATCATCCAGACTTTCATCCATGATGACATGGTATTCAACACGAGGGAGCCAGTTACGAGCCATCGCTTCTTCGAGTGTGATATTCACTACCTCAGTCCCAAAAACATCACGAATGTCCTCTTCATCTTCACGATCTGGCGTAGCTGTAATACCAAGCTTAGCTCCAGTAAAGTATCTGAGTGTAGGCTTGTATGTTTCAGCTTCAGAGTGATGGGCTTCATCAACAATGATCAAATCGAAGTGATCATGATCCCACTCCTTGAGATTTCTACCCATCGTCTGCCATGTAGCAAAGACAATGTCAGCATCTGCTGCTCCATTCTTTGACATACCGTTGTATGTCATCATCTTGGTCTCCTGATCGAAGATCAGACGGAACTCACCTAGAGCATGTTCCAGAATGAAGTTATTGTGGACGAGAAACAGAATCCGTCCTGCACGATACTCCTTTGCAATGAAGGCTGCAGTGAAGGTTTTTCCTAGCCCTGTTGCCATGACTATCAAAGCTCGCTTAACATTATCTCTGAGCCCTTTCAGGCCCGCCACTATCGCTATCTTCTGATATTCTTTGGGTGTTATTGTCATAACAACCTCCTTTCATTTTGGGGGTTAATTGTTACTACTGGTCGGCATTTCTGCCTAGTAAATTACTAGTTGTCAAACAACTATTCTTTCGTGAAGCTAACACGGATTGGGGGAAACGTCAAGGCTACATTAACCTCACTTTCCGAACATGCTACAATTGTCATATTATCTGAATCTATTAACTAAACCCCATGAATGACACACCTACCCAGAGTGATCGACTAACGAAAGATAACCTATTCACTGGCTTCAAGGTTCTCCTCAGGTATCTCTCCAGATATCGCAAGGACATCATCATTCTGAGTATTATCGGTATTTTGTCAGCGATCGGTAATGGCGTCATTCCATTCATTGCTGGTAAATTCTTTGACTCCATAATAACGCCTGGCTCTATTACAATATTGAATATCGTCCTCCCCCTTTACTTGGCATTACTCATACTGTGGGCGATCATACAACTCATAACATATATATTCGATTGGCGTATTCAGGTAAAGAGCGAGTGTCTCGGCGAATACATTTGGATGGATTATATGTTCAATGGCTTTGGTTTCCTCTTGAATCTACCTGTATCATTCCATAAAAGAAACAAAATCGGTGAGATCGGTGGGAAAATAAATAGCGCCGCAGGCTCGCTTCAGAGAATTGCCAGCCGAACTATCATCGACCAAACACCGCAGATTTTGAGCATCATTATCGCTCTAGTGATTGCGTTCATCCTTAAACCACTTTTGGCCATGTTTCTGGTTATTGGACTTATTACATATTTGTATATTCTATATAAGAATACCAAACCGATGAGCGCATACCAGAAAGAGTATTTCGATAAAATAAATCAATTCTATGGCGATGCATACGATATGATCGGAAATACGATAGCCGTGAAGCAGGCCACAGCAGAGGTATATGAACAAGAAAAACTGAACAAACGAACAAAGGAAATGTTACCTCTGTGGACGAGGCAAATAAAAGTCTGGGCAGAATTGAGTATGTATCAACGTATCACCATTCTGTGTACTCAGATTCTGATCTTTATTGTTTCCATATATTATATCCATCTCGGAGTAATGACTCTAGGAGAATTACTAGCGCTCAACGCCTACGCGGCAATGATCTTTGGTCCATTCATAGCGATCGCCAGAAATTGGCAGACTATCCAAAATGGGATCATCAGCATCCAAGAAACAGAAAAGATCCTGGCCTTAGATATCGAAAACTACCAGCCGAAACATTCAAAGGAATTTGAGGTTCGTGGTGACATATCATTCGATAATGTCTCATTTGAATACGATGAAGGCAAACCAGTATTATCTGATATATCATTTTCTGTTAAGGTCGGAGAAGTTACCGCTCTCGTCGGCGAGTCTGGAGTTGGTAAAAGTACCCTGATAGACCTCGTATCTGCATATCATTTCCCAACCAAAGGAAAGGTTATGATCGACGATCAACCCATAGAATCATTGGATTTGAAATCGCTCCGATCTCAGATAGCCGTCGTACCCCAAGAAGTTGTTCTGTTCAACGACACTATCAGAACCAACATCAAATACGGCAACTTTCACGCCACAGATGAACAAATGGAAAATGCCGCGAAGAAAGCGTACGCTTATGATTTTATAGAGAAATTCCCAAATAAATGGGAGCAACTAGTTGGTGAACGAGGTATCAAACTATCAGTTGGCCAAAAACAGCGTGTGGCGATAGCGCGCGCGATCCTTCGTAATCCGCGCATCCTGATCCTAGATGAACCTACCGCCGCCCTAGATGCAGGCTCTGAAAAGATCATCTCAGATTCGCTCGATGAATTGATGAAAGGTAAAACAACGTTTATCATCGCGCACCGTTTGAGTACGGTCCGCAGAGCTGACAAAATATTAGTCTTCAAAGAAGGTCGAATATCGGAATCCGGCAAGCATGATGAATTGATCAAACTAGAAGGTGGAGAATACAGAAGGTTATATGAGCTACAGATCGGTTTGCATGGGTAATCACTTTATCACCATATTTGCTTCCACAAATCCCCGCTTGGCGCTATAATACTCCTATGGCCACCGAAGCTCTCATCTCCTGGAATGCTCCTGAACACTTTCATGTCGAGAAACGACCTGACTGGTATTGGGCAGTCGGCATCGTTACACTCACATTGGCTGCAGTATGTTTCATCCTAGGAAGTATCATTCCTGGAATATTCGTCCTAGTCGCTGCCGTGGCGTTAGTTCTGCACGCTTCGACCGCACCACGCAATATCTACCACGAAGTCAACGATCGTGGACTGATCATCGACAATATTCTCTACCCTTTCCTTACGCTGGACTCATTCTGGATACCGCACGATGATCCGATACCCAAGATCATCGTAAAATCACGCAAGACTTTCATGCCATATATCGTGATCTTCATCGATGAAGTTGATCCTGAGGAAGTTCGCGAGGTATTGCTCCGATATATAGCAGAAACGGAACACCACGAGTCTATCCTGAAACATATCCTCGAATGGTTCGGTTTCTAGTCAAAAGTTTGGGTTTTCTCAAAAATATGATACTGTGTCCTTGCTACGCCCTCATCGTTTAATGGATAGGACGCAGGATTGCGGATCCTGCAATGTAGGTTCGATTCCTACTGAGGGCACAAAAGGTTTGACCGTTATTTTAAGACGTCTTTTGAGTGTCAAGAGGCTACACCTAAAGTGGAGTCGAACTTTTGTTTAAGTGTTGAGTAAGGTGTTGTTTTTGGTATGTTAAAATATAATTATGGATAAAGATGATTTTCCAATACCTCCCTTTTTAGAGTCTTCGTGGAGGCATATATATTTATCAGGGAATCTTATTCAATTTGTGGCGGTACTACTGCTTATGACAGGAATTGTTTTGTGGTGTCGTAGAATTATATTTAATCCAACATCATTAAATTTATCGACCACCAATCAATTCATACTGGCAGCCTTCTTAATTTTAGTATTTATAATTTTACTTATTCTATATATTTTGTATTTCCGATTGTCGAAAAAGTATAGATACATAATTGCTGGTTTTTGGGCGTTAGCTGGTTTGTGCACTTTTATGGTAGTATTTACTTTGTGGTACATTGATAGACTCTATTTTAGTGGCATTGGTGGTCAGTTAGGTCCGATATTTTTCCCTACAGGAATGATATAATATCGATATTAGTTAACCAATATAAACAAATGATTCTATACATCATCGTTGCTCTATTAGTATTTTCAGTATCAACTTTCTTTTGGATGCCTTTATATAAGGATGCAATTGTGAAAAAGGGCGAATCGTCAATTGGTAGATCGAGCCCTTCTTGAGTCGGACGGATCCTTGGGGGGAAATAAGCAGTTGCAAAAAGTTCTTGTTGGAGAAGGTTTCTCTTTAGATGATGTGGGTAAAGCGATAGGGGGCATCGATATATGAAAGGCAAAGCAAGAATATTAAATTAGTACCTATTATGGCGACATTAGTCTGTCTCGCTATATTGGCAAAAATATTATTGCCTGGGTTTGGTATGATTGTCGCATCTCTGATAGGGCTGGTTGTGATTGTTGTTGCTGTAAGGGCGGGAATGTTTAATACGAAGAAATAGACTATTTTATAAGATAAAAGTCTTTGGTGTTTGTTCACTAAACGGCGCACATCGCCTTAATAAACATCAGCCGATTGTACAACCCCTGCATGTAATCCCTATCCGGGAATATGGTTATAATAATTATGAGCCGCATAGAAGAAAAAACAGGACTCTCTGTTACTGACATGGGGCATTTGGCCGCCATACAAAAACGTCAGATGACTCCCAATCAGATAACTCCCTGCAATGCAAACGGTAAATGAGCACCTACGGGGCAAAATCCTCCACCTCTTAACAGAGATGGCAAGAGAAACCCAAATCAGACGACACCTGATTCTGAAAATGCGGAGGAAAAACAAGAAGCAAATACTAATACGCCTGATATTGGTTCGCTGACTGCCGACAAAGAGCAATGGGAGAGCGAACTCCAGAGCCTTGAGCCGCAAATGAAAGCCCTTAATGACCGATATAAGGAGGACAGTGTCAACTACCTCAAACTTCAAATGGTGGTAACAGAGAAACAAAAACAAGGTGCTAGTAAGGAAGAAATCGATGATGCCCGAAAAAATGCTGCTGACTTTATTGCATCAACGAGAGGACAAGCCGATCAATTGCACCAGATGCGACAAAAAGTTGATGTGCTTAAAAATCAGATATGGTCAGCAAATAACAAGATTATCGAAGAAAAATATTATAAGAAAAAGACCTAAATCATTGTTTGGGAATTGTAAAAATTAATCATAATAAAATATAAAAAATGGCTTCAATAACAAAATGTCTATGTAAAGATTGTGGGTTCACTTTTACCGAAACTTTAGGCAACTTGATGACAAGCACTGTCTTTCAATGTATGAAATGCGGTGAGGTAAAATACGTCGATAACATGACCCTAGAAGAGTACGACAAAATCTGCACTAAATGTTCTGGCATCATGCAGAGTGGACAAATTCCTATATGTCCAAAATGTCACAATAAAAATGTCGAGGAAAAATATAGCGTCGGAGCAGCTGACTGATCTCGGGCCTAATGTCTAGGTTTTTCTCATTTCAATGAATTTCTTCGCTACTTCCGGCCATCTTGCCAACGGTTCCATTTGAACAAGATTGGTTGCTTCATCTTTCGATAGACCCGAATCTTCAAGGTCTTTGAGACAATACGCAGCATCTCTTATTTCACGCCATGATTCATTTTGGAAGCTTTCTGTTAGACATTCTTCAATCATCGGTGGTTCTATTCCTATTTTTTCCAACGTCTCACGGCATTTCTTGGTCTTATACGCATAGAACCCTCCACGGTAGCTTATAACTAGATTGGCAACGATCTTCTTACCAATGTCATCTTTTGAAGCGGTATCGAAACCTTTATAATGCGCCAGAAGTTCGTCATGAATCTTACCGTTGTCGACAAATCTTCGTTCATATCTCAAATATGCCAAAATCGTATCTCTTTTTGAGCCTTCTGAAGCAGCAATAATCGCTTCTGGCGTCACCGTCTTTGGCAAGTCATGGTATCTCGTATCTTCATACAATGAGTTCTGCACGTGCTGTCTCTCGTGCGCTAGCACGTTTCCAAACTCCTTCATCACCAATCCATCACTACCTTTGGGAATAAGGATGACCTTACCACTTAACTCTCTCGGTATAGAGCCACCACTCAACGTGCTTCCGCCATGGTATTTCACTTTCGTCTGCAGAGTGGGATCGACATCATCCTTCTCGTATATTGCTCTGGCATAGTCAGATTCGTCATCAAGTAATAAAGCTATGTCAATTGAGCCATAATCAACTGTAACGCCACCCCTCGGTTCAACGCCAAACAACTGCTTAAACAACTCACGAGGTGGCGTATTGCTTTCCCTATATTTGCCAACGGTGTCGTAGGCATTTTGGTATTTCTCAAAAACCTTCGCCGCAGATCTGTTGTAGGTATTATATTCTGAAAGATTAATGGCGCTTATCAACCGTGGTGCACGCCCTTCTGTCATATTTTTTTGAACCTCTAGCGAATTAAGTCGCTGATTATATTGCCACCTAGGATCATGCGTGACTTCATATCCGACTGGGTCTTTCTTCAATACTAGTTTTGGCTTCTCTCTGGCCACCTTTTCCTCCCTTCCAGACGATCTCATGCTATCGTTGGCGGCGATAGACTCTTTTTCAAGGGGGACATCATATTTTGGTGGTAACTCCCTAACTGCATCCAGGCCATCGTTTGCAGCTATACCTGTTTCGGATGACTCAATCGTGCTTACCTTTTGTCTCACTTGGTCTAATACATTTAGGCCTTCTTGTTCTAGCGCCTCAATATCAGCTTTAGATGCGCCCAGCCAAGCCAAGGTTTCAGGATCATCCTTTACATGTCCCATTTTTTCGATTGTTTCTGAATCTATTAGACCCGCAAACTCAGTCCGCATCTTCTCGGCAAATAAAAACATGTTCATTTCAGATTGGCGCAGAAATTCACTTGAAGCATCGAGTCCAGTTGGCGCTTCCATGCTTTTATCACCCAATAGATTTTGCTCTATGTGATCTGATTCGCGATGAATTTTTCCTAATTCAAATCCACGCATATTATTTATTGTTTGGGCTAATACCTAGATCTGCTCTCACCTGCTTCAGTCTTTTTTGACGCAAATTCTCCTTAAAGTCCGATATGACAATACTGCTCCTATTTTCTATGTCAGATAGGCGCTCGGACGCCCACGCAATTACCGAATTGATTTTTTCCTCTTTGTTCATTTGGATTCTTACAAAATAAGATCCCTTAGCTCATCTTGACCAAATACGACCGCTATACCAGTTTCGCTAAATTCTTTCTTCTTTTCTGGTGTCATTAACTCCCCGAGTTCTGTCTCGATCTTTTTATCAGAATCACGAAGACTTTGAGCGACTTCCATCTTAACTTCTTGCTCTCTGGCTCGATCAGCCTCCGGATATACAAATATCATAGTGTTATTGCCGTCGTCATGATATAGAAAGTACTTGTCCACATAAACAGGTTTCCCACATTTACCGCAAGTGGCTTTGTTTATCTCCCCATTCATTACCTTTGCCTTTAATGTTGGATCAGCACTGACATTGATACTATCATACAATTTTACAGTAACAACGTTACCGCACACACATTTAATTTGTTTTGTTGATTCTAATGTCATGTTATTGCATGTCTAATAATACAGTTGTATTTTACCATAAACATTGAAGCGATTGGTTGTGAGCCACTCGCTAGGGTTAAGGTGTTTTCTTCTTCTTTTGCCCGCCACATTGTTTGGCGAGATAAGCGAAGATGTCTGCAATGGTTTGAAACAGGTGCTTCAGGATCCATTGCCCAATTCTGGAAAGCTGTTTGAGTTCCCACTTGACTATCTTGTTGGCCATATCCGTCTTGCCATGGCCGACGATCAGCCCGAATCCGTATGACATAAACAAGATTATCAGTGTGTAGGAAAACAGCAATGTCAAAGTGTTCATCTGTGTTAAATATAACATACCACAACACGAGAGTCAAGTTCTGTCTAGATGTCGCTTACGAATTTATGACTTACTGCTGTAAATGACACATCACCAAAAGACCCTGTTTTCGCATGTCATTCGTGTCATTCACAATTTTTATACATTCATAAATTTTGGCATTTGTTGGCATTTGGTTATTCCTATCTAACACTGGAAACGGCACACTGTTTTGAGTTAAGTGCCATCTCCAGATCTTCGAATATTCCTTATTCTACTTGCTAGTTTTGGTCGCCACCACCAATAATCGTAACATTCTGAACATGCCTATATAGTGCGCCAAATGTACCATTCATAATTCCAGACCCCGACCTAGAGGCCTCATTCCACAATGCCAAAATTCTCCAAACGGCCCTTACGGGGTCTTGCCTCACAAGGTTCGCAACCGTGAGGGGGCACAAATTCGCGGAAAACTCATAATTGCACGAAATTATTGTGTTCAATCGAACAGAAACGTTATTTTTTAATTACTTCACCTGTGGACACTTCAATTTCCTTGATGTAGTCGGCAGACGCAACTTCTATCTCATCCTTGATTGCTTGATCAATCAAATCCATATTGTCAAAGATTTGATCGTAAATTATTTTATTTTTTGGTTTGTCTTTCATCACCTTTTTATATTTTATCGACTAAT
>Ga0194052_1000189_pt1 | contig 43967 bp, 57 predicted proteins | sample SepL226m_MetaG_FD_160117 | JGI IMG/M metagenome (GOLD analysis project Ga0194052, IMG submission 160117) | Anoxic zone freshwater microbial communities from boreal shield lake in IISD Experimental Lakes Area, Ontario, Canada - Sep2016-L227-6m | ecosystem: Environmental > Aquatic > Freshwater >...
CGCTCAATGCTGTCACCAATGGAACGGGCACGGCTGGCGCTGGCGCTGGCACCTCCGCGACTTGGTGCCGCTTCCGCGATTCCAACTCCACCTTCGTGATGGACGGCAGCGTGGGCACGAGTGGGGCGGACCTCAACCTCAACAGCGTGATCATCGCGACGGGCCAGACTGTCAGCGTCACCAGTGGCACCATCACGGAAGGGAACGTCTGATGGTTCCCGGCGCGGTGGTCAGAGTATTGCCGCCATTCGATGGCGCCTTCCCAGGCGTGTTCACCATACGCGCAGTGTCGGGCACCACGGCATTCCTGGATGGCATCCCTGAGGGCTTTGCTGACGCTTTTGACTTCGCCTACTTGGAGAAGGCATGACAGACTTCGCATCGGAAGACAGCGTAATCAATGGACTGGCTATGTGTGTCAGCGCTGGCTTCAGCCAGGACGTAGCCAAGACCAGCATCACCACCGTGTCTGGCTTCGATTACAGCGGCTGGACTATGGGCGGGAATCCCGCTGCTGGCGTGGCCCCAACGACCTGGGCCAGCCCCACACAGGCCACTGCTGGTGCGTGGAACCCACGCTATGTGAACCCTGCTGCTGGTAAGACTGCCCGCATCTTGTTTGCTGGCTTACGCTACAGCGTGGCCGCGCAGCCGGTCATCTTCTGCGACCGCGTTGGACACATGGCGGGGTTGTCGGGGATCGTTACCACGGCCCAGACCGTGAACGCCACGCTGACCACACCGGCTGCGGATCTTCGCTGCGAGGCGGGTGGTGGAGATCTGGAATGGTGGCTGGAGTGGTATACGGCCACTGGTTCCACGGGCGTCAACGCCACCTGCGCCGTGACTTACAGCGACAACTCCACCGGGAACGTGGTGGTGGCTCTTCCCGCATCCGTCCCTGCTCTGCGTATGTATCGCATCCCGCCCAGCAGCGGGAACTTGAGCATCAAGGGCATTACCAGCGTCACCCTGTCAGCTACCACTGGCACGGCTGGAAACTTCGGCGTCACTGCTACAGATCGCAAGTTCCAGTTCAGCGTGGCGACTGCCAACACCGACTGGATCGCAGACTGGGCCATGCTTGCGATGCCCGACATCGGTAGCAACGCTTGCCTGTTCCCTCGCTTCTTCGCAACATCGTCTGCTGCGGGGATCATCACGGGCAACATCCGCGCTGGGGTGGCCTAGTCCATGACAAAGATCATCAGCCCTGAAGTCCGCGCCAACCGCCGCACCCTCTCGGGTGCGAGCGGCATTGTTGCGGCTGTTCTGGGGTCGGAGTATTGGCCAGCAGCGTCTACTCCTTCAGGAATCACCGGCACGCTGACGTCTACCACTGACAGCCTCACGGCTACCTTCACCGGCTCGGTCTCGGCGCTCCCCATCACCGGCACCATCTCCTCCTCCACAGCAAGCGTCACATCTGCGTTTACTGGTGCGGTCAAGGATACTGGAACTCTTACTTCTGCGCTCGCCAACTCCGTAGCAGCATTCTCTGGTGCTGTCAAGGATGTCGGAACCATCACTAGCACGACCACCTCGACAGCATCCATCACAGGTGCTGTCAAGAGCACTGGCACAATCTCCAGCACCACGGACACGACTGCTCTGCTCTCCGGCGGGGTCAAGAGCTCTGGATCATTCGCACCCAGCACGGACAGCATCACGGCTGCGCTCTCGGGCACGGTAGGAACCCCCGGCATCACGGGCACTTTCACCTCGGTTCTTTCGCCTGCCGTTGCGGCGCTGAATGGCTCAACAGGGGACGCCGGAAGCATCAATTCGGCTCTCCAGCCTGCCGTGGCATCAGTGAATGCGAATGTGGCCACGCAGGGCAATGTGGCCTCCTCTACGGCTGCATCTAATTCTTCTTTCACGGGTGTCGTCAAGTCTGCCGGAGCGATACAATCTCAGGCAGAGAATGCTGTGGCATTCCTAAGTGGAAACGTGGTAGGCGCGATCACTGGAGCGCTATCATCCACAACTGACAGCCTGGTCGCAAATTTCCAGGGAACCGCCTCTCAGCCCAGGAGTGCGTTCAATCCCTACAATGACACGATCGAGGTCGTGATCATTCCGCACCCTGTCCTGAGGGGCAAGATTTTCGGGACGACTGAAGACTGCTCCTCATCCATCGCGGGTGTTGTAGCGGGACCAACCGAAACTGAGCGCCTCGCGCTCGTAAACAACAACGCAATCGCGCAAATCACTGCCGCGTTGCTGCTCGTAGCCTGAGGAGGGAACATGAGCAAAGTGAGGCTGTATGGGTCCATCGAGAAAGTCGATGAACAGGAAGACGGCACGCTGATCGTGGCGGGCATCGCCTCCACGGAACAGGTGGACAGTCAGGGCGAGATCGTCACCCGCGCCGCGATGACCAACGCCATTCCCGACTACATGAAGTTCGGGGCCGTGCGCGAGATGCACCAGCCCATGGCCGCGGGCACGGCTCTCAAGTGCTCTGTGGATGAGAACGGCGTAACGCACCTGGAAGCCCACATCGTGGACCCTGTAGCCGTGAAGAAGGTGCTGGCCCAGGTCTACAAGGGCTTCAGCATCGGGGGCAAGGTCAAGAGCCGAGACGAAGTGAACAAGAACACCATCACCGGCCTGCGCCTCACTGAAATCAGCCTGGTGGATGTCCCCGCCAATCCTGGTGCGGTGTTCTCCATCGCAAAGCTGGCCGACGAAGATGAAGTCGAGAAGAAGGGCGCTCGCTTCAGCAAGGCCACAAAGGCCTCGCTGTCGGAACTCCACAAGGCCGTGAAGGCTGCCAAGGAGCACCTCGACGGCCTGGGCTACGAAGCCGAAGAGGAGGGCGAGGAAGAGGCCGACAAGGCCAACAACCCGTTCGCCGGCAAGGAAGACAAGAAGGAAGAGGACAAGAAGGAAGAGGACAAGAAGGAAGAGGATCCGAAGGATCCGAAGAAAAAGAAGAGGCCGTTCGAGGGCAAGGAGGACAAGGCCGAGGAAGATGCCGAGGACAAGTCCAAGTCTGCCGAAGCGGATGATCTGCAGAAGGTTCACGCTGACACCGTGGCCAAGGTCGCAGCCTTGGAGACGGAGCTGGCAAAGGTGACCTCTGAGAACGACATGCTCAAGGCCCGCATCACGGAGCTGGAAAAGCTCCCTGCACCTGCCAAGGGCGTGGTGACCGCAGTGACCAAGGGCGGTGATTTGACCGCCAACAGCCCGGCTCCTGAAGTCCAGCCCATTCGCAAGAGCGATGGCACGATCGACGAAGTCGCGACCCTGATCAAAGCAACCCACATCAGCGCCATTGGCGCTTCTCGATAAGGACCAGTCATGAACACTCCCAACCTGAACCAGCTCTCGACCGAGGCTCTCGACGCGATGAAGACCGCGCAGGGAACGCCTCTGCCCGATGAGATTGCCAAATACTTCGTCCAGCCCGGCAGCGCCACCGTCGGCCTCCAGGCTTACGACCTCGAGGGCCCCAGCAAGAAGATGGTGCCTATCCTCACGCCCCTGCGGAACATGATTCCTCGCGTGACCAACGGCTTCGGCACCCAGGCCAACTGGAAGGCCATCACCAGCATCAACTCCGGCAACCAGCGAGCTGGCGTCTCGGAAGGCAACCGTGGCGGCGTGATCACGCAGACCGTCTCCGAATACCTCGCCGCCTACCGCGCCTGGGGCCTGGAGAACTACGTGACCTTCGAGGCCGACATGGCTTCCAAGGGCTACGAGGATGTGAAGGCTCTGGCTGTCAGCCAGCTCCTGAGCGCCCTCATGATCCAGGAAGAGCGCCTCGACCTCTGTGGCAACGGCTCCGTGGCCCTGGGCACCACGCCCACTCCCACCATCTCCAACGCCGGCACCGGCGGCACCATCGCCGCGGCCACCTACGACGTCATCTGCATCGCGCTCGGGCCTCAGGCCTACATCGACGCCGTGGGCGCGAACAACGGCGCGATCGGCCAGTCCCTGGACGTGACCACGCTGGCCTTCTCCACGCAGATCGTGAAGACCAACACCGATAGCAGCACTGACACCTTCGGCTCGGGCATCGCGCAGAAGTCCGTGGCTTCCAGCACCACGACCACGACCGGCTCCACCAGCACCATCACCGCGACTGTCACGCCTGTGCGTGGCGCTTGGGGCTATGCCTGGTATCTGGGCACGGCTGGCGGTGAGAAGCTCGCTGCTGTCACCAGCCTCAACAGCGTGGTCTTCACTGCTCTCCCCAACGCCGGCAACCAGGCCGCTTCCGCCGCTGCCCTCACGGCCGCTGACGGCTCGACCTCCACGCTGGACTACGACGGCCTCTTCATGCAGGCTGCCAAGTCCGGCTCCAACGCCTACTGGCTGACAATGGCCAACGGCACCGCTGGCGTGGGCACTCCCTTCACCTCTGACAGTGCGGGTGGTGTGTCCGAGTTCGAGGCTGCCTTTGCGAACTTCTACAACAAGTATCGCATCAGCCCTGACCTCATCCTGATGTCCAGCCAGGAACTGCTGAACCTCACCAAGAAGATCATCGGCAACAGCGGCGCTCCTCTCATCCGCTTCACCATGGACGCCAAGCAGATCGCCAATGGCGGCCAGGTCGCGGCCGGTGTCGTGATCGGCTCCTACCTCAACAAGATCACCAACCAGCAGGTGCCCTTCATGGTGCACCCGAACATGCCCGCTGGCACCGTGCAGTTCCTCACCACCCAGCTGCCCTACCCGCTCAACAACGTGACCAACGTCTTCCAGAAGAAGCTGCGGCGCGACTACTACCAGCTGGAGTGGCCGCTGAAGTCCCGCAAGTATGAGTATGGCGTCTATGCTGACGGCGTGCTCCAGCACTACGCTCCCTTCTCCATGGGCGTGATCACCAACATCGGCAACGGCTAGACCATGCTACTCTGTTCCCCTGACCCCAAGCAGAAAGCGGTGGAGGTTGCTGGCGCGACCTTCTACCGGACCAAGGCTGGCTTCTTCGAGCTTCCAAACGAGAGCTGTGTCATTGATCCTCTGCTTGGGGCTGGGTGGACAGTGTTCCAGCAGGAATTCAAGCCCGGAGAAGTCACAGTGCCGGACAACGTGAAGTCTGCGGAGTTCCACGCTACTGTAATCCGCTGCACGTGCCCCGAAGGTCAAGGTCTCATAAGCCACCCAGGCCAGTCCTGCCCCAATGGGCGCTTCCAGGATCTGGGTGTTGTCGCTTCGTTCTACCGCAACCCAATCACCCGATTCTGGAAGCGCTTTCAACGGCGCTTCCTGTCCCAGAAAGGACACTGATCATGGCCACCGTAGTCACCAACGCCGGCAAAGGCGTCATCACCAACCGCATCAAGGGCGCTGGCACCGAGCCCAACTACATCGCTTGGGGGACTGGTGCTGGCACCGCTGCCGCCACCGACACCACGCTGTTCACGGAGTCGGCTGAGTCCCGCGTGGCTGGCACCTCCACCCAGCAGACCACCACGACTACCAACGACACCTACCAGGTCGTGGGTACCATGACCGCTTCCGGTGCTCGCTCCATCACCAATGCTGGCCTCCTCGATGCCAGCACCAGCGGCAACCTCTTCATGAAGGGTGATTTCACCGCTGTGGCGCTCAACGCCAGCGACAGCATCGCCTTCACCATGAAGGTGCAGTTCAGCTAGGCCTGTTTTGAACCTGGGGCTGCGCAATTCGGCGCAGCCCCATTCAGGAGACCACCATGAGCGTGAAGCTGAACATCAATGTGGAGGAACGCACCTATGACCTCACCATCGCGTGCCCCGAAGGTGGCCCTTATCGCGTCATCGCGCGGCGACACCGCATCCTGACCAACGAGGATGGCAGCCCTGTCCGAGACGCGCAGGGTGAGGTCATCACCACCCAGGGTGGCGAGCGGGTCATTGAGCGCGTGGTGGACGGCACAGATGCGGAGGCCCAGCAGATCGCCGCACTTGTCTCCGCGAAGATCGACAAGTGGGCGATGGAGGGCTAAGTGGCCGTCACGACCGAGATCCTGCGGCCATCGAGCTATGCCCTGGGCGGCTCCGGGTGGGTCTGCAATAGCCCCACCTATGCCTGGGACGGCGACCCCGCCTACACGGCGATCTTCGCCAGCGATATTGGCCCAGGCCAGTATTCCCAGAACGATGGGACCGTCACCTATTCCGGCTTCAACGCCCGCGCGAACTCGAACTGGGCGGGTGCGATTCTCACGGTCGTTCTCTCGAATAATGGCGGGTATGCGGGCCTCGTCACAGGTGACCCGGGCGCAACGGTAGCCCTTTACCTCATCCATTACTCCATTGATGGCGGGTCCACTTGGGTCGCGATTGATAATGAGAACGTGAACTCGGACGGGTATGGATACGCCTTCCTGCCCACCTACACGCTCAACATGCCCATCCCCGTGGGCTTCACGGCGTCGAACCTGCGCGTTAGGGTTTCTGGCACGGTTTATTCACTCGATACCAACACCACCTCCGGCACCATTTGGATCAACGAGATCTATATCACCGGCACGGTCGGGGAGCATCTCGCCCCCAGCTCCTACACCGAGAACAGCTACCCCTCATGCTCCAGCCTAAGCAGCGCCTATGATGGGAACGGGGTAACCGCCGCGTGGGCCCTGAGAAGTGGGTCGGCTGCAAGCGGCAGCCTTTCGTATTATGCGTTTGGCACCAAGTCCACCACCTGGGGCGCTGCGGCGCTGAAGATCCTGTTCGGCATCCCAAGCCCGTCCCCAAACCCCGGGTTCGGCGGTAATTGCTCCTCAGGGAAATCCCACTCCGTCTACGTCGAGTGGTCCACGGATAGCTGGTCCACCGTGAACGTGCTCCAAAACTGGACCTTCAACGGGACCGGCGGCGGCGCCAATTATCTCGCTCCGTGCGTCATGTCATGGGCCATCCCGTCCAGCATCGACACATCCGTTCTGAAGGTCCGAATCAGAATGGTCAACCCTACGGACTCCAGCCCCACTCCCACTATCTATTTCAACCTCGCGGAGATGTGGCTGGAGGGCTACCCCGGCATCGCGGTGAACCTCACGGCTGGCGTGGGTAAAAGCGGCGTGTTGCTGAAGGCATTCCCGCGCCTCTACTCTGCGTCCAACTCCGCGACTCCTGCGCTCTCCATGCAGAAGTCCTACCTTCGCGCAGCCACAGCAGCGCTCTCGCGCGTTCCGTCCATGCTTCGCGGTATTGGGTTCAAGGTGAGCGGAGTTTCCGCGAGCAGCGCAGCGCTGGCCAAGATCGCATCGTCTGCCCGTGCGCTAGTCGCCTCCACTCTGCTTGCCGCCACCCTCGGATTCGTGCGCGGGAAGTTCCTCAGCGCTGCGCAGTCCTTCAGCGCCGGTCTCCAAGGCCAGCGGTCCAGGCTCATGTCCGCAGCCCAGTCTTCCGCAGCCACGCTCGGCAAGGTGCGGCTGGCGTTCCTCAACGCCGCTGTGGCCTCTGTGCCCACGCTCAAGCGCGGTATAGCTTGGGTGAAGGCCACCGGCCTCACCGCTGGCGCTACCCTCGCCAAAATCTTCCAGAAGCTCATGGTCTCCACGCCCCAAGGCTCAGTGCCTTCCCTGACGCGAGGCTCTGCTGTCGTGAAGGTCCTTGTCGTTGGGTTTGTGATGCAGGTTGCTATGATCCGCAGCATGGCGCGAAGGTTTGCAGCCACGAGCGCCACCGCTGGCCTCATAAAGACAGTGCCCGGCAAGATCCTTGTCTACCAAGCGTCCATCACAACGGCCATCGTCCGCAGCGTGGGGAAGATCATACCCATTCTGGCGGCTTTGTCTGTGACGCTCCTCAAGCTAATCCCGCGCACAGCTCAGGCAGGCTCCGTCACTGTTTCCAAAATGGTGCGCTCGCTGGGCTACACGCTTGCCCCGCCTATCGTGGCCACCGTGGAGACGATCACGAAGACTGCGAACAAGGTTGCGCTTGCCAGCGCTTCAGTTGTTGGGGCTGTCTACAAGGGACTCGCGCGAGTGGCCACTGCTACGCAGACTTCAGTGGCTTCGCTTTACATCTCCAAGCTCATGGCTCGCGTGCTCTCAGCCACTGTGAGCTTTGTCCTGTTTATGGGCAAGACCACTCTCAAGGCTCTGTCCGACACCGCCAACATGTCGGGTTCATTCTCGCTCCAGGCTTTGCTCCAGCGCGTGCTCACCCAGAACACCACGCCCTCTGCCACTCTTAGGCTGGCCTTCCCGCGAAGACTCGCGGCTGTCGCCACGGCCACGGCCACGCTCGCGCGAAGGCTGAAGTCCACGCTCCTCGCGCTATCTTCCTCTGCAGCGTCCGTGCTGCGCGGCGGCATTCCCATCTTGCTGTCGGCTGCGTCTGGCGTCTGGCTCGCCATCTCCAAGGGGCGTGGGAAGGGCATGGCGGCTGTGCAGGCTTCCGTCTCCACCATCGGCAAGATCGCAGGGCGCACCTTCACGGCTGTCGTGGGCTCCACCGCCAAAGCGATTCGCCTCATCTGGATGGCGCTGTCTGACATGGTGCTGCTGAACGAGCAGCTCAACCTGTCCTTCTCCCGCGCCTTCTCCGCTTCCGTGAGCGCAGTATCTGGGTTGTTCAAAGGTCGCGTGGTCACCAGGGCGCTCTCCGTTCTTTCCGCGCTCGCTGCTTCTATCTCCGCATCGTCCACGCGCGTGCGCTCTCTGGTCGTCTCGGTTGCTCAGCTCGCCACTCTCGCAGAGCTTGAGCGCTTCTACCGCAGCCTCAGCGCCAGCGTCTTCTCCGCAGCCGCTCTCTCCAATCGCATGGCCCGTGCGCTCGCTGCCGCAGTCTCCTCCACGGCTGGCCTCTGGGTTGCCAAGCTCTCTGCCCGGCTCCTGAGCGCTGGATCCACGCTGACCGCCACGGCCCAGAAGTCTGCCCTGCGCGTCATGAGCGTGGTTTATACTACCACCGCCACGATCAAGAAGTCTGCGGGCAAGTTCATGAACGCAGCGCTCGTCAGCTCCCCCACGTTGTCTAAGGGCTGGACCAAGATCATGACCGCAGTCCTAAACCCAGCCGCCTCCGTCTTGTTCAATCTGATGGGAATCATCAACCAGAAATTTTATGTGCTGGGCGCCACCTTGCGCCGATACCTGCGAGGCTAACATGCCGATCTTCTCCCCCAAGACTCCGACAGAATCCTCCAAGTTCACGCTGGACTTCGACCGCATGCTGGGAGCATCGGAGAAGATCACTGGCGCGTCAGCCACGTGCAAGGTGCTGGATGGGACTGATCCTGCGGCTGCGGCGATGGTGGTATCCACGCAGATCATACAGGCGCTCAGCGGCGCACCCTATCGCGCGGTCAGCGTCACCCTGGCCAACGGAGTGGCAGGTTGCCGCTATGCAGTGACTGCGGTGGCCACTACTGACGCCGGTCAAAGCCTCACGCTGGCAGGTGACTTCTTCGTTCAGTCCAACTTTTAAGGGGCAACCATGGCCACTCCGTTTGCCACGCTCACTCAGGTCAAAGATTACCTTGGGCTGCGTTCCAACGATGACGACAACCTCATCACGCGCTTGTGCTTGTCAGCCACCGACTGGATGCAGACCTATCTCAACAGAGACCTCGTGCCGACAACCTATGCCTCAGAGTTGCGAGACGGCACCGGCACTTCCTCCCTCATGTTGGCGAGCTTCCCCATCACCCAGGTCACGAGCGTGTTGATCAACGGCACGGCGCTGGACCTCTCCAAGTTCATCTTCGACAACTACCTGCTCATCCGCACGGATGGGGGTGTGTTCACGCGCGGTCTTCGCAACATCGCCGTCAGCTACACCGCAGGATACCTTGCTGTGCCCGACGACATGGTTCAGGCCTGCGTGGAGCTAGTGGCTTGGCGCTACAAGGAGAAGGAGCGAGTGGGCCAGTCCACGGTGGCGTTCACTTCCTCCGGTCAGAATGTCACCTACCAGACAGCAGATGTCCCCGCTGACGTGAAGACGTTGCTGAACAACTACCGGAAGGTGGTGCCTGTATGATCTACGCCACGGTTGTCGGTTCAGCCGAAGTCACCCAGCGCTTCGTCATGGCTGGCGAGCGGCTGCGCGAGCGGCTGAAGAACGCTTTGAACAGAGGCGCCATAGAAGTCCAGCGCAAGGTGAAGGAGGAGAAGCTGACGGGCCAGGTGCTCAACGTTCGCACGGGCACACTGCGGCGCTCCATCAATGTGGCTCTGAGTGATGGCTCGGGGGACGTGCTGCAGTCTAGCGTGGGCACCAATCTCAAGTATGCTCGCTTCTGGGAACTTGGATTCCATGGCACGGTGAACGTCCGCTCGCACTCTCGGCGCAGCGCAGCGCAGATGGACCGCAGGAGCGGGAAGAAGATGGGGCGCGCGGGCTTCAGCGAAACGGGTCCCAGAGAAACTGGCACCGGCATGGTTAGGGCGCATACTCGAAAGATCAATCAGGCTGCCCGCCCTTTCCTGCGGCCCTCGCTGGATGAGAATCGAAATCGCATACAAGAGTTGTTGGCCTTGGCCGTGAAAGGAGGAGTATAATGGCTCTTGATAGAGAGGTCCTTTTCGACGCCCTGTTCAAGCGGCTTTCTGCTGTGCCCGGTCTGCGGACCGCCGCGCGAAAGTTCAAACCGCTGGCCTCCATCGCCGTGAGTGACATGCCTGCCATGTTCATGATGAAGGGCGGAGAAACCTGCAAGCCCCGCCGCGGGTTGCCCCCTGTCTGGCTTCTTGAGGCGGATCTGCTGATCTACATCCAGCATCAGGACGGTCCCAACTCTCCTGGCCCCAGCACCGAGCTCAACAATATCATCACCGGCATCGAAGCAGCGCTGGAGATGACTCCCCAAGAACTGGCCGCCATGGATGCCGACCCAAACATTCCTGATGACGCGTATCGGGAGATCAAGGCCAACAGCTATGGCACCACACTCGGAGGACTATGCTCACACTGTTTCATCTCGGGCACGATCCAGACTGACGAGGGCAGTCTTTCGGATCAGGCCGCAGCCGCAATCCCCATTGAAATCCTCACTTTCTAAGGAGCAACCATGACCAAAATCCAGTCACCTCCTGGCACCAGCGAAGTCTCGCACGGCGGCCAGCCCTTCCACATCGACCCTAGCACTGGGCAGTTTGAATGCCCTGAAGATGCTGCGCCCCACTTCCTTCGCATTCCTGGGTTCTCTGAGATCCCTGGCCCCAAGTTCGACATTGCACCGCCCACCGAAGATGGGCTGGCTCTCGCAGCCACCCTTGAAGTTCACCCCACCATTGCGGCCGATGAATCGGCCCCCACTATGGAGGCTTAAATGGCCTTTCAATTCGGCTCCGGCACTCTTGCCGCCACTCCCACCGTTGGCAGCCCTGCCACCTTTGGCGGTCTGCAGGATGTCTCTGTGGACTTCTCCTTCACCAACAAGCAGCTGAACGGCTCCAGCCAGTTCCCGCTCGTCATCGCGCGTGGCACGGGCAAGATCAGCGGCAAGGCGAAGTTCGCCAACATCGACGCAGCCCTGTTCAATGACCTGTTCTTCCAGGGCACGAAGGCTGTGGTGGGTAACACGACCACCATCACCATCAACAACCAGGTGCTGGGCACCACGCCGTTCTTCAGCGTGACCCTGACCCAGACCTTCCGTGGCAAGTCCATGACCCTCGTGCTGAACATGTGCACGAGCAACAAGCTCACGCTCGCCACCAAGCTGGAAGACTTCAACATCCCTGAGTTTGATTTTGAGGCGATGGCGGACGACAGCGGCGTGGTCGGCACTCTCACCATCCAGTCCTAAGCGGAGAACTCGTGGCCATCCTGCATGACGGAGTCAAGATCAACTTGGGAGGTCGCGAGTTTGTTATGCCGCCTCTCACCCTCAAGCACCTGCGTCTCCATGGGCCCATCATCACCGGGCTACAGGCGATGACCGATGTGCCGGATGCTGAGCAGTGCGACGGCATCCTCACGCTGCTCACCGCTGCGCTCTCCAGGAACTACCCTGATCTCACAAGGGAAGACCTGGAAGACCTGGTGGACGTTGTCAACCTCAAACCTGCATTTCTGGCCATGGTTGGTCAGAGTGGCATGACGCAGGTGAAGGCTGGCGAAGTGGGGGAAGTGACACCGTAGCTCCCGACTGGCCGTGGGTCTACGGAACAATCATCACGGCCACCGGGTGGACCTGGGGACAAGTGGACAGCCTCACTTGGCCCCAGGCTCAGGAGCTTCTGGCCTACTGGAAGAAGCAACCACCCACCCACATATTGGTCAAGTCACTCTTCTCCACCAGCGATGATCGCCCAACTGAGCCTGGTGAAGATTGGTCGGAAGCGAAAGTAGATGAACTGATGGCGATGTTTGGCGGCACGGGCGGACAAGTGAACGTAGTCTCTGGAGGCTGACCATGGCCGATGAATCGAACAGCACGATCAGCGTCACCCTTCGCGCGGTAATCAGCGAGCTCATCGGACCTATGAAGCAGGCAGGAGAAGCTGTCCAGGCGTCCACTCAGCAGATGTCTTCCAGCTTCGACAAGCTAGGCCACACGTTTGAGGGTCTGATGAAAGGCTTTGGCGCCATCACCGCTATTCTGGCGGGTGGCGCCATGTTCAAGCACGCTGTGGATGATGCTATTAAATGGAACATGGAAGCTGGCCGCGTCTCCAAGACGCTAGGCATCACAACCCAAGAAGCCAGCTATTTGAAAGTGGCCCTGCACACGCTGGGCATCGAGACTGATGTGTATCTCCAGGCCAACCGTATGATGATTCGCGGCATCAACGGTGGCGGGGAAGGATTCAAGAAGCTGCGCATTGACCTTCGCGATGTCAACGGCAACCTGAAGCCTTCCACTGAGCTGATGACGGCAGCCCTGGAGAAGATCGACGGCATGACTGAGGGCATCAGCCAACAGGGTGCGGCCATGGAGATTTTCAAGCGAGCCTGGGGACCAGATATGCAGAAGCTCCTGCGTATGACCAAGGAACGCATGGAGGAGGCGAAGAAGGAGGCGGAGGAACTTCACCTTGTGGTGGGACCGGAAGGAGTGGCTCAGACTCGTGAATACCAAGAGTCAATGCGCAAACTCAGTCTGATCCAGGAGTCACTTCAAATCCAGGTCGGCAATCAGCTCCTCCCAGTGCTCAAGGATCTGGGCGTGTGGTTGGGCCACACCGGGCCTGCTATGGCGGAAGGATTGGCAGTGGCCATCAAGTCCTTGGCCACTGCCTTCTTCGTGCTGAAGGCTTATATTGAAGTTGTGGTCATCGTGGTCACTACACTGCTCATGACACTTTGGAATATCGTCTCCAGTATCGCCTCCGCCATAGTGAAGGTGATCGAAGGAGACTACAAGGGTGCCTGGAATACGCTGAAGCAGGGCGGCCAGGACATGATGAACTGGATCGAAGCTGGCGCCGATCAGATGGGTAAGTCCATCGGTGACGCCATCAGCGACTCTGCCAAGATGTGGGAGAAGCACGAGCCCAAGGCTACCAAGAAGAAGGTTGGCGAAGACTATGACGGCAGCGCTGGCGCTGGCGGAGACGATGCGTGGCTGAAGAAGTGGGAGGCCAACCTTCGTGCGTGGGAAGCGGGTCAGGCGAAGAAGGCTGCTATGGCCGGCAAGTTCCATGAGAAGGATCTGGCGGCTGAACTGTCCTACTGGACTGAGATCTCCAAGTTCCCTGACCTAAGCGCCAAGGAACAGACGGCAGTGCGGATGAAGATGTCCTCGCTTGAGATTGAGATCGCCAAGAAGGAGCTGACTGAAAAGAAGGCAGCTCTGGATACGGACATCTCAAATGAGAGGGTAAACCTGCAGCGCAAATTGGAACTTGCCAAGCAGGAATTGAACATGCACGAAACTGGCACTCGTGACTGGGAGAAGTCCCGCAAGCGTGTGCTGGAGGTGGAGCGTGAGATTCAGGATGAACTCAATGCGCTGAAGCGTCAGAGCGCAGCCTTTGGTCGCGACCTTGCCCTCAAAGGCGTGGAAGAGGAGCAGGCCAACCTGGCCTACCGCAAGGAAATGGGACAGCTGTCCATTGACGAGGAACTGGAAGCTCAGCGGTCATACGAGGCGCGCAGGCTTGCTATCGCCCAGGCGTCCATCGATGACGAACTGACACAGAAGAACCTCACCCAAGAGAAGGTCGCAGAGCTCAACAACAAGCGCTTCATGCTGGAAGTTGACTACCACGCGAAGCTCAAAGCACTTGGTCACAAGGCCGCGCTGGACCAGAAGAATGCCGTGATGGAGGCTCTATCCCCACTCAACGCAGGGATCCAGAGCAGTCTTCAAGGCCTGCTCTCCGGCACTATGCGCTGGTCAGATGCCTTCAAGAACATCTGGAAGTCTCTGGGCGCTACGGTGGACAAGTTCCTCACCGACATGGCGATGAACTACCTCAAGAAGAAGCAAGGTGAAGTGGCTGTTGAGTGGTGGGCTTCCACCCAGAAGGTAGCGGCAAGTGCCTGGGCTGCTATCAAGTCGGTGGCAGTCTCTGCGTGGCAGGCAATGATCACGATTGGCCATCGCGCGTGGGAGGCTATGGCCGGCGCTTATGCCTCCATATCTGAGATCCCCATGGTGGGGCCATTCCTCGCGCCTGCCGTGGCGGCGGGAGTTCTTGCTGCTGTTATCGGCCTGGGCTCACACATCGCTTCTGCGGCTGGTGGCTGGCACACGGTCCCCAATGACCAGCTGGCAATGATCCACAAGGATGAGCAGGTGCTACCGGCGAAGTATGCTGAAGGTCTTCGCAGCCTGATCGAGAATGGCGGCGCACAGGGAGGCGGTGGGTTCTCCCCCAGCTTCACGATTCACGCCATGGACGCCAAGGGTGTAGAGCGAGTGCTGCGCGACAACAACAGCGCAGTGGGCAAGGCCATGCGTGACTATGGTCGCAACTTCGGAGGAATGAAATGAGCAGCGCAATCTTCCCCACTTTCCCAGGCACCAAAGTGGATGTCGTCCGCACGCCCAGGTGGTCTACCAAAATCATGACTAGCGCGAGCGGTCGCGAGCAGCGTGTGGCCTTCTACGACAATCCGCTCTACGAGTATGAGCTGTCCATCGAAGTTCTGCGCCAGGGGCAAATCTACAGCAAGTCATGGACGGAACTTGCCACGTTGGTAGACTTCTACAACGCGCGCAAAGGTGCGTTCGACACCTTCTTGTTCTACGATCCCGCAGACGGCATTCAGCGCACCGTCCGCTTTGCGGAAGACAAGCTGACCACCCAGCGCCTGCTCATCACACTTTGGCAGGTGACGAAGATCAAGCTGGTGGAGGTCCGATGAAAGCCTCCAGCCTATCGCTCATCAATTGGCTGATGGCCAACCGACAGTTCCTCCTGGCAGAGCTTTACACGGTCACGCTTGCCAACGGCACCGTCTTCCGTTGGACCAATGGACCATCCGCCATATACTCCGCAGGCTACACCTACAACAGCCTGGGCCCGTTAGTCTCTCGTGGCAAGGCCAAGACCTCCGCCACGCTTGAAGTGGCCACTATGGAGATCACCCTCAGCGGCCAGATCCTCTTGGGCTCCTCGCTGATAGGCGCTGCGGCTGCTCGCGGTGCGTTTGACGGTGCGCGGGTCAAGGCGAGTCGCGTGGTCATGCCCAGCTATGGAGACACGAGTCTGGGCGAGGTCTACATATTCAACGGAAGAGTGAGCAGCGTTGTTCCTGGCAGCACTGAGGTGAAGCTGACGATCAAGCACGACACAGAGACACTGAACAGCGCTTGGCCTCGCAACCTCATACAGCCGGGATGCCCCAACACGCTCTACGGATCTGCGTGCGGAGCTTACAAGCCCAGTTTCCGACAAGGACTGTTCGCGCTCTCAGGCTCCACTACCAGCGCCATACGAGTCACCAACGGCTGGCCCGCAGGATACTGGGACATGGGTGTGGTCACCTGGATCACTGGGGCCAACGCTGGCCTTACGCGCACGATCAAGTCTGCGGATGCCAACTGGGTCTACCTGTCACTGCCCCTTCCCGTAGCGCCCAGCTATGGCGACAGCGGCTGGGTGGATCCCGGTTGTGACAAGACCATGAATACATGCAGGACGAAGTTCAACAACATCGCTCGCTTCCGTGGCTGCCCCTTCGTCCCCAAGCCTGAGCAGGTGAGGTGATGGGCGAGCAACAGGAACGCTCCGCTGTCGTGGGCGAGGCGCTGTCGTGGATCGGCACACCCTACCACCACCAAGGCAGGGCTAAGGGTTTTGGCGTAGACTGTGGTCAGATCCTCGCGGCTGTCTACGAGGCGGTGGGGCTCATACCACACGTGGAGCCTGAGCCCTACCCGCATGACTGGCATATTCATCGCGGTGAGGAGCGTTACCTGGGCATGGTCCAGAGCTATGCTGTCCCCACAGACACTCCGCAGCCTGGAGATATTGCCCTGTTCAAGTGGGGCCGGTGCATCGCGCACGGAGCCATTGTCACCGAATGGCCGCGCGTCATACACTCCACCATACAGCTGGGAGTGGTGGAGGACGATGTGGAGTCGAACGCTGATCTGAAGAAGCGACTGGTTGGCTGCTGGACACTCTGGAGGAAGTCATGAGCACGTTGTTCGGCGGAAGCCAGCGCACGTCAACCACGGCAGACAAGTTGGCCGGTATCCAAATCATGACAAGCACGTATGGCGACTGTATCCCGGTCGCATTCGGCACCCCGCGCATCACCGCCAAGTTGTCCTACTACCAGGACTTCACGGCCATCCCCCATACTTCTTCGCAGCGCACGGGCAAGGGTGGAGGCTCCACACAAACCAACACCACCTACACATACACGGTGGCGGCCATTATGGTGCTTTGCGAGGGTCCAGCTGTGGCCCTGAGGCGTGCTTGGGCGGACAAGGACACCGTGGATGACGCTAGCACACTCGGCTTCTCCTTCTTCAACGGCGAGGCCACCCAAAGTCCTTGGGGCTACGTCACCAGCGCGCACCCCACCGAAGCGGTGGGCTATGGCGGCATGTGCTATGTGGCCAAGGCTCCGCTGGACCTGAGCGACACAGGTGGGCTCAAGAACTACAGCTTTGAGGTCAAGACCAGCTTCACCTACGCAGCTGATGGGCTGGACGAATATCTGGGCACGATCATCTACCAGGCGCTGACCAACCCCACCAACGGCATGGGCTGGAGCACTTCGCAAATAGACTGGGTGACCGTCAACGACTTCCAGAACTACTGCGTGGCCGCAAATATCGCAGCTTCTCCGGTCTTCATAGAGCAGCGCTCAGCTATTGAGACTCTGTCGGATCTTCTCAAGGTGGGCAACTGCGCGGTCTTCCCCAGCGATGGAGTGCTGAAGTTCGTGCCCTACCAGGACACCCCAGTAGGCAGCTGGTATCCCAACAGCACGCCGGTGTATGACCTCACCTACGATGACTTCATCCGCGATGGCGACAGCGACCCAATCACAGTCACGCGCTCCACACAGGCCGATGCCTACAACCGTGTCCAGGTGGAGTTCCTGAATCGCTCAAAGGATCATGCGGCTGAAATCGCAGAAGCCAGCGACCAGGCCAATGTGGAAAACTTTGGACTGCGTGGTCAAGACCCAATCAGCCTTCACATGATCACCAACCCCGTTATCGCGCGGGATACCGCCCAGCGCATTCTTCAGCGATTGCTCTATGTGCGCAACACATATGAGTTCCAGCTTGGTCCGCGCCACATGCTGCTGGAGCCCATGACCCTGTGCACGGTCACGGATCTTGGTCTTGGTCTTGACCACGCTCCTGTCCGCATCCTGTCGTGCGAGGATGGCGAGGATGGCAGTTTGAGCGTGGTTGCTGAGGAGTGGCCATTTGGAGTTGCCACGGCCACGCGATACCCCACGCCGGTAGGCTCCTCCACTGGAGCTGACTCCAACGCAGCGCCAGGGAGCGTTCTCAGATGGGGAGCTTTTGAGGCCCCCGGCAGCTTGACAGCTGGTCGCGTGGAGGTGTGGGTTGGAGCGCGTGGCGGACCTAATTGGGGAGGCTGCAACGTGTGGGCCAGCCGCGATGGCAGCACCTACTCTGTGGTGGGCACGATCAACGCGCCTGCTCGCTTCGGCAGCCTGACGTATCAGTTGAGTGCGGCGCAGACCACGCAGGGTCAAGACCTGAGCGCCATTCTCTACATGACCGCAACAGCGCAGTTCCTCCCACTGTCCGATGCTGACGCCGCGAAGTTCCAAGGTCTGTCGTGGGTTGGCGGAGAGTTCCTGGCCTACCAAGACGCTGCTCTACAGTGGGATGGCTCCTACCAGCTCAGGAAGCTCTGGCGCGGACTCCACGGCTCCTCTGCTCAGGCCCATGCCCCTGGATCGCAGCTCATTCGCTGCGATGACGCGCTTCTCCACCTGGACGCGAAGGACTGGGAAGCTGGCGCAACAATCTACTTCAAATTCCAGAGTTTCAACCTCGTAGGCGGAAAGGCTGAAGACCTGTCCGCGTGTCCGGCACAATCCTTCCTTCTGACTGGCCTTGCGCTACACTGGCCTGCCCCTACTTCTTGCGCCATCGTGATCGACAATACCGGAGCAGGAACCACTGGCGGTGGCGGAGGAACCAGCACAGGGACCGGAGGAACCAGCACCCCAGGAGGAACCACCTTGCCCACCCTCACCGGCGCACTCGCGTCCATCCGCTACTCCAGCGCAGTCTTCCCCAGTGGTCCCACCGCAGGCTCCATTACCGCCAGCGGCGAGGCGAGCATCAGCCGCGCAGGTGGACGCGCGTGCTACTACCTCTTCACCCTCGCCAATCCGGCTACGGTGCGCGTGACTATGCTTGGCGACAACTCGCTGGACACCTATGTGGTCTTGTGGAACACCGACTCTACCCTGATCGCGCAAAACGACGACACTGGCGGCGTGTATTGGAAGTCGGAAGTCTACCAGGCGCTGCCCGCTGGCAGTTACGTGGTGGAGTGCTGCACTTACAACTCAGCCGCCATGGGCACGTTCAACCTCACGCTGGGAGCTAACTGATGCGCTACATTGAGGACATCGACGTTGAGACGCGCGACAGCGTTGTGATCACGGGAACTGGCGTGGTGGATCCTTCCACTGGTCTTCCGTCTCCCTCTGGCCCTGTGTTGTCCCAGCGCTTCGCCACTGTGACCTGGAGCTATATTGAAGCCCAGCCTGTGGGCAGCCTCACAGGCTTTGAGGTGGTGCTGTTTCTGGGCAGCGATCCTACCAACACTGCGGTCTATGTTGTGCAGCCAATTCTGTGCAAACCTCAAGACCGCAGTGTTCAGATCCTTCTCAATATGCGAAGTCAGCAGACCATCAGCGCAGCTGTGAGGGCTACATATTCCGATGACGGTCTGTCATCATGGACTCTGTGTCCCGCAGGAGCGGTTCTCATCCCCACCGTCCAGCAGTATAGCACCAACGGCTCCCAAAAGTTTGCCGATGGGACGATTATGCAGTGGCTGAGGTCTGACGTCATAACGGGTCAGAGCGAGGCCACGCTTACCTTCCCCATACCTTTCCCACATGCTTGCCACAGCATACAGCTCACCACGGAGAACTCAGACGGAGACTTAGCCAACGACGCAATCTTCCAGTTGAGGTCTTTTGACGCCGCTGGGTGTAAGGTGTTCCGACAAAGTCCCAACGCTACATCTGACCCCAAGTCCAACAAGTGCCACGCTGTTGCGTGGGGATTCTGACCAAGGAGTCACTATGGAATTGTTACTGGAGCGAAGCAAGAGCGGAGAGGGCACGACGCTGGGTATGCTCTTTGTGGATGGACTACTGGAGTGCTTCACGCTGGAAGACGAAGTGCGCGACCTGGGGACTTACGGTGAGGGCAAGCTCTACGGGTCCACCGCTATCCCTGCTGGCCACTACAGGGTGGTCATAGACTTCAGCCAGCGGTTCAACAAGGACATGCTTCACGTGCTGGATGTCCCATTCTTCACGGGCATCAGGATCCACAGTGGAAACACGGAGCACGACACGCTCGGGTGTATCCTCGTCGGTCTGCAGGTGGACAGCCCTACTCGCATCTCGGGAGGAAGCATCGCCCTTCCCCTGCTCTACTCCAAGATCGGGGCAGAGCTGAAGAAGGGCGAAGAAGTCTGGATCGAGATCAAGAACGCGGCTTGATCTGCTCCCAGATGCGACCCGCTTTCCTCCACAATTCAGAGGGAAGCGGGTCGATGTGTTCTTCCCGGAACACGATGCGCTTGCACCCAGTGTTGAGGAGCAGCTTGAGGCAGGCCTTGCACGGACTCAGGGTCACGTAGGCAGTCTCGATCTCCCAAGGATCGCGACATTGGAGCAGAGCGTTCTGTTCTGCATGGATGGCCTCGCACTTGTCCAAGCCGGGAGCCATGCGCCATCCTTCGCAGGCGTGAGGCACCTCGTCCATCCAGTCCTTTTGAGAACAGTGCGGGAGGCCAGCGGCGACACCATTGTAACCCACTGCGATGATGTGGCCTCGCTTGCTGGCCAGCACGCAGCCCACGCCGCGCCTCAGGCATGTCGTGCGCGTGGCCGCAAGCTGCGCGACGCCCATCAGATACTCGTCCAGCGTGGGCCTCATGGCTTCTCCAGATACTGCTTGAGGTTTGGCGCAACCCAGCCCTCAGGCTTCACGATGTCCATCTTGAAGCGATGGCGGGACTGCGAGGCGTCAGCGGCCAGCATCTTCCTCATGTTTGCCTCATGCACTTCTTCCCAGCACGCGTCCCAAGGGATGCCCATGCCGATGGCCGTGCCGTGGAGGATGTAGGCAAGGTCAATCAGGGCGTCGGCAGCTTCCTCCAGATCGCCTGCTCCGTGGGCAGCGCAGAACTCCGCTAGCTCCTCCACCATCCGCGCGGTCCTGAAGCGCAGCGTCTCGCGATCCAAGAGCTGAGGCTCCTCTGCAATGGGGATTCCAAATTTCCGGTAGAAGCGCAGGACGTCAGCATTGTTTGAGAGCATGATTCCTCCTAGACGTTGAGCAGAGCGGGGACAGGCGGATGAGGATTGTAGTCCACCATCTTCACCTGACTGGGATGAAAATCGAAGAGGCTTGCCGCAGGATCGATCAGCAGCATCGGCCCCTTGTTGGGATCACGCTTGAGGACGCACTTCACGGCGTCGACGTGGTTCATGTAGATGTGGGCGTCGCCGATGAAGAAGGTCAGCTCGCCGCTCCTGCACCCAAGCTCCTTCGCGATGAGCCTTTGGAGAAGCGCATAACCCGCAATATCGAAGGGCAGGCCTAGGAACAGATCGCACGAGCGCTGATAGACACAAAGGTCGATGCGCTGCTCGCTGCGGTATACCTGCCACATCACGGGACAAGGCGGGAGACACATCTGATCAAGCTCGCCGGGATTCCACGCGGTCACGAGGTGCCTGCGGCCGCAGGGGTTGGTCTGCAGGCCTGAGATGAGTTCGTGCAGCTGATCCACGCTCTCCTTGCCGGGGCGCTTCCAGTCACGCCACTGGACGCCGTAGATCCGACCCAGATCGCCTTCGAACTGTGGCCCTTCACTGTTGGTCCACTTCGGGTCGTTGCCATTCCCATCCCAGACGCCGCAGCCGAAAGCGTGGAAGGCATCAAGGGAGTGATTCCCGCGGATGAAGCAAGCCATTTCTCCAGCCGCCTGCTTGAAGGCGAGATGCTTCGTGGTGACGGCGGGGAAGGTGCTGGTGTTCTGGAATTTCAATGACTCGGCAAAGACTGCCATCGTGCCCACGCCCGTCCGATCTTTCCGGTAGGTTCCATGTCGCAGGACTTTCTGGAGGATGGTGTGCCATTGTCTCATACCTGCTCCCGGTCGTCGAGTTCTGGGTGTCGCTGCGTCATGCTGAGGAGGAACATCAAGCAGCACTGAGCATGGGCGAGGTGAGGCAGGCCGCTCTCCGGATCCGTATCTTCCCCGCGCATGAAGGCGAAGATGTGGCGCAGCGCAGCGCCGATCAAGCGGGAGTAGGCCAATCCTTTGGTCCAATTCCATGCTGCATACTTCTGAGCGCCGAACGTCAGCACGAGGGCGAGCTGCTCCGTGGCGTAGGGGTCCAGAAGGTCCATTCTGGGCTTGCCATTGTCGAATTTCAAGGCCCCATCGGCCATGCTACCTCCTAGAAGTGTCCAAAACAGCTCCCAATCGTCCAGAAACGGCCCCAGAAGGCGTCTGGAAGGCACCTCCTGAGAGAATGCCTTCCAGACTTGGTTCCGAGGCTTGTGGGTGCCTTCCTACTTCAGCTTGCCCTCGGCCTTCAGCTTGTTCCGATACCAAGCCACGCTCGAGGCGGTCGTGTTGCCGCCGAACTTCTCCACCGCGGCCTCAGCGACCTCGCCGTTGGCCTTGCCCTTGAGGATCTGCTCGATGCAGAAAGCGCCGATGCCCATACCGCGCCCCTTGCCCTCAGCCTTCGCCTTGGGAGCGGCCTTTGCAGCGGGAGTCTTCTTGACGGGAGCGGCCTTCTTGATGGGAGCGGCCTTCTTGCTGGCCTTGGCGGGGGCGGACTTGGTGAGCTTCTTGGCAGTGGCCATGGTGTTCTCCTTGGATGTGGCGAGGGCCGCTTTGTCTTCGCGCTTGCGAGCGGCCTCTTCGGCCTTCTGTTCCTTGAGGGCAGCCAATCCACTGAGACGCTTCTCAGCAGAGGCTTGGGAGACTTCCTTGTTCTTGACTTGCTCCGGAGTGGTAGCAGTGGCCTCTGCCTCTGCCTTCTCGATGGCGGCGACGAGGAGCGCTTTCTTGTTGAAGCACTTCTCCCCCACCGGCTCGAGGCCTTGCGCTGCGCGGAGGACATTGTAGTGCTCCGTCAGTTCCTTGATCGAGGCGTCCTTCAGCGCCTTTCCGTTCAGTGTGGTCATGCTGAGAACCTCCAAGAGGATGACGGCGACATCGCCATCGGGTAGAAAGGCACGCTTGACGGCCTTCAAAAATTTGGGGATGAAGATGCGGGGATCAGCTTCGGCCGTGCGATCAAAGACGTCATCGAAGGCTTCTTCTGAGGAGAAAACGTGCTGTGGCCCCTCGCCTTCGAAGGCGATGTAGTCAACCCGCTTGCCGCTGCGCTTGAAGGGAAGCGCCACGTGCCGATTGAAGTCCACCCGCACGGAGATTTCCTCCGGCTTCAAATTAACCGCTCCGCTCATTGTCTGCTCCCTTCAATAATTCTACCACCGAACGCCTGAGGCGGTGCAAATTATTTCACCGAAATGATGACGCCATCCTTCATCATGACTTCCGCATACCACGAGTGGGGCTTGGGATAGTGGGGGCCTTCCACGCTCGCGCGTCCGTTGCGAGGCGCTTCTCCAATGCCGGGAGCGTAGATGGTGACTTGCTCACCCGCTGCCACTGCCTCCTTGAGGGCTTTCTTCGTCTTGAAATTTCGGTCGGTATACATGCAGCGCTCCTTTAGAAGTGAAGGGAAATGTTGGGGGGGATGATGGCAGAGGGGCGGAACTGTGCGGCCTTGGCGATGCTCCACGCCTCGTTCATCCGCTCCACTACGTCATCAGCATTGAGGTCGATGTCATTTTCGCTGATCTTGTGGATGCGAGCATACGCCTCGAGCATGGCCATATTGGGATCACAGAAGTCGTGCGTCGCGCAGCAATTCCGCATCCCCCTTATCTTGTTCCGCCGGAGGACAACCCTCATCTCCTTGGAAGTCAGCCATTCGCGGAGGATGCGAGCGAACTCGAAGGCCACTGCTTGAGTCTTGATGACAGTCATTGTCTACTCCACTTCCGGAATGGCCGTGCGGGCGATGCGAAGGGCTTTCTCAAGATCATCACCGGCGTAGATGGTCACGCCTTCTTCCGTGATGGTGTAGAAGCGGCACAGATCGCTCGACTTGAGATGCTCGCCGAATTCGGCCTTGACGTTCGCATTGTTCTCAGTGTCCCAATAGACACAGAGTTCCGTGGCGATGCACTGCACAGAGGGATTCAGATCTTGATCCCAAGAAACATCCACGAAGCCCTCGGGAACGTGGAAGTCTTTCGCTACTTCCCAAGGGCCTTGCGGGTTGGCTGCACTGCGAGGGAGACTGTTGAGGGTCATTAGCGCACCGCCTTCTTCGCTGCGGCGTAGGAGGAAGCGTGGACGACGACGAAGCTGCCGGTGGTCGCGCTGAAGATGAGGTAAGCGCAGAGGGCGGCGGTGGAGGACTTGGACATGTGATGCTCCTTGGAAACTTGCGACAGAGGAAACTTGCGACAGAGGAAACTAGAGGCAGTATGTGTCCCACTTGCGATCGCGCTTCTTGTAGATGTATTTGTGATCCTTGAAGCCGACACCGAGCTGAAGGCCGTTGGGGCGGGAGTAGATCAGAACCACTCGACCGCTTTCGATGCTGCCCTCCAGCTCCCAACCGGCCTCGCCGCGGGTGTTCTCGATGGCTTGCTTGACTTGCGCGGTGGTCAGCATCGGAGGCCTCTAGTTGGTGCGGTAGATGACGTTGAGGAGGAGGGAGTTGATGCGCTCGAACTCGCCGGAGATGGCGAAGTTGGAGGGATCGGCGGCAGCATCATCAGAGAGGTTAGAGAGCTGTGCTTCGAGGATCTTCAGCGAGGCGGCGATGCTTTCTTTGTTGGCCTCGACGAGGATCTGAGCGGCGTACCAGCCGGAGCGGCGCTCGATGGCGGTCTCGGAGTAATTGTCGGACCAATAAGTCTTGGAGCCGAGCGTCGCATCGTGCTGCGTGAAGGAGACAGTCTTGCCGGAGGCGAGCGTGAGCTTCTTGCTGCGGGTGATGGTCATTTGGGCTCCTTTGTGTTCAGCAGTCTCGTTGTGCTGCTGTCCTTTTATTTTACCCAAATTTGGGGCAATGGAAGCACTATTTTCAAATTCCTCAAAATATTTTGAGAGGCGAGAAAACAGACCCAGGGCCAGCAACCACATGGCTTTGGGCCTGTTTTGGATTGTTTCCCCATTGGCCACCAATGGAAATATTTCCCCCTTACCCGGAGTAAGGGTGCGCTGCTCTATCATCTATCTTTGTTCGAGCGCTGCGCTCAAGCGGCCTTCAGCTTGCGGTAGGACTTCAGAGCGTTGAGGAAGCGCTTCTGCGTGCCGTCCTTCTCCGCGAGTGCGAGGAGAATCATTTCATCGAGCGTGCCACGCGCGACGATGCGGTGATTGAAGACGCGCGTGTGAGGATTTCCCTGACGGAGAACTCGCTGCACGAACTGATCGTAGAATTCCAAATCGTAGGTGAGCGAGTGCCACACGATGTGTTGGCAAGCCTCCTGCAAATTCAGGCCGTGTCCGATCGATGCGGGATGGCCTAGCAGAACAGGAATCTCCCCGCGGTTCCACGCTGCTTCGATTTCGATCGCCCGCTTTCCAGAAACTCCGCCGCCGATGTGAGGCGTATCCTTGCCAAAGCGCTTCTTCAATCGGTAGAGGTCATGTTCGTAGTCGTAGGCCACCAGCACCGGCTTCCCGCCAATCTCCTCGATCAGATCTTCCACCGCGTCCAGCTTCGCCTCGTGCAGATCGATCCAGCGCTCGCTGCGGATCTTGGCTTCTGCGCGGAGATACTCCTCGCGGAAGATGCCGCCATTCGCGATCTGATGACACTTGCCAGCAGCGGCACCCGCGGACAGCGCAGTCACAATCTCCCCGCGGTCGAGCTGCGCGAACAACTCCTTCTCCATTTCCTTGTAGACTTTCCAGGCAGCCGGTGGGAGGTCGACGTAGATGTCGTTGAGGATGAGCTTCGGCAGCTTGAGGTGGTCAGCAGCTTCCATGCGGATGGCCAGTGGCTTGAGGAGCTTCTCAATGCGCTTCGGCGTGTCCTCTTTCGGGAGCCAAGTGTATCCGCCGAATCCTGAGGGATCGAAGAAGGTGTTCCGATAGGAGGTGATGTAGGAGCCGAGCGTCTTCCCTAGATCAAGAATATAGATCTGTCCGAACAGGTCGAGCAGGCCGTTGGGCACAGGCGTTCCCGTGAGAATGTATCGCCTCCTGAAAAACTTCAGCACCATCTTCAGGATCTTGGAGCGATCCGAAGTGGACTTCTTGAACTTTGTGCTTTCATCGACCACCAGCATCGCATCCTCAAGGTGGAGCGCCTTGATGCGCTTCTTGTCCTCCACCAAGTAGACATGCGTGGTCTCTTCCTTCGTGAACTTGTTGACCGTGACCTTCTCAACCTTGTGGACGCCAAGGAGCCAGCTAAGGCCCTCAGGGTTGATCACATAAATGTCCGCCTCGCGCCACAAAGCCTCTTCCTTGTCGGGACCGTGCAGAAGCTCCACGCGAAAGCCGTGGAAGTCCTTCCACTTCTTCGCCTCCTTGGGCCACACCATCTGACAGACGCGCAGCGGAGCCACGACAAACATCTTCCCGATGAAGCCTTTTTTCTGGAGGATCTTGAAGGTCGCGAGGACAATGCTAGTTTTTCCGAGGCCGGGATCGAGGAACAGCGCCGCGACCATGCGCTCCACTGCGAACTTGATCGCCTTCTTCTGATAGCTGTGCGGGGTCCAATCGACAGGCGGCTTCTCCACCGTCAACAGCTCGGATTCGCTGCTCGATCGCTTCAAGGGCTTTCTTGGGGTTGTCGTGGACTTCGACATCGTAGCCTTGCCTCCTCAACTTGTCGATCGTTTCTTGCTGGAGCTTGGTGGGCTTCTCGCCCGGCGTCTTGAACTCGATGAGGAAAGGCTGGCCGCCTGGAATGCAGAACATTCGGTCGGGCCATGATCGCTGGCCCATCCCGTTCATCTTCTTGCACTCCATCAGCGGCCAGCGCTTCTTGCACTGTCGGAGAACTGGATCCTCAACGGCTTTCTTCTCTGACAGCCTCATTCGAAGCGCCTCCTTATGGACAAGATCAAGCCAGCGGCTTGAAGTAGTAGTAGCGATAGGTGCAGTCGAATCCATCCTCGGCTGTGCCCACGCAGTTCGGAGTCTGCATGGCATCCATGTCGATAGGATTGGAGCCACCGTCACGGGACTTGACGCAGAGGAAATCGATCTCGGCGTTGCCCTGGGCTTCCTCGGATTCGATCTCTGAGATAATCCACCAAGAGCGAAAACGGTTCCCCTTAGTCCCTGGGTCAAACCCGAATTTCTGGACGGCTTCTTCAATGGTCATAGCGAGGTTCCTTATCCTGGACAGAAGCAGCATCAAAGCTGCGTGGATGTCGGGCTAAGTGTCTGCTGTTCTGAGTGCGCGGACACTTAGCCCGAGAATGCTGCTAGAACTTGCAGGGTCCGCCGTTGGATTTCCGGAAGTGGCAGAAGCGGCAGCCATCTCCCGGCTTGGGCTTGAAATTCTGGTCGGTCAGCATGAGCTTGGTCTTCTTGGCCCAGTCTTTCTTGAGCGCTTCCATATCGCTACGTTGGTAGTCCTCACCGAGGATGCGTTCCTGCTCTGGCCGCAGCTTGCCCTCGTCAAGATACCAGTCCTGAGCTTCGATCTCCTTGGCAAGCGGCAGCGAGCAGAACCCGCCGAGCGCGTAGAGACTGAGCTGGTCCTCATGCTCGGGATACTGGCGGCCCGTCTTGTAGTCGATGAGCACCACCTTTCCTTTGATGCTCACAAGCGCGTCGAGCTTAATGCGGCACCAAGCATCCCGCGCAAACCAGTCTGTGGGAGACCAGTCAGAGCGGAAGGCCCACTGCAGTTCCACCTGTGCGCCGAGCTTCCGCAGCTTTTTGAACTCAGCAGCGAAGAACTTCAGCTCGCCGGGCACGGTGGGCGTGGTGGCTCCCGTCACATAATCCTCGGCCTTCTTGTGGATGGCTGTGCCTCGCGCCTGCGCTGCATTGTCCGGCTCCCGCAGCTTGTCGATGTAGAGAAACTTGGCTTTGAGAGGGCAGGTCTCGTAGGTGTTCCAGCGGGAGAAACTCCACGCGGTGATGACGGCCATTCTACTTCTCCTCAAACTTGGTGAGCTTGCCCCAATTGTCGCCGGTCTTTCCGTCGCTCATCATCTTCACGTCGAACTTCACATCGGCCATCGCAGCGGTGAGAACCTTCATCTCGCTGGCCACTGCCTTGGGCGGGGCGGAGAAGTCGATTTCATCGTGGACCGTGATGAGGAAGCGGCCATCCTTGCGAACAGAATCATAGTTGATGATCGCCTGCTTGGTGCAGTCCGCAGCGCTGCCCTGGATGAGGTAGTTGATGAGCTTGTATTCGAAGGTGCGAAGGCGGCCCTGGATTTCCTTCGGCTCCTCGCAGTAATACTGGCGGCCGCCCCACGTTGTGAGAGGCTCTCCAGCTTGGGCGTATCCCTTCAGCGTATCCTGCAGCGTCTTGAGGCCGGGGAAGATGGAGAGATACGCGGCCTTCAGTTCTTTCGCGTCTTTCACTTCCATTCCAAGGCGAGAGGCAAGCTCACCGAGGCCCATGCCGTAGAGCAGGGAGAAGCCAATGGTCTTCATGCGCGTGCGGCCGACAGCGATGCCGAAATTCTTCTCCACCAGTTCCGTGGCGTAGGTGTGCATATCCAGAGAAGGATTCGCTTGGAACGCCTTGAGGAGCACGTTGTCCTCGAAGTGCGCGAGGATGCGAAGCTCCTGCTGGGCATAGTCACGCTTGCACCAAAGCTGCTTCTTGTCCGGCAGCAGATACACGCGCACTTCAGGGAGCGGCGGAATGCCCTTCACGTAATCAGGATGACGGTAGGCGACGGTGGCCATCGAATCATGCTGCGACGTGCCCCCGCCCACAGGAGCATTCATGAAGCGGGAAGCGCTGAGGCGGCCCGTGCGAGCGCCCTTGGCAGAGTTCCCACCGCCATACTGCCTCACTTGATTCCAGGAAGGGTGCACGATGCCACCAGTCGCTTGGCCTTCATCCCTCCACGCTTCGAGGAACGTGCCGAGGCGGGTCCGCAACATGGAGCGATACTGCAGGACGTTCATCACCTTGCGATCGGTGACAGCGCCGAGCAGCGAGTCCTTCGAGGCACTCATCTTCCCGGTGGTGGTCAGCTCGAACAGTTCGGGGTTGGCCTTGCCCGAACGGATCAGCGCTTCCGCCAGTTCCGCATCGGAATCGACATTCAGATCTTTGGTCTTGAGCTGACGTCGAAGCCACGCATCCACAAGACGAGATCCTTCAGCCAGAACAGCGCAGTCGGATTCGAGGCGTGACATATCCACGCGAACTCCCTCGCGCTCATTCCGCAGAAGGATGGGCATGAGCTGGCGTTCACGGTCGTATGCAGCCCGCATTCCTCGATCGCAAATTTCTGGCCATAGCTTCTTGAACAACAGCTCTGTGCGAATGACATCTCCATCCGCATACTCGCCGACCAGTTTTCCAGGAGCTTGAGCGATGAAGGCTCCCCAACCCTTAGAACCCTTCTTGGCGATGCCTGCCTCCACGAGCCAATCGCGAACAGCCTCCTGTTCCTCAGGTGCCATTCCAAGAATCCTCTCAGCGGATGGCTTGAGCGCATGTGAGGGAGCGTGGGGATCTTGTAGAAAAAGGAGGAAGAGCGTGTCATGAATCCGATCCCAGGAAATCTCCGGCATTCCCATGTGGATCTGCGCGACGTCCACGTCGAACTTCGCATTCTGGAACAGCAGCGGGAACTCCCCGCGCCACGCATCCAGAAGAACTTTTTGGGCCTGCTTGAGTGTGCAGTTGTTTTCGACAGGATGCCCCCACGCGTAGTAGGTGGAGCGCTTGTCGCCGGGCTTCTTGATGCTGAATCCCACCGGCTTGGGTGGATAATCGGGACGGGCCATAATGCCGAACGTCTCGAAGTCGATTGTCGTCACCTTGGGCGGACGAGGTGCCATGAATGCTCCCTAAAGAAAGAGAGGCCCTCCCGAATAGGAAGGCCCCTCTGTGGTTGAAGTCTAGAACTTGCGCTTGCCAGCAGGCTTCTTCGGCTCGGGCTTGCGGGGCGCGGGGCGGCCAGCAGGCTTCTTCGCAGCGGCGCGAGGAGCGGGAGCTTCCTCAGCAGCTTCGAAGGCCTGATAGGGCGTCCGCAGTTCCTGCTGGATGGCCTCGCGCTTGCCGATGAGCGCCTTGACCTGAGCCTTGTCCGTGATCTGCTCCACCATCTTGAACTGGAGGCGAAACTGAGACTTGGGATCCGGCACGACGGACACTTCCGTGATGACCGCGAAGGGAGGAACCTTCAGCACGTTCCCAAGCTGCTGGACGTAGCCGGCCCAGTTCTTCACGCTCATGACCGGGACCTTGAGGTAGGCCACAGTGGCGTTCTCGATGTCGTCCAAATCGCCTTCCGTGATGAGGGCCAGCCGTCGGATATTCTTGCAGGCCTTTCCCTTTCCGCGCTCGGCCGAGCCGAACTCGTTCATGGGGCAGCCGTGACACATTCCCTCGTCGCTGCCCTGAGGATCGCTGGACTTCTCGTGCGGCTGCATGTCCTTGTCGTTGGTGCCGAACGCGAAGCACACGGGAGAGGCCGGGTTGTTGGCGTCGAAGGCGTCGACGTAGAACTGATTCTCGAGGACGTGATCGAGGACCACAATGTTCATCCGGCCCTCGGGGATCTCTCCGCCGTTGAAGCTGAGGCGGCCGCCCTTGGTGGAGACGAACTGGAGCGAGCCGGTGGAGCCGTCTTCCATCGTCGCATACTGCGCGGCAAAGGCGGCGAGTTCTTCGTCATACTTGTTGAGCTGCGCCTTGGGCGCGGTTTTCTTCTGAGCGGTCGCCATGATAGGCTCCTAGGAACGGATGTTAGTGAGAAGGTCGCGGATGATCTGAGCTTCTGCGTCGATGCCCGCGCGGGAGAGGAAAACGACTTCTTCAGGATTCGGCATCTTCTCCGCATCCTTGATGAGGGCGAGAGTGGCGATGACGACGGACAGTCCACTCACGAGCTTGAGCGCGGCTGTGTAGTCGCGATCCTGCATTTTCTCGCAAAGGACTTCTATACTTTCGGCTGCGGCTTGGTTGCCGAGCACTTCGGCGACGATGATGACCAGCTGGCTCATGCGCCCTCCTACTTCAACTTGTGCAGGGAGAGCGTCACGGTGTCGAAGGCCTCAGCACCGGGAACAACTTTGCCAGCCTCCCAACGCTCCTCGATCGCCTTCCGATTGGCGGCGCGATTCAGCAGCGAGAAGTCTTTGGTCTTGAGGATGAACTTGTAGTAGGCATCCCAGTCTTTCACCTGCGCGATCTTCTTCCGAACGATCGTGACCTGCGCGACCTTGCCTGCGACACCCTGCGCTTCGGACTTGGGCAGATTGTCGATGAGGAAGGCCTTGACGAATTCCTCTTGCTCCTTCACTTCAGCCGCCTCTTTCTCCTTGGCCAACCGCGCGTCGCGGAGGTTAGAGTAGAGGTCAGCGCAAGCGGCCAAGGTCTTCGGCAGCTTGATGGGTGCAGCAGCGCTCTTGGGCGCTTCTTTCTCGGTGGTTCGGGCCATATCAGGCCTCCTGTAGAATGAGAGTGAACCGGCGCGACCGCGAGGCAGTTCCTCGGGCCAGACTTATATTTTACGAAGAAGAAACGACGTGGGGAATTGTTATTTTCTCATAAATCGATTGGGTCTCGGAAGCCGAGGAAGGTGGGGAACCGGGGTGCATCCTTCGAGCCGGTGGGGAAGAATTTGTATTTGATGATGGATCCCAGGTTCTTCTCGCGGTAATCCCAGATCCAAGCGCGAAGCTCATCGTCAAAGCCTGTGCCGACATTGAACTCCACTCCCGCATAGGGACCATTGAGGCCTCGCACTTGGAGAGCGCCGAGAGTGTTCATCGGCTCGAGACCGGCCTTGTGAGAGGTGCGCTTTCCCGATGCGTCCTTGTCGTTCGCGTTGTGCATCTTCTCCTCGTATCCCATGATCTTGGCCTCTGCATCGGAGAAACGTTTGAGCTTGAGGAGGTAGCCTTCGCGGTCAGTGCTGCGGCCCTGCTTGTAGGGGCCATCAGGCGTGCGGATCATAACGCCTTCGTAACCCGCCGACAAGCAAGCCTCTTCGTATTCCAGAAGCTCGTGCTCAGTCTTGATGAAGCGCTGCTCCACGACCGTGAAGTTGGAAGGAAAATCCACCACCCGCTTCTTGAGCATCTTCGCGCGGACATAGAACCCGTAGTCCGCCTTGAAGTCGTCGAAGACATGAAACTTCACGCGGGGCGCTCCTGACGAGGACATGACCGCGGAAGAGGTCACGCGGAAAGCATCCGGCCGCGTCGGGTCGCCTACGATCAGCTCTCCGTCCAGGCCGTTGAAGGCGGGATGAGCGAACAGCTGTTGGGCATAGAGATTCGGAATCAGCTTCCCGTTCCGGCTCATCAGCTGGCCATCGACCACCAGCGCTCGCACACCATCTAGCTTAGGCGACGCCACAAGAGGGTAGACCAAGCGGCTCGTGTCCTTCACAGTTCCCGCGAGCATCGGTTTCATTTATGCTCCTGAGAAGCATGGTTGAGGATGTCCTGCCGGATGAGCTTGAGGCCGTCAGCGCAGGATCTAGCAGTGGCCTGGACGCCGGTCATGCGGCTGCCCATGTGAGAGAGCTTGACTTCAATATCTTCCAGCTGAACCAAGAGATTCTGCATGAACTTTCTATCTTGCTGGTCCATTGTCTTTTTCCTTGTTGGGAATGCAGGATGAGACTGTGACGAACACACACAGCATCACCCAGATGATTTTCTCAGGCTCGGTCTCGATGCTCGGGGTCAGGAAGATTCCGGCGACACCCAGCAGAAACACGGTAACTCGTTCAGCGACAGTGAGAACAGGCATCTTGAGCTCCTTAGAGGGGGGCCCTCCTGAGTTTGATTCAGGAAGGCCCCCTCTGCCGGTCGTGCTACTGAACGAAGGGAGCGGGCGACAGCTTGTCGACCTTGGCCACGGCCTTCTCCACCTTGGCGGCGGTCTTGTCGTGGGCCTTCTGCGCGGCAGCGAGCGCCTTCACGTTGGTCTTGTGCTCGGCGACGGCAGCCTTGTGGTCAGCCTTGGCAGCGATGAGCTTCTCGTTTTTGGCCATTGGATGGCTCCTTGTGTTGGATGGTGCGTTCCGGAATCCGTCCGGCGCGGTTGTGCTGCGCTACTGGACGCAGTTCTTGTTGAGGAACTCGAGCAGCCCGTCCTTGTCGGTCGGGACAGGAGCTTCCACGTATTCGATCTCGGACGCCTTGCTCGCGGTCTTGCTTGCGAGGAGTTCGGGCTTGGCAGCGCGGCACTCGGCCATCGAGCCTGCCCACTTCTTCACGACACCTTTGACTTGCACCTGATAGAGACGCATGATTCCTCCAGTCGTCAGAAGTTGGACCAAATCTCGAAGCTCGACGACAAAGCTCCGATTGGTTCTGGGCTTTCAAGCGTTCGCGTCCAGCTTCCGCCCGACTGTGGGAAGAACCTGTCGCACTCGTAATTCCCGGCCACGCGCGTCAGCATCATCAGCGTAGGCACTCCGTCACGCGTGGCCATGTCCATGGCTTCCTGCCATGCTCGCTCTCCACCTAGCACCCACAACGGTCCGCCGCGCTCGGACTCTTCGGTCATCCTCAGCGCACGCTCGACACTGAAGGCAGTGAATCCCATGCCATCTACTTTCCCGCACTGCGTGGTCAGCAGGATGTTCTTCCGGTGCGGGAGATACTTGTAGCCCGTTCCTTGCACCACAGGGAGGCTCTGCCAAGTCTCGCGGCCATAGCAGACAGTTCCGCCGAGCGTGAGCGCCTTGAAGCGCTGCATGTCGTGGGGCAGCTTCCAAGGGATGCTTCCCTTCTTGCCGACGCCGAGCTGGTCGTCCAGCGCTGCGATGAGGATCAGACGGGCGCTCATCCGAGCATCGCCGTTTGAATATCGAGGCGACGCAGATCCTTGAGACAGTCAAGCATACAATCCCATCGGCTGATTTCCTTCTGCCGATCCTCCGCCATGTAAAGACGGCGGACATTATCGTGCATCCTGCAATCCTCATGGGCGAGATACAGCTCTTGTTGAAGCTCCTCGCGCTCGGCTAGCTCTTTCTCCTGCGCTTCATCCCACGTCGCGTCTTTGCCCATCAACAAGAAGAATTTCACAGAGCACCCCCCACTCGCTTCTCAGGACACTGCACCTTCGGGCGCAAGATGCGACCCGTGGCGCGACACTTGGAACAAGGAACTCGAACGACTTCGGTGAAGCTGCGGGACTTGCTGACATATCCTCGCGAGTGGCAGTGGTCGCACGGATCGCCGGAAACATCGCAGTGCAGATTGTAGACCTGCCTCGCGTTGGAATCAGACAGCACAGCATGAGCTTCCGACAGTGTGACGAAGGTGGATTGATAGACAAGCAGCTTCTCAGCACTTGCCCCCACATGCGCGTCTGGATGCGCGAGCCGAGACAAAGATTTCCACGCCTGTTGGATGTCATCCGGCGTCGCGCCGCGATGCGTCCCCAACACCTCGTAGAAAGAAAGGCCAACCTGTGCCATCGTCATGCTCCCGAATTTAATTTTATCGAAGCTCGTTCGCATGGGGAATTAAAATTTCTTCTGTTCGTTTGCTTTGGAGAGAGCGCCACGGGTGTTGTCGTAGTGCTCTGCCACGTCTTTCATCGTCATCTTCCCCATGAGCATCCACTTCCGGGGATTGCGGATGACGAACGCGCGCACGCTGCGCCCGTCGCTGAGTTTGATAGGCATCCCCTTGTAAACCTGTTGGAACCCAGCCCGCTTCAGTTCCCGCGCGATGCCATTGGCTGAGACCCTTGTGCGACGCTCGGGATCGTAGAGCATGAGCAGATCGGCAGAACTCCACAGATCACCCTTGAGGATCTTATCGCCGAGCCTAAGGACGCCATCAGGATTCTCCTTGATGCTGCGAATCCATTGCCCGATGTCCGATTGGCCATCTGCCACCATCGCCTGCCTTGCGTTGGTATCCGGGGCACGATGCGCGTGGGAGAAACCGTCGAGGTCGAGAGACAGCAAGTGGTGGAACAAAGCCGACGGGCCATCGCCATCCAGCCACTCCATGAACCGCTCGTAGAATTCCGTGGGCAGCGGCGGCGTCTGAACCTCATGCACGAAGAACCGGCGATCATCATCTTCAAGGAAGAACGCGTCAGGATGGTTCGAGGTGAACATGTAGTTGATGCGATCCTCAACCGTGAAGCTGGGAACATACTTCCGATCGATCCTCATCTCCTTCTGCGTGATCATGGCTTTTAGTCGATCCGCGAATTTCCGCTGCTCCTGGCCCGTCACGTCATCACCCAACACGAACTGCTTGTTCTCCGCCCACTCATTCCGGGCGTCGCTCAGTTCCTTGTCACCAATCTCCGTGAAGTTCTTGCCATAGATCCTGCCAAGCGAGTAACCGAGGAGGCTCTTGCCGGTGCCGGTCATCACGCCCCAAATCACCGAGGCCGTGAACATCTTCGCGCCGGGCTGCTGAAGCGGTAGCGCACACCAGCGTTCGAACCACGCCCGCTCCTCAGGGAAGCCCATGAACAAGTGGTCGAGAAGCTGCTTCCACGGCGTGATGTCACCCGCGATCGGCTCGCAGCCCCATCCCTGCCATGTGTTGTAGCACGCATCCTCCGTGATCATGGCTTGCCCCGGCGTGTAGACCATCTTCCGAAGCTCCAGCCGCTTGGTCCATTCGATCCACGCTTTCGCCGCGGGCTTCTGCACCATCTTCGTGTCGCCGCCCGCAGTCATGACTGCCTGAGTGAAGTGCCGGTTGGCGTAGGCATGAGCAGAGAAGTCCCTCGCACTCAGGCGCTGGCCGGTGTTCAGCACGATGACCAACCCCGGATCCTTGACATAGGTCACTTCCTCGTTGAGCTTGTGCAGCTCCTCGGCCATGCTCCACGATTCTGCCTGCTCCAGCAGTTCGCGCAGCGCATCCACGCCCTCGTTGAATGCCATGTCGTCGATGCCCTGCTTCCCGCCATCCTCACGGGCTGGCACTTGCGCGACAGCGGGCAAAGCACCAAGGCGGAACAGCTCCCGACAGAGCGCGTTGCGAGCCGCTACCACCATGGGGTTGCTGTCAGCGTCCGAGTCGAATGCCACTACGACCTCGCGGCCTTCCCACTCGAATGCCTCGAAATCCCGAATCAGCGGCACGCCTTTCTTGTTGCTCTTGAACGAGTAGACACCACCAAGTCCGATGCACGGGCCGACGTGGCGGGTGCAACAGGCAGCCTTCAGCTCGCCCTCCGTGATGATGATGGGGCGTCGCGTATCGCTTGCGATCTTCTTCCAATCAATCAGAGGCGGGAGATACAGCTTGCACAGCGTCTCGGAAGGCTGGACATATCGGCGCTCTTTCTTGCCCGCCATCTTGTCGAAGGACGAGCGACTGTCCGCAAGGTATCGCCAGCGCTTGAACCCGTTCAGCTTCCCATCGACACCGAAATACGGAAGCTCCATTGTGGGGACGCCAGCAAATAGGCCGAGCGCTCCAAGCTCTGCGTCGTCTGCCTCTGCAATCTGAAGCCGCTTCCGGTCCTCAGGATCCAGCAGCGAGGTGGCCAGCTTCTCCTCTATGAGCTTGCTAGCAATCGCTGACCCCTTGGTCACCAATGGCTTTGTTGAGACAGCACCGTTGATCCTTGCCATTCTCTTCTCCCATGTCTTCTCCCGCTTGTGCCCGTAAGGGGCCGTCGGTGAGCGACTGGTTGAGCGGGAGCAACCACCAGCCATCGCCCGGGCGGAGCGTGCTCCACCGACGGCCTTGCTGCAATACTACTTCGACGCCTTCTTCTTTGTAAACCCCTTGGGGCTGAACAGCGCCTCAAGATCATTGCGAAGATGGGCGCACCCGACCACCAACGCGTCAGAGGCGATGTTCGAATTGGTCAGCAGCTTGGTGACTACCCCGAGCTTCTTGGCGAGCACAGGATTCTCGTCCAGAACCTTTGCCCTGCGCTGCGTGACTTCTTCTCTCATGCGCTTGGCTTTCGCGGTAGGCGACATGAGGACTTTGCGCTCAGCTCGCTGCGCTGCATCGGCTTCGACCTTGGCATCGAGTGCGGCCAGCGCATCAGCCCGCATCTTGACGACCCGCGGATGGTTCGCTCCATGCTTCGTGATGAGAGCATTGATCGCCTCAACTTGGTCGCTGGGAATCTCGGGTCTAAGGATCCTTGGCCGCCCGAGAATGGGAGGAGGAAGATTGTAAGGAACATTGATTTGGACCTCCTGCATTTCCCGGAAAATGTCTGCTTCCACCTCGGCATGAAGCTCCCGGGCACGATCTTTCAGTTCATTGAGCGCCTGCTTGACCTCACTCGCGAGAGCGATCTGAACAATTTGCATGATGAAACCTCCACCGAAAATAATACGGCAGCGATTCGTCCGTGTAACCCATGCAGGATTTTCTGAGCTGAAAACGGAGCACTGGGTTTCTAAGTGCTGACAACCGACTTCACTAAGGAGCTTGTTTCTCCTCATTTTTCAATGTGAAGTTTGGTCTCAGATGCAGCAATGACGCAGTTTAGCGGGGCTTCGACTACGAACTCGGCAACTACACGCACGTTGCAAACTAATATATGTAAAAGCACGAATATCTATCATCTCATCACTACTTGTTATCTTATTTAATAAAAGAAGAAAAACTTTATTTCTTTCTAAAAATCTGTAGTTGTAGTTGAAGAGCATTTAACAAGCGCCTCTGTCAACACTTACACTCAACTTCAGATGGCCTCTTTTCTGTTGGAACTCCGTAGTTTTCTTCTTCCTCCCCATCTAGGAACTCGCCTGGATGCAGCGGCGGCGCGGCTTTCTCCCCCCACAATAATGTGAAGTCAATTATTTTCTGTTTGTTGGGTTACATCTCGATGCTGTGATGGCATAATCGCGCGTTGGAGCCTGACCACGATGCCTCGAGTCTCAAAGAAAGCCGACAAGCCCACTGGAGCGTCCACGAAGGGGAAACCCGTGGAGCAGTGGGACGCATTCTTTGAGGAGCTGTCTAAGTCTGGGAATACTTCTCGCGCCGCTGAACTCACCAAGATTTCCCGCATGGCCATCTACGAGAGATTGGAGCGGGACGAAGAGTTCGCAGTTCGTTATGAGAAGGCCAAGGCGCGTGGACTCGAGGGCCTGGAAGATGAGGCCAACCGCCGAGCATTCAACGGAGTCGAAGAGCCGGTGTTCTACATGGGACAGCGCGTGGCCACCGTCACGACTTTCTCGGATGCTCTAATCCAGTTTCTCTTGAAAGGCGGCAAGCCTCAGAAGTATCGCGATCGCATCTCCACGGAAAATGTCAATCTCAATTCTGATTCTCCCGCCCTCTCTCGTCGCTTCGGCAAGTTGACTGATGCTGAGATCGAGGCCGAGATGAAGAAGCGGATGAGCTAGTGGCCGTCCTCACGCCGCGCGGCCATAAGCGCATCGGCACACCGCAAGAGCAGGAGAAGCGTCGCGAGATGCTGGAACTTCTCGAGCTGATGGACGAGCGGGCGCGCCGCAGCTTTGAGCACTTTGTCCGAGCCACCGTGCATGACACCTACGAGATGGGCTGGGTGCACCAAGAGATCTGTCGTGAGTTGGAAGTTTTCCTGGCTGATGTGGTCGCCAGGAAATCTCCGCGCCTGATGCTGTTCGCTCCTCCACGACATGGCAAGACTGAACTCGCATCGCGGCGCTTCCCTGCTTATGCGCTGGGCAGGCATCCTGATCTCAGCTTTATCGCCACGAGCTATGGCGCAGAGCTGGCCTCTAGCAACAACCGCGACGTGCAGCGCATCATCGACAGCGAAGCATTCAAGGATCTTTTTCCCGATACGACTCTGTGGGGCGAGAACATTCGCACGGTTGCGGATGGATCGTATCTTAGGAACTCAGACATCTTCGAAGTGGTCGGGCATCGCGGTGTCTACAAGAGCTCAGGAGTCGGTGGTGGTATTACTGGTCGCGGCATGGATATCGGGGTCATTGATGATCCTGTCAAGGATGCGGAGCAAGCATACTCCCAGACCTATCGAGACAAAGTGTGGGAATGGTATCAGTCCACTTTCTACACGCGCCTCATGCCCGGCGGCGGGATTCTAGTCATCCTCACACGCTGGCATGAGGATGACTTGGCTGGTCGCATCCTCAAGCAGGCAGCCGAGAACGGAGAACAGTGGCGCATTGTGGAGTATCCTGCGATCGCCGAGAAGGATGAGCGCTTCCGCAAAGAAGGCGAAGCGCTGCACCCCGAGCGCTACTCTCTCGAGCAGCTTGAGCGCATCAAGACCGCGGTTGGCTCTCGCGTGTGGGCTTCGCTCTATCAGCAGCGCCCCGCCGCAGCAGAGGGCAGCATCTTCAAGCGTGAGTGGTGGAAGACCTACGAGACGCTGAACGAAGAACCCCAGGCCATCATCAACGAGCTGGCCATCACGCATGTCGTGCAGTTCTGGGACACGGCATTCAAGACCAAGACCACGAACGACTACTCGGTCTGCATCACTATGGGGCAGGCCAACAACATGTTCTACATCCTAGATCGCTGGAAGGGTAAGGTCGAGTTCCCAGAACTGAAGCAGACCGCGATCGCCCACGCAGCGAAGTGGATGCCTCACACGCTGCTGATCGAAGACGCTGCGAGCGGTGCGTCATTGATCCAGGAACTGCAGCGTGATTCGCTTCTGCCTGTGCATCCCATCAAGGTGGACAAGGACAAAGTTTCTCGAGCCTACGCTGTGACGCCTCTGCTCGAAGCCGGTCGTGTGGCGTATCCGGCCAAAGCTGCCTGGGCCTCAGACTTCGTGGACAATCTTGCGACGTTCCCCAACGCAGAGAACGATGATGACGTGGACGCGTTCGATGGTGCGCTTGAATACTTGGCGCGTGGCGGCGGCAATCTCGGAATGTTGGATTGGCTTCGTGGAGAGATCCTAGAAGCTGAGCAGCGCAAACTTCAGCAGCAAAGATAGAGAGGCCGTCGTGTCATCGAATGAAATAACCCCGCCCGTTGGCACTCCCGCGATGAATCGACACGCGACAGACCACTGTCCGCGCTTAGGCGCCCACGAGAAGAAGCACTATCATCTGGGCCGCGGTTGGTGCGCTGCGCTCGCCCGCTACTTCGTGATGAGTGCCGCCATCGCGGTTCTGGTTCTCTCCTACCAGGCGTGGCAGGTGCTCAAGCACTTGGACTCCTGGCTCGCACAGATCACTCCCGCAGTTCAGCAGCAGAACACAACCATGGATCAGATTCATCAGGCCATCCATGAGGAAGGTGCCAAGTCTCGGGCCAAGAAGGATGACAAGTGAGTGAACTGCTGACCAATCCCACCACCACTGGGCTTCTTGGCGGGCTTGCCATGCTGGTCTTGCAGCAGATGTGGAATCGCATGTCAGGCGCGAGTGATGAGAAGTCCATTCCTGCTCGTCTCACAGAGATCGATGCGAAGCTGCACGAGATCAACGCCACGCTCCTGCTGATCAAGCAGAACGCGGAGCATGACAAGGAGAGCTTCGAAGAACTCAAGCACGACTTCTGGCGACATATGGATCGCTATCACAGTGGACACGGAGGCAACGGACCAAATTCCGGCGCTCACCGGGCTCACACACTCAGGGAGGACTGAATGGATTGGGGAGACATCAAGCCGTGGTTGGCAAAGCTCGCGCCCATGTTGGGAACAGCGCTCGGAGGTCCGTTGGGCGCGGCCGCAGGAGCGCTCGTGAGTTCCGCTCTAGGGGCAAAGGACACCTCGCCCCAATCCGTAGCAGATGCGATCAAGACCGGCGCTTTGACTGGAGAGCAGATTGCTGCGCTGAAGAAGGCGGAACAGGACTTCCAGATCCAGATGACAGCGCTGAACCTGGGCTCTGTGGAGAAGCTGGCTGAGCTGGATTTCAAGAACACGCAAGGCGCACGCGAGCGTGAGATGGTGGTGAAGGACAGAACGCCAGCTGTTGGCTTCTACCTGCTCACCCTTGGCTTCTACGGTCTGCTTGCCTTCTTCTGCGCCAGCGCCATGAACCCCAACCTGAAGCCCAACGCTGAGGTGATGGACATTCTCAAGATCATGATTGGTAGTCTGGGCACTGCGTGGGTTGGCGCTGTCAACTACTACTACGGCACCACACAGGGCAGCCGCGACAAAGACGTCATGCTCCATCAGTCCACTCCTGTTGATGGGGGCAAGTGATGGCTGAGGATCGTGGCGGCAAGATTACTCCCGTTGACCCTGGTTTCCTTCAGCGAGCTTCTGCTGGCCTACGCTTCGCTGTGAGCGGTGACAGCAAGGTCTTCGGCGGCTGGTTTGGTCCGTCTGAGCCTCTTCCTCCTCTCGCGCCTCCCAGCGTGGAAGGCCGGCAGTTTGACTACCCATTCGGCGTCAACCTGCAGTCGCGCCCACGCGCCAACGAGTCGATCACCTTCGATACCCTGCGTGGGCTGGCTGATTCCTACGATCTTCTGCGACTGGTCATCGAGACCCGCAAGGATCAGATGGAGAAGCAGAACTGGCAGATCCGCTGCAAGGAGGGCAAGGGCTCGGAGAAGCGGGCTGAGGAGCTGACGGAGTTCTTCCAGTTCCCCGATAAGGTGAACACCTGGAATCAGTGGCTTCGTGCGGTGCTCGAGGATCTGTTCGTCATCGACGCGCCGACTGCTTACAACCATCGCACGCTGGGCAACAAGCCCTACGCCATCGAGCTGATCGACGGCTCCACCATCCAGCGCCTCGTTGGCGAGGATGGGCGCACTCCGCTCGAAGGGCCTGCGTATCAGCAGATCCTGAAGGGAATCAAGGCAGTAGACTACACGCGCGAAGAGCTGCTATACATGCCGCGCAACGTCCGCACCAATCGTCTGTATGGCTTCTCTCCGGTGGAACAGGTCATGATGACCGTCAACATCGCGATCAGGCGCCAGGTCAACCAGCTCCAATACTACACCGAAGGTAACACGCCTGACCTGATCATCGGCCTGCCCAAAGAGTGGCAGCCCAGCGCTGTGAAGCAGTTCCAGGAATGGTGGAACAGCATGATCAACAGCGTTGACCAGACAGAGCGCCGCAAGACGCGCTTTGTCCCTGAAGGCCTGAAGGTTATCGACACCAAGGAGCGCACACTCAAGGATGAATACGATGAGTGGCTCGCACGCGTGATCTGCTACGCTTTCAGTGTGTCGCCCCAGGCGTTGGTAGCCCAGATGAACCGGGCCACCGCAGAGACTGCTCAGGAATCGGCTCTGCAGGAAGGCCTCGCGCCAATCATGAACTGGACCAAGTCCTTCATGGATTCTATCCTGCTCCGCTTCTTCCAGGAGGAGGACTACGAGTTCTCTTGGATCGAGGAGCAGGCAATCGACCCGCTCGTGCAGGCGCAGATTCATGAGATCCAGCTTCGCAGCGGTCTTCGCAGCGTGGATGAGATTCGCGAGGAAGACCTCAAGCTCGAGCCCAAGGAAGTTCCTGAGCTTCCCGAGAACCATGAGCCTGTTCTCGATGAGACCGGCAAGCCGAAGCTCAATCCTGATGGCACGCCCGTCACGCAGCCCAAGGCCGACCTTGTTCAGGCCTCGCCCGCTGCTCCTGGAATGCCGAACACTGGCGGTGAAGCGGTTCAGGACACAGCGCTCAGCGGCATTCAGATCACGAGCCTGCTCGCAGTCACCGCGGCGGTGGGCGACACGTCTCTCCCCAAGCCGAGCGCCATCGCTCTGCTCACCGCTGCGTTCCCTGCCATTGATCCCGCGGTCATCGCGGCCATCATCAATCCAATCGAGGCCAAAGAACCTCCGCCGCCTCCTGTGTTTGGTGGCGGGTTCGGCGCGCCCAAGAATCAGCCCCCGGTCGCTGGACAGAAGACCAACCCGCTAGGCGAGAAAGACGGTTCTCCGTCAGTGCCTCCTATTGCCCAAAAGCCGGTGGCTGATACCTCTAAGAAGCTCGCCAAGGCAGCCAAGCCCATGAGCATGGATCGTCCGATGGTGGCGAAGACTGAGGCCAAGCTGCGGGCTGTGTGGAAGAAGTGGCTGCGTGCTCAGGTCAACCCGATCGCTTCGAAGATCACTGAGACCCTGGGCAAGTCCGAAGAGACTGATCGCATTGAGGCTGTCATAAAGTCCATCGGCTTCAAGAACTCCGCCGTGGTGCGCGACACCGCCCAGCGCATGATGGAAGCTGTCGCCAGGGATGCCAACTACGAGGCTCTTCAGAAGATCGCCAAGAATGCAGCTGACTACGAGAAGATGCTGAGTCAGGCGAACACGAGGGCCGCTGAGTGGGCAGCCGAGCAAGCGGGCAAAGCTGTGACCGAGATTGAGGATTCCACGCGGGACATGCTTCGCACGTCTGTCGAGCAGGCCATCAACGACGGTCTCAGCACCGCTGACCTGGCCGACCTCCTGGCCGACAACTACGCCTTCGGTGATTCTCGCGCCGAGACCATTGCTCGCACGGAGCTGGCTGAGGCCAATGTCCAGGGCACTGTGGAAGCCTACAAGGTTTCTGGCGTGGTTGATGGTATCACGTGGCTCGTCGCGCAGGATGAATACTGTGATGAGTGCGAGGCAATGGTGGGCAAGGTGGGAACGCTGGAAGAGGGCGTGGAAGGAGAGTTCCCTCCGCTTCATCCCAACTGCCGCTGTGATGTGGTGCCTGTTCTGAGTGACGAGCCTGAGAAACTGCTGAAGGCAGGCCTGGTCAAGCCGACCATCGTGCAGATCGACATGGCTCCGCTGGTAGAACTTCTGAAAGGACAGAGCGAGATCCTGGATCGGATCGCATCCAACGCAGTGAAGAAAGTCGCGGCTCCTAAGAACATCAATTTCACCTACGACGAGTCCGGTCGCATTGTCGCCGGCAACCTGGAGAACTAGCATGACCCTCGGATTCCTCACCGCCCTCCGCACCACTCGCGCTACCGCCATCGAGACGCTCCTCGATGCCGGTTCCACGGGCGCTCTCATCGACGTATATTCGGGCACTCGCCCGGCTACTGGCGCGGGTATCGGCGCATCGGTCCTTCTCTCTACGCTGACCTGCTCGAAGCCCGCAGGCTCTGTCAGCAACGGCGTCCTCACGCTCAATGCTGTCACCAATGGAACGGGCACGGCTGGCGCTGGCGCTGGCACCTCCGCGACTTGGTGCCGCTTCCGCGATTCCAACTCCACCTTCGTGATGGACGGCAGCGTGGGCACGAGTGGGGTGGGGCGGACCTCAACCTCA
>Ga0194052_1000191_pt1 | contig 43541 bp, 20 predicted proteins | sample SepL226m_MetaG_FD_160117 | JGI IMG/M metagenome (GOLD analysis project Ga0194052, IMG submission 160117) | Anoxic zone freshwater microbial communities from boreal shield lake in IISD Experimental Lakes Area, Ontario, Canada - Sep2016-L227-6m | ecosystem: Environmental > Aquatic > Freshwater >...
TACCATTTATAGCATCTAATAAAATGGGTAGTTTTTAAAAATTAGATTAAAAATTTAAGGGGTTTTGCAAAAGCCTCTTAAAATTGAAAATTAAAAATTGTGTTCAGTTTTCAGTTTTCAGTTTTCAGTGTTCAGTGTTCAGTGTTCATCAAATTACTATATTGATTTGATAAATGATTGTAGAGACGCAAATTTTGCGTCTCTACTTTTTTATCATTTCTATTCTGTTAATCGATATAAAAGAAAATAGTAATCTTTCTCCAAATTCACCATGACAATCTATTGACATCCCCTATGCGGTGTAGTATTGTTATTGTAACATACAGCTGTAATACATACTACTACTCCATTGCATACAGCTTCGTTTTTCGCGATACTATTTACGTTCTTTGTTGTCTAAATAATTCAAATGTCAGTTTAATCGGTTTAAAGTACCAGACTATTATCGGTACTTGCTTGAAAATCAACTTTATTCATTGGAGGTTAACAATGAACACCATTATGCGTACTGCCGGACTTCGTATGGGGGTACCAGTGTTTTTGAGATTGCTGCTCGCACTTTTAATTGCTGTGCCGAGTATCGCGTTTGCCACCGAAACCGAGAATCACGGTTTACGCGTGCTGCCAGCTCCAGGTCCGGTTGTCATTGATGGCAATATTAATGATTGGGATCTCAGCGGCGGCATTTTTGCATGCGGCGAACTGGAACACCTGCGCGATAACAGCTCATTATGGTGCCATGCCATGTATGACAATGATAATTTATACATTTTAGCACGCTGGAAAGACCCCACCCCGTTAAATAACCCGGAAGCATTGGGTGGACATGGATTCAACGGCGACTGCCTGCAAAGTCGTTTTATATTATTCCCGGGAACAAAAGAACAAACAGCATCATGGTGGGATGGCTGGCGTGATAGCCAGGGACGCCTGGTATTGGGACGTGGCTGTCCCGGCAAGACAAACGGATTTCCTGACAATGTAATGCCTGACCTTGAACCACTGGAAAACGGAGCAAAACAGGCGTTTCAGATAGATAAAGATGGCAAAGGATACACCCAGGAACTTGCAATACCGTGGAAATTACTCTCCGTTTCTGGCCGAACCCCGGCAGTAGATGATAGTTTTAAATTCACCATTGAACCGAACTTCACCGCCGGCGCGTTTGGACGCATAACCATCAAAGATATTTTTGATGAAAAATCAAAAGCTCCCGACCGTGTATTCACCTTCCGTTCATTCAAGGACTGGGGATGGGCAACTATCGTGGCAAGAGGAAAAGTTGACCCGCAGTCTGTCCGTCTTGCTGATGGCCGCACCTTCCCTGTCAGCATGCGTGAAGGCATTCCTACGGTAGATTGGACAGGACTGGTAAAACGCTTTGAATGGCCGGGTTTCAAACCTATCACTTTCAACATGCCGTTTAACGGATATGTTTCACTTAATTTAATCGCTGAAGACGGCACCATTGCGCGCCACCTGTTAAACCAGGATGCCCGCAGCGCGGGCCCGGTAACCATACAATGGGACGGCCTTACCGATGCTACATATCGAATCCCCGGCCAGCCAGTACCGGCAGGAAACTATACATGGAAAGCCATCGCTCATCCCGGCGCGACATTATCTTTGCGCGGTTGGGCTGGATTCGGCGGCCGCGCCCCCTGGCAGGCAACCCCGGAAGATTTCTGGCTGGGCGACCATGGCGTTCCGAGTGCGGTAGTGACCGATGGCACCCGGATGTACCTTGCTTGCAACGGCGCAGAAGGCGGACGCCACCTGATTTCAACCGATTTTGACGGCAAATTAATCTGGGGTCTGCAAAACACCACCGGTGCCAGCGATCCAGAAATTATTGCTGTAGACAAAGGTTCGGTTTATGTATTGCATCAAAAAGTATCATGGATGAATTCATCAATCATGATGACTCGTGTAGATGCCAAAACCGGTGCTTACAAACAATGGACCGGACGCAAAACCCATATACTGAATGTTAAAGATGTATTCACCGATGGCAAAAAAGATCATTTGAATGGTCTTGACGCCCGTGACGGCATGCTTTACGGCACCACCGATGACAGTCTGGTCATCATTGATGGCGACACCGGCACATTGCTGAAAACATTCCCATTGGCAAAATCAGGCGCTATTAAAATTCTTGATGCCAAGACAGCCTATGTTATTTGCGACAGAGATATTCTGTCAGTTGCCCTGACAGATGGCAAATCAAATGTTGTTATTAAAGGTCTGGTAAACCCGCGTTCAATTACCCTTGACTCAAAAGGCCGCATCTTCGTAAGTGTTGGCAATCCGGACAACCAGGTAATTATCTTCAGCGCAAAGGGTAAAGAACTCAAACGTGTTGGCGATAAAGGCGGCCGTCAGATTGGTCCATGGCAGACAAATAGCATGTTGTCACCTGCCGGCATAGCTGTAGATATCCAGAATAAATTATGGGTAATGGAACATAACGCTTATCCAAAACGCGTCAGCGTATGGGCATTGGGCAAAACCGGGATTCCTTCAAAAACAGTTTTTGTTAAAGAATTCTTTGGACCGACACATTACGGCGCATCCGGTGCCGCTATCAATCCACGCGATCCTGATTTAATGGTCAGCGAAGGCTGTGAGTGGAAATTAGACCCAAAAACAGGTCTATCCGCATGTTTAGGTACATTTGACCAATCAATCCATGAATTTGCCACTTATCGCGAAGGTACTAACGGCAAGTTGTATCTCATCACAGATAAAATGCGCTACGGCAGTGGCACCATGCAAGTTTGGGAACGGCTGGGAGATGCTAATTACAAATTACGGGTAGAAATTGATAATGATACTAAAGATGCCGACAAGAAAACCGGCAATACCGAAGTATGGACAGACTTGAACAGCGATGGCCAGAAACAGCCAAACGAAATTCAAAATCGCGCTGGCGCGTTATACTGCTCGGGTAGCAATAGCTGGTCGCTCAACCTTGGCCCGGATTTAACATTTTATGGCATTGATAAATCAGATGGAAAGTTAAAAGCACTCGCTATCGACGGATTCGCCGATAATGGCGCGCCGAAATATGACTTAACAAAACTGAAAACCATGCCGGATGCCATGAGTAATGGTTATCAGGGAAATTACAGTTGCGCATTGCCAAGTGCTGACAACAAGACAATACTTATCAATCTTACCGTCAAAGGCAATCCTGCCGGATTCCTGTGGGAATGTTTCGACCTTGCATCCGGAAAATTGCTTTGGACATACCCCAACCCATATTTCCAGGTACATGGTTCCCATCTTGCCCCGGCACCAGAAAACGGCTTATTCCGCGGCGCTTATGGACCAATTGGAACGGCTAACCTGCCAGGCGTTGGCAACTTCTGGGTAATAAACGGCAACCTGGGCGAATGGTGGGCACTCAGTTCTGACGGTTTCTATGTAACCCGCATATTTAACAGCAACGTATTTGAATGGGTTTGGCCGGCAAAACCACTGCCCGGCACAGACATGACAAACCTGCCGGCGGGAAGCGGCGGCGAAGATTTCGGCGGAAGCTTGACCCAGGCAAAAGACGGAAAAGTCTACATCCAGGCTGGAAAAGCCGGAGCATGGAATCTGTTATTAAATGGATTGGAAAAGACTGTAGTTATTCCTGGCGGTGCTGTGACAATTACTGAAGCCGACACCAAGAAAGCACTCGCAATGCGCGAACAAGCACTACAAGTTTCAGCCGGCGGCCGTTTGGCAGTACGTGAAACATCCGTTAAATTCAGCGGCAATTTCGATAAAGATTTCGCCATTTGCGACCGGGTATCATACCAGAAGACAGACGAAGCGGCAGTTAAATCCGCTATTGCATACGATGACCTTAATCTTTATATTGGCTGGCAGGTAAAAGATGCCACACCATGGATTAACGGCGCGCAAGACATCTCCCAGATGTATTCCTGCGGCGACACTGTAGACCTTCAGCTTGGAACCGACCCCAAAGCCGACCCAAAACGCGGCGGAGCAGCAAAAGGCGATCTGCGAGTATCAATCGGCAATCTGAACGGCAAAACAACCGCAGTTCTTTATCGCTTCAAGAGCGATGAGAAAAAACCGCGCACATTCAGCTCTGGTGTTGTACAGGGTTGGGTAGTTGACTATGTTGATGTTATCAGTACTGCAGAAATCAAAGTTACTACAGACGCTAACAAAGGTTATACCGTTGAAGCAGCTATCCCGTTAAGCGCGCTCAACCTGAAACCTGCACCAAAACTTAGCCTGCGCGGCGATGTTGGCGTCACCCACGCCGATCCCGCCGGTGTTCGCACCCGATTGCGCACCTACTGGTCAAACCAGTCAACCGGTCTGGTAGACGACATTGTATTCGAATTGCAGCCATCACCAGCCAACTGGGGTGAGTTCCTGTTCGAGTAATTAAGAAATTTTGACATGATTAACATGATTGACATTTCATTAATACATCATGTCAATCATGTTAATCATGTCAAAAAAACAAAAAGGGGTAACTAATGCGAAATATTATTACCGTGCTTATTTCAATTATGCTGGCATCCATGCTTTTTGCACAGGAGACAGTAAATTCTAAAATCGGCGTTCCGGTCAGCTACCAGCTTCCCACTACCGGGCCTTTGCCAAAAACTTACCTTGTAACCCTGGCGATTGTCGACCCTAAAAATACTGATTGGATTATCAGTCAATTCGCTTCCGGCATGGTACGGACAGTAACGAATGAAAATGGCGGGAAATTTACTGAAAATTGGAATGGGTTGGACGATAATTATATGCCAGTTCCACCTGGTGATTATGCGGTTAAAGGCATCTATTCTATCGCGCATAAATGGCCGGCGAATGACGAATGGCATGCGATTACCCCCAAATTTTTCGGCGGCATCTCCGGCTGGCTGCCGTCACCAGATGATTGGATAGCGAAAGAGCCATTTGGCGGCGACCCGGTAGGTTCACCATTAAATGATGTTGCAGTCTCACCAAATGGAATTGCAGTATTTTATTACGGATATTTAGAGAATGGCCTTAACAGCCCAATGGTTGATTTAAAGAAGCCGGTGGGATATGACCAATTCATCCACGCCTTTGGTTCCGGCGGGGCTGCCGGCGGTTCATCCGTCGTCACCGATGGCGAAATGGTATGGGCATTCAGCACCGACGGCGGACCCAAATATGTTTATCGGGCAGACGGACGCACCTTTGGAAACAGTCCGTCAGCAAATCGCCGCAATTCATACCTTCCCGATGGCTGGGTAACTTCCATGGCGATATGGAGCAGCCCTACCGTAAAAGGGAAAAATATTATTTACATCGCGCAGCGCGGTAAAATTATTACTAAAAAATATCAATACTATTCTGATTACGGCGAAAGCAGCACAGAATTAATAAATAAAATCACCATTCATAATGGCGATAACGGTACTATTTTAGCGACCATCCCTATCTCGCAGCCACAGGCTGTATCTGTCATTGGCGACACCATTTACGCGTTATCTACTGATAATAACAAAACTTCTGTTGTATCGATGAAACTTAAAGATGGCATTCCGGTAGACAGCACTAAATGGGATACAGTTTTTGAAGTACCGGCAAAGATAAAACCTTGCGACATGAAAGTAGACAGTAAAGAACGATTTTACCTGAGCGATACCAGGGCGAACAAAGTTTATCAACTGGACGCTGCCGGGAAAATTACCCGCACCTTTGGACGACTGGATGAACAGAAACCCGGCACTTTTGACAAAGAGACTTTCATGTCTCCTACTAAATTGGCAACTTGGAAAGATGAGCAAGGGAATGACCGATTGTTAGTAGTGGAAGCCGCCGGGCCTAACCGTGTCACTGAATGGAATGCGGAAACCGGTGCCTACATACGCGACTTCCCAACTTATCAGACCAAGGCTAATGACAGTTACGGCATCGACCCGGAACATCCCGAAGATATGTATCTGCCAACCCATGACTACTGGCTTACCAGGTACAAAATTAATTACGAAAAACATACTTTCACCATTGACGCGGTATGGCCAAATGTCGGCAACAACCCAGCATTGCCAGGAATAGTAAAGCCGATAGCGATACGCGCAAATGGCAATTTTTATTATGCCGGCGGACGCAGTTGGAATATTTACCGATACGCCGGCGACAAATGGGTGCTTTCCGCCGGGATAGTCAAGAAAGATAAGAACTATTACCTGTGGCATGACACAAATGGGAATGGTGAAGTTAACGATGACGAACTGACACCTACAACTATACCTGGCAACCTGTTAATTTATCATGGTCAAAACTGGCTTTCCGACCTTTCATTCCTTGCGCTTAGTATTGGCGGACGCGATGTGTGGCGGCTTACCCCCACCGGGTTTGACCAGCAAGGCAACCCTATTTATAAAGAATGGAAAAAACAGCTAACCGATTCAGTATTTGAAGCCAAAGCAAAAGGCACTGCTGATGCGATTCACGGCGGCAATGAAGTCAGCGACTCTTACAATAGCGATTGGTGCCAGGCAGATGGCAGCGATAAAGAAGGATTTTATGTTCAGGCTCGCGGCGGCGGATTTGACGCCAATTTCGGTCATCAATTCAAAATATCATATTACGAGCCAAAAGCAGACGGAACATTTCAAATGAAATGGCGCACCGGCCGCACCGCGTTGCGCTGGGCAGCTAAACCCGGTGAAATTTATGGCGCCATGCGAATACGCAAGCCTATTAACGGCTTGATCAGCGTAATTGACCAGTCGCGCTGCGGCATATTGCTTTACAACCAGGAAGGCCTGTATGTTGACACCCTTTTCCCCGGTCCAGGCGTTTATGCCTTGCCTGGCGAGTTTTTCGCTGGTTTCACCTATGCCAACAAGGATAATGGAAAAATATATTTCGCAGTCGGCAAATATACCCCGATGATTTATGAAGCCGAAGGCTGGTCATTGAAAGATAACCCCGTCACGAAATTAACCACCGTCCAAAAGACAGTGACCATTGCGGCATCACAGATTGCATCACCGCCGGATATCGTATTAAGCATCCGCGGCGGTGCCGGCAAGGCAAATGTCGCGCTTATCTCACCGGCACTCGGTGGCGCCAACATGGACGGATCGATGGATGGTTGGGAATCATGCCGACCGGTAACCTTCAGCGCGGATGACAAACAAAATGTTGAAGTCCGCTGCCTGTTTGATACCGAACATCTATACCTGCGCTGGCATGCCCGACTGGCAAACACATTTGAAGCAAAACTGCTGCCACCGCTGCCGCGCATATTCACCCATGACCAGTTGGCAGATACCCTTAGTTTCTATATTCAGGGTGATGTTAACGCAATCCCCGGCAAAACTACAGATGGTCGGCCTGGCGACGCGCGATTTGTATTCGGCATTTTTAAAAATGGCGATAAAACAGAGCCGGTTGGAATCGGCATGTATCCAACCTGGACCGGCAAAACCCCGGCAACACCGCAGATTTACCGCACCGGGCAACTGGCATCATTCGCCCACGTTGGCGCTATTGATGGCGCGGCATACAAATATGCTGTCGACCCAGACGGCAAAGGTTTTGTGCTGCTGACATCCATACCGCGTACCGCTATTCCCGCGTTGGACAAACAATTCGGCAGCGATTTGCGCACCATGATCAACTTCAGCGCAACCTATGGCGGACACACCAAATTCTGGTGGGCAAACAGCGACCTTTCCGCCAGTACCACCACCTATGACGAACCGACTGAAGCCAAGTTGTACCCCGGTTCATGGGCGCCAGTATCATTCCAGGGGATTGCCGATGGCATCACCATACGAAACTGGCTGAAATGCGGGCCATTTGGCGGACCCGGTGCAGAAAACTTTGTGTTCGACCCTAACCCTGATTCTATGAAGGAAGCAGTGAAAAAACTATACAGCACTGCTGTATACCCGCCAGATGATGGGAAAGTAGACCTGAAAGCGGTATATTCCGGCGAAATGACCAGGGGGTTCTGGGGTAATCCGCAGGTGAAATGGACACCGACAACCATTGCCGACCTCGACACCCGTTTCGTAATGGGCGGCGCGCAGGTTTATTATGGCGCAACCTGGATTTATTCACCCACCGCTTCCGATGTAGAGTTAGAGTTCCAAAGCCATCCCATGACTTTCCTGAAATGGACATTAAATGACAAGATAATAGACCCCGGCAAATATGTATCTAAAATCAACGACGGCTTGCTAACAGCATCAAAAACCGTAACATTAGCTGCCGGTTGGAATAAAGTAATAGTCCGCAGTTTCTGCATCGGCTATTCCCCCTGCCGCGCCGGTATAGTAATAAAAGGCACACCAGATAAATTATGGCCATTAAAACTTTCAGCGACTCCGCAGGTTGAGCAGGTGAAAGATAAATAATTGTTTATCAAAAAAGGCACCACAGAATATATTTGTGGTGCCTTTTGATTTGACATTCATTGCAACCTATGATTATATTGATTTTTTTAAATTATCCCTCATTTTATTCTAAATTATTTTTATTTCATGAAATAATTCCATAGGTCACAGTGATGCTCTTACCCTTATACACATTTTATCAATTTATCTTCGACTCCGGATGGGGTCGGATGTTTATAGTATTAAAATATATAGAAGTTAATCGACCCCAGAGCGGGTCGGATGTAATTGCCAGCAAATTTTCATTTTTTAAATAGATGGTCACTGCCACTTTACATCCGACCCACGCTGGGGTCGTAATATCTTTTTTGAAACTTTATCTATAAACATCTGACTCCTAACGGAGTCAAAATCATTGTTCATCTAATTCTAATCTGTCACTACTTAACAAAATATATATTTATCAAGTTTTATCATATCCTCTTAATCCTATTAATCGATGTAAAAAATTTATAAAATATATACTACTACAGCATTTTCCAACTATTGCGCAATCCCCGCCAACTTTATAAAATGTATTCTAAAGAAATAAGATTACTTATCTTTAAATTCTTTACAAATAGTATTGTTAAACCGGTTAATTATTAATATAATATGACCGAAGGAAGATTTATGACCGTTAGTTGCACAACTAAAAAAACAACAGTTATATTACATTCAGCGCAGCTATCGCTGACGATACATCTGCCTGACCGGGAAAATGGCATTTATCGCGGGGCACGGTTTGACTGGTCAAGCAATATTTCTAACTTGGAATACCAGGGACATTCATGGTTTTCTCCGTGGAAACTTGGCGATACCGACCCGACAGCAAACGACCAGACGGTAATCGGAATCGGCGGCGAGTTCGGCCGTGGCGACAGTGGAATGACTGGTCCCCTCGCCTACGAATCCACAAAACCTGGCGATACATTCCTGAAAATTGGCGTTGGCGAAGTATTGCGGCCAGATAAAAAAGATTATTGTTTTTATACCAATTACCCGGTGACTAAACCGGCTGAATGGGATATCGAGCAAAGCGAAGAATCAATAACCATGACCCAGCAGGCGTCGCTGCGCGATTACGGTTATATTTACCAGCGCAAAATCACCTTGAACGACAAACTGCCTGGCTTCACAGTAGAACAAAAGTTGGAAAATATCGGTGAACAGAGAATCTGCCAATACTATTACGACCATAATTTTACCAATGTGGATGGTATGCCGCCAAGTCCGGCGTGGCGACTTGAATTCCCGTTTGCGCCAGTTGCGGTATTGCCGCTTGGCAACAAAACCGTCATCGATGGAAACATCTTGAAAATAACCCGAACAATCCCACGCGGAGCATTATTCACCCCGATAACAGGTTTTGAGCAGACAATCGCGAATAATAGTTTTACTCTGTGGAACGATATAATCGGACAAGGGTTATCGGTGAATATTGATAAACCGCTGGTTAAATTCGCTCTGTTCGCCTCTGGGTGCGCGGTTTGCCCGGAGCCATTCATTGATATAAATATCGCTCTCGGCGAAAGCATCACCTGGAATACCAATTACGTAATAGTAGGCTCTTAAGTAATCAGTATTCACCGCAAAGGAACACAAAGAACGCAAAGAATATTTTAAATTCTTCTTTTGTGGTCTTTGTGATCTTTGTGGTGAATAATAATTAGATAGCGGGTAATGCTCGTATTACATATTAAATGGAGAAATAAAAATGGCTGACGATTTTGTCGTAAAACATGATGAGAGTACCGGACTGGTGCAATCTGTTACATTATTTGGCGAAGAGCTGCTTGACCAATCGCAGCCTTGTGCCGCGGAACTGCTGGTGAATGGACTGCCGCTGAAAACCCGGCTATATCCACGTTCATTCGCGACGAACGAAGGTGATGTGCTATTAAAAGGCGAACGCTGGCTTGACCATTTCACTGGTTGGGGTTTGGTCATTTCCCGCGATATGGGACTGCGCACCTACGGCAAGCATCCAGCTTTCGGCGTTCATTACACCATACGCCGCGAACAGGCAGACCAGGTTAGCCTCCCCTGCCCCGGCCCCGGCGGACCGCCAATTGAAGCGCCATTATACGTTGATACCTTTACCCTGATGAACTGGAACTGGAAATTCTGGGGTGAAGATACCCGAATGATTTTCTCATCATCGCACTCCAGCGGTCCAACCGATGAATTCGGCCATGTCGGATATGACAACGGCACCCCGGAAGAATGCAAGAAGTATATGCAAAATGTCTGGCGGCGAATATACCCCGGCGTCATGGTATTTCACGGCGGCGTTTTCTATAACGAAAAGACAGAAAATTGGGTTGCCATTACCTGCCGCCGTCCGCAGGTTGGCTATATTTTAAATACTGAAAGTGCCGGCCGCGGCGTATCTTATGACTTTACACTGCACGCTGAATTTAAAATGGGTGAACACCTGACCATGCCGGAAGTTAAGATATATTACGGCAAGACCAAAGCGGAAATGTGGACATGGATGGCGGATTACGCCACCCATTATTACAAGTCCCCGCCGGAATGGGTTCATAAAACCCTCTGGTTGCAAGGACTGGCATGGAATAACAAGCCGTCATGGACCGAGCAGGCGGACGAATGGGAACACCGACTGGATGCCGGTGAAGGCAGCGGCGTATCGTATTGCCTGGTGACTAATCGTCCGTTACACAGTGGAACCACACCATTGGGTTATGACCCCGACCCCAATCACGGACCCAAAGAAGAATTCGTCGCCATGTGCCGACGACTGGCTGATCGTGGAGTGCCATTACTAATCTGGATGAGCCACAGCGGACTGATGTATCGCGGCGGACCGGATATTGAAGATGACTGGTTTATAAAAGGCATCGACGGACGCGTATGCGCCGCCTGGGGAAATGAAGACCAGCCGACTATTGCTCACCCGAATCCCGGTCATCCCGGTTATATTGAATACACGAAAAAATGGATAAAATTCTATATTCAGGAATGCGGCGCGAAAGGCATCTGGTTTGACTGCCTGGGTTGGGCATTTCCTGCCGACTTTACCCCGCGTCCATTCATGCGCTACCCGGGTGATACCAACCGCATGGCAATTAAATTCATGGATGAAATTTATGCCTATATCAAAGAACTCGATCCCGAAGCGGTAATGGGCGGCGAAGGCACAACCTTTGACGGTCCGGTAAACCTGCCTTCGATACATACAAACCCTGTTCGTTCAGCAGATGGCATGGGTCCACGCGACTTTATGCTGGAACTGAATAACTGGACAAAAACCAAACGCATCGTCATTGACCAGGCACCGTCATTCTCGGTGGCAAGCGGTATGATAAAAGAAATCCATGCGCCGGAAATGCAGGCGAAAAACCGTTACTTAACAAAATTGCTGAAAGAAAAAGGCGGCTCACGCGCATTTGTTTGCCTGCCGGGAGAACTGGCGATACTCGCCAGCGACAACCTGCTGATAGTTCCAACACATAGCGAAGACGGCTCAAAAGTGTTCCCAGAGTTTAAGTTAACTTCTCCATGGGATAAAATAAGCAAGCTGATTGAAGAAACCGACGGAAGCCAGATTGCCCGCGAAGCAGACGGCGCTTTCCGCGCGGTACCACCTGGCATTTACAAAATGTTATAAAAAGTAAAGACGCAATATCTTGCGGCTTTATATAAAATTGCCCTTGTAGAGACACAAAATTTTGTGTCTCTACTTTTTAATATCATATATGATATTAATATTTTTGTTAAATCGGTTTATTTTTCTTAGAAATCTGATGAATTTTAAAAAGATATCAGCTATAATATTCGCGGATATAAACCTATAAGAAAGATAATTATTTATGAATGAATATGCAAAGTCAGAACCCTGGCATTATCCTTTAACACTCGCCGGTGCCAAAGCAGCATTAGCGGATGAATGTTTTGAAACATCGCGCCGGATTGCATTGGCAATATTACAAAATGAATCGCCAAATGAAGAACGCAATGAAGTAAAAACTGTCCTTCATGATGCCCTGGCGCATCTTGGCGATTTGGCGACAGCAATGACGACGCTTGAAGATGCCGGCGATAGTATAGAAGTATTGCTGCGGCGATACGATGATTTTACCCGCGCTTCCGGTTATAACTTTTACCGTTCATCTACTGAAAAAGATATTGGTTTAACCTACGAAGATTTTAAAGAAAATCTTCTTGAACGCCGGCTTAATTCAATAAAAGCCCTGCTAAACGCTGATCTTGATGAAAATACCGCAAAATTAGCAATCGCAACAGTCAACAGAGCGGCAAGGGATGCTGAACGAAGAATTGATGCCGATATTGACGCATTGGAAGAATTGACCAAACGCTGGCCAACACCACCAGAACAGCCAAGAGTTGCAGTGCCGGTGAAATTATCAGGCCGGATTCGAATCGTTGATAAAATATATACTGATGTTACCGTTACCCTTGGCGTCGAAACAACTGAACCAGGTGTGAATCCAAATGATGTCCTTGCAAAAGGATGCGGAATAGATTCGCCGAAAATTGGCGAAATAACCACCATATCCGCACCACTGAACGCTGATGGCACCTTTACCATCAGCGGTGAAGCTATCCCGGGAATTGGTTTCGTCGCAGTCACCATTCCTGGTATTGATGGCGTTCCTACCCGATTTCTGGCTCGCGATATTTGTGTCGATGGTTCTCCGCTGGCAGATATTGACCTGGAATTTTCTGAGTGGCAAAGCGCCAAAGCAGAAAAAATATCGGACAACCTGCCGGAAGTTATCGAATTAAGTGGACGAAAATGGCACAAACAGGCAGTGGAAACATTAACCAATCCATTCTGGCATAATTTCCCGCAACAGGATTTGCGTCTTGACTGGCCTGCTCCTTCTGCTAACATTGATACTTTAGTATGGAATGAAGATATCGGCGCAATAGCACACCAACGAGATGCCCAGGGACGGGTATTATTCTTTACTGACTTGCCGCAAAAATCATCCCGATCATTCGGTTGGTATTTTGCCGAAGATAACACTGCAATTACTACAAAGAAAAAATCAATGCTAACTGTTGATACGCATGGAATTACCGCGGTAATCGACACCGGACTTAGCAGATTTTGCATTCCATGGGGAAGCGCAAATGATTCCGCAGCACCTATTCTGGCAGTAATGGGACCGGATAAAGTTTGGCGCGGTGAAGGCCGCTGGCAAATTCCCGGCAATCCGGTAATTTCGCGCACTACCTCGCTGCATCATGATGGCCCACTGGAAATCACCGTTGAAGTTTCTTATTTATTCCCCACCCGTGAACGGTGTTCATTCACCCTGACCGCACATGCAGGCGAGGAATACCTGCTGGTCAGCGAAAGCGGTGAAGCGATACCGGGCGCGACAATGGTGATGGGAATGGAAGACTTTCGCGGCGGACGCGGTTACCTGCACTGGACATCAGAAGGTGAAACACCACATTGGCATACATTGGTAGATGCAGATAAAGAACTGGCGCGCCTGCAGGAAAGTGTTCCCTGGTGGATTCCACCGGCGGGATTTGGCTGGTCGGCGTCTCTGGATGGACTGGAAAGCCACGACCAGGTATCGGTATTCACCCGCAACCGCGGACAATGGATAGATCACGCCTTTGCCGCCATCGCCGCCGGCCCACCACCGGGCGGTCATGAATTAGATTGGCCTTACCCAGAAATGGTAGGATCAACAATATCCATGATTACCGTAAACAGTACCACAGACGGCAAAATAGAGATGCGTTTCCCGCGTTTTGCCGGTGAACGCCACTGGGGATTGCTGGCATCAGACTTTGCCCGTGGCGATGGACCCCGCAAAGAGATTTACCAGGTACGCCACAAGACATCATTCCCGCGATTAGACGATTTGCGCAAATGGCAGCTTGACGAACCAGACCGAGGTCATCGTCCCTGCCTGTTGGCAGAACGCGATAAATTGCCAGAAATACGCGAACGGATAAAACACCCGGCAATGGCGCCATTGTGGGAGAAAATAGCCTCGCCAATGTGGGACCAGGTACGCACCGGAAAGAATACCAGTGGTTCAGAAACGCTCTTTTTCCTGGTAACCGGCGACCCGGCAACCGGGTGGCGAATAGCCCGCCAGTTATCATCCAGAATGCCAGCGCAGGTTCGCGCTTTACTTCTTTCCCGCGAGAATGGCGACGTATGGTCACCAGTAGGCGGCAGATGTTGGGCACCGCAAGCAGAAGCCTATGACGCCATCGTCAGCAGCGGAGCGTTCAGTGCTGCACAGGAACGCGAAATGCGCGCCTGCCTATTGATGGCTGGTGAAATGTTCCTCAGCCCGGACATGATGAACTGGCGTTACGGCGGAAGAAACGCCAACTTTGAAGCTGACCGCGTTGACGCCGTCGGCACCATCGGTTTATGTTTCCCGGATAACCCGACTGCCGAAGAAATGGTCAGCCATTCCGTCAATCAGCTTGGTGCGGCAATCGGAATATATTGTACTCCTGGCAGCGGAAAATGGTACGAAAATCCCGCCTGTTATTACCTGCAATCGCTGCGCTGCCGTATGCTGCTGGCAAGCCACCTGGCAGAACGCGGCCGCCTTGACCTGAAATCTATCCCGCGAGTGACAGATTTTGTCGGTTGGTTGATGAACGTCATTACCCCGCGATTGCCGGCATCTTATGACATTATGCGTGATGGCTGCAGTTATGAACAATATAATGAAGAAAGACACGTCCGTCGTCTGATACCGATGGGTGACCACGCCCATCTGGGGCCATGGATACCAGAAATTGCGGCTATTACCGGACGTTGGCTGCGCGACAAAGAACCAGAACTTGCTAATGCCCTGTTATGGGCATGGCAGGAAGGCGGGATGGATGGCGCCTATCACGGCAGCATCCCCACCTTAATAGCGCAACTGACTCCCGAAGACATTGCCCCGGCAGCAGAACCTGCCATGCCAAGCCGTCGCTTAGAAGGTTTTGGCGGTGTATTCCGCGGAAAACTTGGTCAACCTGACGAATTTATGTTGATGGCAAAACTCGGACCAGGCGGTTATCGATACCACCGCACCGAAGGATCATTTGTCCTGGTGGCAGACGGCAAACCGCTGATATACGATGGCGGCGAGGCTGGCGACACCTGGCGTCACAGCACCATCAGCTATCACACATCACGCATGCCGCCGGCACCGGGACGCATCGAAAAATTTGCCACCTTGCCAACGGCTGATTACCAGCAGGGAGCATTCCCTATTGTCCTGAAACCCAGCGACCCGATATTTCTGAGCGATATATGCGAACATCAACTGGTCGAAGAAGCATATCGACGCGCAAGGATTCAAAAACCGGCAGCGGCACGCGCCTGGCTGTGGGTGAAAGATGATTATGTTATAATGTGGGACCGGCTGGATATTGAAGATGATATTATTCATCAGTGGCATCTGCAGGTGATGGCGCACGACGAATCCGGCGACTTAAAAAATGGCCTGCTTTTCCGTGGCAGATTCGGCACCGACCTGCAGTTATTGCTGCCCGCCGGCGGCGACCGGCCGTGGCGAGTGGAACACCTGCCCATGCACGAATATTATCGCAAACCCGCCGACACCGTCGCCCAACGCCACCTGTCAGTAGATTGCCAGGGTGCCACCGACTGGCTGGCGGTAATGCGCCCATTGCCGCCGGGAGCAGCACAGCTAACCGCTACCCCGCTGACCGCCCTTAACCGTACCGTCGGCGCACACATTACTGGCGACAATATCGATGACCGCGTAGTAATGGGACGCATCCCGGTAGCAGTGAACGACGAAACATGGTCATTCGCCGGATGTGCCGGTGCAGCCATCAACCGCGGCAAGACCACCCGTCTGATTCTTCTCGGACCCGGCAAAATCCAGGTTGGCAATACCACACTGGAAAGCGACGGCCCGGCAGCAGAACTGCAAATAGATGCAGGCGAACCGACATTGCATGTTGATGGCGATGGTATTGTAGTGGCTGTTGTTGATGGGAAGGTAGTGAGTTAAGTATATTTGTCTGAACCATGATTAACTTCAACTTCAATTAATACCTAATCAATATTGAAGTAAAACAAGATATTTGTAAATCAATGTAATTGTCATGTATTCACCGCAAAGGAACACAAAGAACACAAAGAGTATTCTAAAACTCTTCTTTTGTGGTCTTTGTGTTCTTTTGTGGTGAATAATAATGGATTGTGAGAAAACTCAAATTAAATCTTATAACTTGCAACCCCCTTTACCATTTGATAAGATATGACAGAGGATTATTCTTTTATGACCAAGTTTCTTCGCTATAATATAACCCCCGATGAATGGCAGGTTGTTTCTGCTGATACTGTTTTTACATTGCCTGCCGGTGTGGTACTTTCCTTTGATATTGCCAGTGGCGGACATTGGTACGGGCATGGTTTTGCCAATCGCCAACCTTACCCGCTGGAACGCGAAGATATTAATTTTCCCAAGTTCGCCGTCAACAATATACAGGCTCCGGTATGGATTGCATCGGTTGGCGTCGCGATATTGATTGAAACTAACCAGGCGTTGTCGGTTCATCTCGACCCTATCGCCAACCTATTGAGTATATCCTGCACGGCGGATGATGTTACTGTGCGATTGTTCGCTGACAAAGACGCTCCTTCTGCTGCCCGGCGCTGCCTGAAGCATCTCGGTTGGCCTGCGCCAACCCCGGCGAATAATCTATTGGGGGACAGCATCTTCTGTACATGGACGCAATACCCGCGCTGTATAACGCAGGATAAAATTATTGATATGGCTAAACAGATTCGCGACCATGGATACCCATCTTCGGTGCTTACCATCGACGACCGCTGGGAAAGCGGGTTTGGCGAATTGCAATTCAGCAGCGATTTTCCCAACCCCGCCGGTATGATCGCCGAACTTCACCAACTCGGTTTTCAGGTTTTATTATGGGTGACTCCATTCGTTAATATCGGCACTGCCAATTATGACATGCTGGGTGAAAAAGGATGGCTGGTGCCGCGCAAAGACGGCAACGGTCCGGCAACCTTCACCTGGTGGGGGGGTAACGCAGGTTTAATCGACCTGACTAACCCGGATGGCCATGCCTGGTTCAAAGCGCAATTGCTGCGGTTGCGCGATGATGTAGGCATTGACGGATTCAAGATTGATGGCGGCGACGCCAAGTACCAGCCAAACCCGGCAGAATCGGCTTGGTACGATTGCCCGGGTCCTTCCGGCTATTCCGATATTTTACTCAGCCTGTTTGAAGAAATAGCTCCCGGAATGTGCGAAACACGCACCGCCTGGGTGTCGCAACGCCGCAATATATTATGGCGCGAAGGTGGCAAAGATTCACACTGGGGCATAGAGAATGGCCTGTCAGCACTGGTGACGCTGGGATTAAACCTGTCAGTGATGGGTTATGATATGCTGATGCCGGATATGGTGCCGGGCAGAGTACAGACAATGATAAGCAATATGCCGCTTCCGACTGACGAATTCTTTGTTCGTTGGACCGAGGCATCCGCTTTCTTCCCGTTGCTGCAATTCAGCTATTTCCCCTGGAACTATCAAGGTGCCGCCGCAGAATCCGCTCTTGAGTATGCGAAAATCCATAAAGCACTGGAAAGCTATCTGCAATCAATCACGGCTAACAGAACAGAGCCAATTATGCGTCCAATGTGGTGGACAGCACCGGAACGTCTCGAATGCCTTTCCTGCGGCGACCAGTGGCTGTTAGGCCCGGATTTGTTGGTGGCACCGGTACTTGCGCCGCATCAGCTAATTCGCGATATCATCCTGCCCGGCGGAACTTGGATAGATGTGTGGACAGGAAAAGAATACAACGAATCAATCATTATCAGCCATTCTGCGCCATGTCCCGGCATCCCACTGTTTGTTCGTGCCGACAATAAAGAATTATTGGAATCATTACAAGCGGCGGTAAAAGCTATGCCGTATGGTAAAGTAAAACCAGGCATTACCACCACAACCTGGGAAAGCGGGTTGGATCGAGATATTAAGGTTACAGGGTAGAATAATTAAAAATTGAAAATTACGAATTAAAAATTATTTTGATTGTGAGGTTTGCAGTATTTACATGGTTAGTAAGTATTGGTTCTGATGGAGATAGACATGAGTGAATTATTTTTAACTGCTGAAGAATGTAAAAATGCATCCAGTATTCAGCAACATATTGATCTTTTGGCAAAATCCGGTGGCGGTGTGTTGAATCTACCTGCGGGTAATTTCACCCTTGACCGCGGCTTGCGATTGTATGATGTCATCACAATAAATGGTAAAGGAAAAAACACCATACTGCGCAAAGCACCGGGGAAAGTCTATCCGCTTGCTGGATACCATAATTACGGAATGCGCGATTTGCCGCTTGTTTCAACAGATGGATTGGAAACGGGAATGACGGTATGGATTACTGACGACCGTACCGGCGGTTTTCACGAGACCATCGCCACTATCACCTGGGTAAAGGACAGATGGGTTGGTATCGACCAGGGGATTCGGAATGATTTAACCGCAAATGCATCGCCGCGGGTTATCACCCAATACCCTCTGATATGGGCAGACTCCGCTAAAAATATTAAGATATCTAATCTCACCATTGAAGGGAACAAGACAGGCGACCCGTATGAACTCGGTTCATGCCGTGGCGGTGCGATATACTTCATAAATTCTGCCAATGCAGAAGTTAATCACGTAAAAGTAAATGATTTTGCCGGCGAAGGCATCAGTTTTCAAATGTGCCAATCGGTACGAATATTAAACAGCAGTTTTACCGGCAATCGCGGCAATGGCCTGCATCCAGGCGCAGGCAGCACCGATGTTTTATTTGACAACTGCGTTGCTGATAACAATGAACGGTATGGATTTTTCTTTTGTGTCCGCGCCAATCACATCACCGTGCGCAACTCTAAATTCCGCGGAAATCAAATGGGAATGTCGTTGGGAGCAAGGGATTGCTATAACCTGATAGAAGATTGCATCATTGAAAATAATCGCGACGGCGGTATCGGAACCCGGCCTGACCCGATACCGATTGAAGTTCATTCCTGTATTATTCGGCGTTGTATTATTGCCAATAACGGAAACTCGCCACAAATAGATTTGCAGGGGCCGATTCATGATATATCGATAGAGGATTGTGAAATAACCGGAACCGGAGCGGAAATTCATGTTGATATAGAAGCTAACAACATCTATTTAAACAATAATACCCATAATGGCCATTCGCCAAAAATTATTGCAGAAATGCAATCTCTTGTCTCTGATAAACCGCTATTTTCATGCGGGTGCGAGTCAACAATTGCCGATGATTTGCGGCATTTATTGTAATATCTGTGGTCACTTCGACAGTCTCAGTGACCGAAATTAAGGACAAAAAAATGAATAAATACACCCTTAATATTGATGGTTATTTCGAGTGCGACGGCGCACGATTTATTCCGGTTGGCGCAAACTGGTGGCCAGCTTCCTGCGGTGTTGAACTGTGGCAGCAATGGCCGGAAGATGAAATAAAACATGACCTTGATGTCATGGTAAAGCTGGGTTTAAACAGCCTGCGTTTCTTTCTGCGCTGGCAGGATTTCGAACCGGAAGCCGGTGTATACAACCATCTAAACTTCGAGAGATTGGATATGCTGCTTGGCTGGTTTGCCGAACACAATCTTGCTGCCCATCCTTCTCTTTTCGTCGGATTCATGAGCGGAGGCGTATTCTGGCCGCAGTGGAAGGAGGGTCGCAATCTATTTTCTGACCCATATATGTGCGAACGCTCAACCGCATTTGCTAAAGAAGCGACCAAAGTAATTGCGCGTCACAAAAATTGTGTGTTGGCAATAGATCAGGGTAACGAATTATGCTGCCTGGAAGATAGCAGGCAGGCACCGCCGTCAGCAGTTCAAAACTGGTGCAGCGATATCAACCTGGCTATTCGCACAGAATGGCAAAATGCGATAATTATCAGTGGCAACGAACAAAACCAGATACAAAGCGATACCGGATGGCGGTTAGATAATCAGCAGGATTGCGACTTGTTGAGCATGCACGCCTACCCGGTGCCAGGCTGGCATTCGGTAGCATTTGATGGCATGACCGACCTGTTCTGCCAATCTCTGCTGCCGTTTTATACCAGGGTTGCCCGGGAGTTTGCCCCGGTGATGGTGCAGGAATTCGGCACTATTGTGACATTTGGTAAAAAACAGCAGGATTCCTACCTGAAAACCATCTTGCCGGAATGTTGGAAATCTGGATCCAACGGCTTTCTATGGTGGTGCCTGCGCGATATCACCGGCGATATACATCCCTATTCCGCCCATGGATTTGAGACAACCCTTGGTTTAATTGATGCCAATGACAACGTAAAACCAGGTTTGGAATATTATATCAAGTTCTGTAAATCGCTGAATGAATTGCCAGCACCAATTGAGTCCAAAAATGCCATCGGTCTGTATTGGCCAAAGTTCTGGTGGAACCGCGACGTACCAGAAAACGCGGGGAATAATCCATCTACTAATACCAGCCATCTGCTGATAGCCAATCATTTACTGCGCACCGGTGGTCATGATGTCCAAATTGTTCGCGGTGATTTACCGTTGACCGGCGATGTGAAAGTGCTGATTATCACCAGTATCAACCTGCGGGTAGAAGAAGCGGAAGCATTATCCGAATGGGTACTAAACGGTGGAAAATTAATCTGGCATGGTGTCGATAATGAGACATGGGGAACAGCATATAAAAATCTTATAGGTGCAGTACCGGTCGATTACCGCGCTATTGCCGGACCAAGAATTGGTGAAATCGGTGGTAAAAACTGGAGTTTCAATAGTTTTCCTCGCGGCAAACGCTGTGAAATAGAAACTCGCGGTGCAGATGTATTGATAGCAGACCAGGATGGCAACCCGCTGGCAACCCGCTATCACCTTGGCAAGGGAACCGTAATAGCAGTATATCCCACCGTCGAAGATATGCCGGTTAGTGTTTCGGATAACCCGGCAAAACGCGATGAATGGGCGGCATGGTATGAAGCAATGCTGGTGGAAGTCGAGAAGTAATAAGTTCTGTTCTCGTCAAAACCAATTAGTTAAACCATAATTTCAATTAATATATAGCCAGTTACAGAAATTTACTGCGGCGAAATAAGAAGCTAAATTTATCAACGCGGAGATTTTGGTCTCCGCGTCGGTATCTATGCTAACTATATGAAATCTATGTTAATTTTTCTTCATGTATAAAGTGAGCAACGCTAATATCTTTTCGCTTCCAGGTACTTTATTTTTAACATTTTCATTGGCATAATCAATTGGTAACTTACCATCTATATCTTTAACATCAATGCTAATCCCTTTATCCAACAACATTTTAACTAATTCAATATCACCTGATATAATCGCAAAATTAATTACCGATTTATTATATATGGCATCTGCTTCTTTGTTAATCTTCTTCTCCACCAACATTTTTATACGATTTTGCACTGTCATTGGCATCTTTTTTTCATCAATTAATCCGTGTTTAAACTTTTCATCTTCTAAATATCTATAAACAAAAGTGAAATGATCCACTAATTCTTTATTCGTTTCATTTTCCTTTATTGCATTATCTAACCATCTGCTTAAACTTTTTAAAAAAGAATTGTAAGCAGGAGATTGATTCCAATGTATTAATTTTGCTTTATCTGGATATTGCTCAGATATATACCTACATACTGCAAAATCTAATCCCATTTTTTTAATTTCATTATCATTTGACAATGAAATTAAATTACTTGCTGCTTTTGCATATTCATCCACTATATCACTATAGCTAACGTTATATTTAGTATAAGAAAGGTTTGTATCTAATACAAATTCTAAATGTTCCCTTATTTTTATATTTCTATCCTTATAATCTGATTTAAAAAGTGAATCAACTATATCATTATGAAATTTCAATATTTTAAGTGTATCTTCTCCTTCAATTTTTGATAATAAATTTTCTTCATTAATGACATTCTCAATAGGGATATGAGTGTAACATAACTGATCCCTATCAATCATTAATTGCAATTCATAATTATTTGAATATTTATACTTATCTATCATTGATTGGTACAATTTAATGTTAGTGACATTATCTCTATCTTTACGATTTGTTCTTGTCACCCACTTTTCTCTATTAATAATATTGTTGAGCATCGTTAATTCATTTTCAAAGTCTAATTCAAGTTCCTTTATAATATTATCTATTATTTTCTGTTTCATCACCTTAACTTCATCAACAGTATTTATATTTTCAATATCTTTTAAGATAACATCTCTTTTGGCTTGGTCTGCCCATGAAAAAGTTGATGTTAATAATAACAATATCAATAAAAATTTTATCATGATATATTTCTCCGTTATTAATTTAATTACGTACTTTTTTGCACTGTAATTTGGGGTCTGTAATTTGGGGTCAGACTACAAAAAACATCTTACCACTCAAATTATCGATATTTTTATTATTCATCATACACCCATGATACAAATAATCTTTATGTCCGGCAAGCAATTGAGTAATCAATGTTTCGCCGCTCTGCAGCTTTTATCAGGTTTTTATACATTTGCTATTAATATGTCGCCCCTCTGGGGCTGTGGTATTTATAAAGATTTAATCATTGTTGTGGAAGTCTATTGAGAATGGAGAGTAACTGGCATTTTCATTCACCGCATAGAAACGCAAACCACGCCGATTAACCCGGTTGCTATTCCAACTATATGCAGGCGGGTGCAGGACTCGCGCAGTACCACGATGCTATATATCGCAAAGCCGGAGATGCAGGTGCCTACTGCTATGGGAAAACCTACGGATGCCATGCCGGATTTTGCCAGGTTATCAAGACCGTGAAACAGGCAAAACGAACTGGTAATGCCAACGATACTGGTGAATGCCGCTAACATGAATATATGTTTTGTCGGCAATACCGGACGTTTTCCCCAAATACTGAAATATACCATGCCATTTCCCAATGCGACAATTGGAATTCGTATATGAGCAGTATCTGCAAATGCCGCTAAATGCGACGGGATGGTCATCATCGTCTGCTGTATGCCATATATAAAAAGTGTTATGATTGCCAGCAGAAACCAGGATGGCGATTTAACAGGTTCATCTGCCGGGGTATCGGTACTATGGCTGCGGGCAAACCCGAATGCAGCCAAACTGATGAGCAGCGATGATATTCCGATGATATGCAACATCGTAAGTTTTTCATTAAAGAAGACTATGCCAGCTAAAAACGGAATCACCAATGCCGACTGGCTGACTGACCAGATAACGCTTTGATGCCCGGTACGCATGGCACGCTGTACCGTGAGCATCCCCAGCGCATTAAGCGAACCGGCAGCCAGCAATATCCCAATCAAAGCCCAGGTATGCGGCGGTATACCACCGGATAATTAGGGAATATGATGAATGTGACTGTCAGTGTCATAAGAACTTGTGCGCATTGAAGTACGACTATGCTGACATTATTCCGTGCAGTATAACTCATAAATCCGCCAACAAAAGCCCAAATAAGTCCGGTCCCTATCAGCAATAAAACACCAAGTAACATTCAACAACCTTTTATTTTTTTGACATGATTAACATGATTGACATGATTTTTTTGGATTCGCCATTTAATAACGTTTCTCTATACTTGATTATTAATTCGTTATTGTCAGGATTATAACCTGCAATGAGATATTCTATTATTTGATAAACTATATAATTTACATAGATAGACAGGATAAACAGGATAAACTTAATCATGCTAATCATGTTAATCATGTCTAAAATGTAAAATGGGCAAGATATTTCACTATCTTGCCCATCCTGCCTATCCATGTTAATTTTTAAAACTAATTATTTTGTGAAACCCCAGCGGATATCGTTTGACGGGGTTGATGACCATGTTGGCAGCAGAGTCAATGAATTCATCCGGGTTCTGCTGCGGCCGGTGCCGAAGTATATGCCGGAGCCTGGCAGCGCGAAGGTCATTTTGAATGATTTGCCAGCCTGCGGTGCCAATTGCGGCATATCTGTCAGCGGAACGGCTATTTGATAAATTGTATCAATACCATCGCGCTTGATTGCCACCTTTGCGCCTGCCGGTACGCCATTGTAGCCTTGCGGCATACATCGCGGCAGGAAGTTGAAGAAACCCAGGGTTGGTGCTGCGCTGCGCCAGATTTCATCTTTTCCGTCGGTGGTTTTCCATATATCGTATTCATAGTCGGTATCGGCCTGAACAATCATTTTATCCGGCACGTTAGTTTCCGGCAGCAGCAATTTCTTGCGTTCGCCAAGACCACCGATGGCAAGCTGCAGGCAATGGCCGGAACCAGGCAAACTCTGGAAAATGTCGCCAATATAGGTTTGCGCCATATCATCTTTGCCAAACAGCAGGTTTTCATTGCGGTTTGCCAATGTTGCTTTTGGTGCCCAATCTTTATTGCGGTCGCGAACCATTATGTAGACGTTTTTGTCATCCCACATGAAGCGGAACTCGGCCAGACCCTTCGTGACATCCTTTTCCTGTTCCCATGGACGCCAGGCGCGTTCGGACATATCGCGTTTCAAATCTGAACCGTGAGTAATTACCGGAGTTGCCTTTTCCCAACCGGTTGTTGTGCCGTCAAGAGTAGGGGTGCCATAAGTTATTGAGTTAACTTCCAACACCTCGCGAAGATCAGCCTTGCCGTCGACACCGCTAAAGCTAAAGGCAAATTCATAAGCATTTGCAGGGTTAACAGTTGCTGTCTTAATCGGGAAATGCAACGATACTGTTTCGCCTGGATTCAATGTAACCGGCATGGAAACTTTATCCAGTGTTATTGATGCTGGTGCAGTAATATTGACAGTACCGGTTATTTTGCGATTCAAAACGTTATGCACATCAATATCTACACTCTTCGTCTCGGTTACTGGAGCAATGAAATCATCGGCAAATATTTCCACCGGTTTCACCTTTTCCATGCGGGCAGAATTAACCGCGGTGAAAACCTGTTCCGGTGTTAATGTTGGAGCTTTCAGATAAACAGATGTGAATGAACATGGCAATTCATATACGCCTTTATCAGACGGATAAAGATTGCCAAAAATATCATAAGCTTTTATCTTACCACCCTGGCTATTTAGTTTAATGTTGCCATCAGCTTTAATCTGATCATACATGGTGATGGCATCAGCATTAATCATAGAGCGATCGCCAGCTAAGATATAGCACGCGTCACTGCCTTTTCCCCACTGGTATAGCCATGGTAGGTGGTCGGTGAATGCGATTTTCTCAAATTCAAGACCAGCGGTGAAATAAAGGAAGATATTCGCGGCAACCGCGGTTGGCCGGCACATTAATTCGCCATTTTTCCATAACAATTGGTCCGGGTGGTTAGGTGCGACTTTCTTCTGTCCGGCAGCCAGGAAATGGGTGCTGGTAGCCACTAATCTATCTGGACTGCTGCCCATCCAGGTTTCGGTTTCAATTGAGTAGATGCCCAGTTTTTTCGCCTGGCGCGGTCCCCAACATGCGTAAGGCTGCACATAATGGTCAGTCAACACATCAAATTTATAATTCTTTTGCCAATCTTTAACAGTGAAAAACTTGTCTTCGGTATTCATGATACTGGAAGAACCGCCGACATTGATGAACGAACTGGCTTTATGGGCACGGTCATAAATAATTTTGTAAAGGGTGCGATAGCGGGCAGAGTCGGATTTCCAACCGGAGATGCCGCCGCCTTCCCAAGGTTCATTGTAATAATCGATAATTTGCAATGGGCCATTGCCATCCTTGCCGCAATAACGACGAACGGCTTCCTCAACGAACAGACCCCAGGTATCGTCATACATTGGCTGGTGAATCATGTTATATGAATTCAGATTATTTTTCGTCACCGCATCTCCCGGTCCGCCATACATATTGCTCATAATCCACAAGTGATTTTTCTTATAATATTCCATCTGCGCGTCTGTATTTGTCCAATCAAACGGTCCGTCCGGTCCGCCGTTATGGTTGCGTGTCGCAACACCGTTCCAATTGGGGAAGCCATCGGTGCGAACCCATTTGTATCCCAATCGCGCCACGGTATCCAATTGCTGTGGTCCCCACATATACCAGATATTCTGGCAATATAGCAGCGGAGAACCTTTGCCATCGCCAGCGGCTTTGTTTGGCGGGTATACCCGCGCAAAACTTCCCACACCCTGGCGACCACCGGTTGGGTAATCAATAATTACAGCATAAAGCCCAAAAGTGGTAAATGCTTTCGCGTTTGATGACCATTTAATAATGCCGGTCTTGCCGGGTTCAATTTTCGCAATTGGCAATGGAAAACGAACAGGTGCTGCTAAAGGCACGGTACGCATCTTTAACCCGCCAATCATCGGGTCGCCACGAGTGCCGTCAAAACCTTCAAACTTGGCACCGACCAGTACAACTTCAACAGTCGGTGTTTCTATAATAGCTTCTTTTCCGGTATTTTTAACCGTCATTTCCATACTCATCGCATCGCCGGGATAAAGTATGCCAGCAACCGGAGTAATCTTTGAAACTTCCGCAGACCAGCCTTTGCTCCCGCCAATATCAAGTTTTAACGGTTCAAGCTGTTCCGGATACGTGTAAAGCTGGGCGTTGCCGATAGCCATTAAAAAGATAAAACCGGCTAAAAGCAAATGAAATCGATGCAGACGCATATATGCACTCCTCAATAATTAACTCATCATATTCGATGATGATTATAACATTGATTATAAAACAATTGTGTCATGTTGTGCAAGCAAAATAACAAGAATGTGGTTTAGATTTTGAAGATTATTTAGAAGAAAAATATCAGGGTCACAACCATATCAGCTATGACCCCAATTAACTATTAACTATTCAGCCAGTTTCGCTGTTCCCCACAAATTAGGGGTTGCCATTATTTCACCCGGCACATCATTTACCAGTCCGGTTGCTTTGTTTGACCAGTATACGCGGGCAGCGCGGTTAGTGCCGGTTGGGTCGGAATATATTACGCCCATGTCCAGCTTGTATGATTTGCCGGCTTCCGGGGCAAAGCCTAATGTTTGCAGCGGGATGGCTGCCTCTACGATGTAGGCATTGTTGCGGCGGGTTATATTTATTTCCGCGTCTTTTACCTGTTCAACCCAGTCAAGATTTATTTTTCGCCATGGGCTGGAGAAGGTTTGAACGCGTTTTTCGCCGGTGGTTTTCCAACGATATAAGACTGCTGTTGGCTTGTTGTCTAACACTGATATCAACAAGCGCAGGTCGCCAATACCGGGGTCATTGCGTTTTGCATTAACAGATGCATCAGTTCCCAATTGCAGGTCAACCGAATCGCCGGTAATGAATAATTGGCTGACATCCTGCCCGCCGTTGACCATCGGGTTGGCATCGCCGGTAATGTCATAAGCCAGATAAAGGCGTTTGCCGTCAGTTGCCACTGCTCCGCGTGCCTTATATTGACCACTGCTCCATTCAATGAAGTTATCTTTGGGATATTCATCTAATTTTCCGTCAATTTTTGGCGCGACAGCAAGTTTTGAAATAGTAAGGATATTATCTTTCCCTGCATTCGCTGCACGTTGTACCTGTATCTTTTCGGATGCGGCATAATCTTTTGGAGTATAGGTAAATTTCTTCACCGGCAACTGTTTAATGTTATTCAAACCATTCAATTTAATAAGGTTGTACGAAGTGCCGCCGGCAACAAGGTAATATTCATTGGTCTTTTCTGATTTAAAGAAATAACCGCCGAACCACTCGCCGCCCATGGTGACGCCACCCATTGGTGAACCTTGTTTTGCTGATGAAGGCCATGCGTCTGAACCGATACGGCAATCTTGGAACAACGTGGCAACCAGCAAGCCATCAGTAGTGAATATCGGCATGCGTCCCATGTTGGTATTAATGGCGAATATCTTGCCTAAAGGAGTGCCGGTATTCGCAACGCCGATACAGCTTAATAAACCGACTATCACTGAATCATTTTCTGGAATCGGGGCATTATGCGAACCATGTACTCCCCACCAGTTATCGTTGAATGTCCAGACAATTTCTCCACCAGGCTTAACGGCAAGAATGGGATTGTGTCCCAAAATTGCCATGCCTTTATCAGCCAATAACAATGTGGCGGCGCTTCCACCAGATTTTGGATTTTTCCTATCAAGATAAGTTATTGCCTTAGTATAATCCCAGGTTGGCACACCGCCGGCAGTCCATGATTTAAACGGTATAAGTTGCGAGAAATCATTACCATAGCCGCCGCCATCGGTAACTATATTATACTTCTCATCCATCCAGTAACCACCCCAACCGCCAATGTTGATAGTTTTTTCATTGCCGCCGCATGGCCAGTAAGTTACTTCTTCAGCCTGCACCTTGCCGTCATCATTCAGGTCAGACCAGATATAGCTAATCAAATCAGTTGCCGGCGGGGTTGCGATTGGAATATCTGATTTCCCCAAGTCCTGCTTTCGCATGGTTCCGAAATCAACAATTTTCATCAATGCGTCACCTTTTCGCAGGTATAGCTTCTGATTTTTTGCCATAAAATACTCGCGACCATTTATTTTCATCAAATCGCCAACCAGATTACCACCTATCAGACTTGCAGTCACGGTAGCTTTATTTGTTGCGTAGTCCAGTTTAAATTCGCAGCCGTTTCCGAATACCCGGGTTTTATCTGCAGAATCAACCGCTGCACCCATGCCGCCATAGGTAGTTGGACCGATATAATCATTCAACATCTGCCCATCAACTGACCACACGCTGACACGTTTTGGCCACATATCTTCTTCAGCAACCCACAGGCGGCCTTTCACATCAATAGCAATCCCATTGGGATTAAACATCCCATTCGGCTCCCACTTTCCAGGTTGCGGACGTCCACCAGCAACGCCGATTGCTCTTATAAATGCACCTGACTTATCAAATACTTTTACCTGCTGGGTACCGGTATCAGATACAAATACACGACCTTCTTTATCAATCGCCAGGAAATGCGGTCTTTGCAAACCTGTTGTAATGAATGGCACTGCCTTGCCATCGACAATTTTTACAACCGACAGGTCAGATATTACATATAAAACCCCGGCAGCATCATAAGCAAGCCCGCCGGGATATTTAACAGAAATATCAACCAGCTTTTCTGCAGTTGATTTGTCGAGAATGCGCACCACATCCAAACCTGTTAATGACACTGCTATTTTGTCGCTGCTGACAGCGATACCGGTCAGGTCTGCCTTATCATCTGCTTTTGCGACAGGCACAATCAGCATCGGATCAGGCTTGGTATTAAATGGTGCATACTTGCCAGTGGCTAATTCCAACCGGCCAATTTGCGGTGTGGTAATACCTGCCCAAGCGGCAATACCCATGCCGGCATATACATATTTATCATCAACGGCAACCGCGCGGTTATTCTGAAACTTACGTTCACCCCATATCTTGCGGCCATTCAGGTCGGTTCCGATAATTGCCCATCCAGCTTCAGACCCTTCGGCAACCAGCACCATGGTATCTTTTCCGGCAGCAACCGCAACCGGTGTGGTATGGTCGCTCATCCATGCGCCTTTTCCATCCGCGGTGTCCCAGGGTGGAACACCGGCAGTGCCGTAACTCGCTTCATAAGTCGGGTCGATTCCCTGGTGATAAAGCCCGCGCCAACTGTATTTGCCCGGCGGTACCAATTTGCCTTCCTCATCAGTACCATCCCAATAATCAACCTGTTTGCCTTTATTTCGCGGCGCCATACCGATGACATTTTTAACGCGAATCCCCTTCTCATTTTCAATCACAATAGTCGCAAACCCGTCAAACGGCATGGTATATTTTAATGCCACCGGACCCTGAGTTTTCTGCGAGAAATTAGAGGCATTTTCATAATCCGGTTTTGGCAATTGTAGATTACCTTTCGGTTCCAGCTTTACAGTTCCCCAATCGTTTTCTGCCGTCCAGAAGAACTCGCGACTGGATTTGCCTTCCTGTAGAAAGTCGGCATAACGATGAATAGGAAAGGTTTTTCCATCGGGAGGACCCCATAAAAACTCCATACCCATGTTAAAACTATCGCCAGGACCATAAGTTTTCGGTTCACGATATGGTTTTCCAGTAGCTTTAACAATGGCAGATTGTCCGGTCATCAGTTTTATAGGCAATGCAATTTCCTGGGTATAACTTTTACCGTCTTCACCCATCACAAATGCTTCCTGGGCACCAACTTTCAATGCATCTATAATGCCATTGAATGCGTTTACATCAGTATCTTTATCGCGGCCACCGGTGAATCGCCCATAAGCTATATTTACCACTGGATGTTTTGCGGCAGCAGAATACCAGCAGGTGACATCGCCGATAACCATATCAGTCTTCAGACGCAGTTGCAAACAGTCGCTTTTCCAACCACTGCCGATATCAAAATTAGAATCTACCATGTTATACATCGGAGTCGGGTCGCGCCATACGATGGAAAGATAAAAATTATCTTTGTCATACATGGCAGCAACCTTGGTTGAGTAAGTATTGCGCATACGATAATTGGCAAATACATCGACCTGACCGGAAAGATCCCAGTCATTCAACTTGCCATCTATCACTACTTTTCCTGCCGGCACGGCATGCAATATATGGTTGTCGGTTTGCTGTGCCATAACGATGCCGGATAGCATCATCAAAGTGATGATAAACATAATTGTTAGTAGACTACGTTTGCAAGAACGCGAAAAATTGGACATGAAATGCCTCCGAAGAAATATTTTAGATTTAACCCGTTAAACTTTAGTTAATTTAGACAATTAAAATCAATTAAAGTTACTTTAAAAAAACAGCCCCACTCTTAATTAAGAATGAGGCTGTTAATTTAAAAATTTACTAATCTATTTTATAGTTTTGTGTAACGATAAAAACTTACATTTGTTGCTGTTGCAGTAGTGTTGTTGAATGCAGCAACTACTATTAATTTACTTGTTGATGTCGTTAATGATGTATAGATTAAAGTGTTGTCAACCCAGTATGTTACCACACCGACTTTACGTTCTATGGTAAATACTGAACTGGTGGTATATGCTGGTGATGCCGGGGTGGTAACTTTAGCAATACCTGATTCATAGACTTTGGCAACCGCTGAACTTGTTGCATACATAGCATTTTTGATGTTTGTATAATTATTTGTCGCAGTAGCTGTAAAAGTATCAGTTAAACCAATCATAAAATCACCTGCCGTTGCAGAAGATTTAAACTGAACACAACCATCAGAATTTGCTGGAATAAACGCATAGCTGCCGGATCCATTATTCCATCCACCGGTTGTACACATAATGGTGCTGCCGGTACCTGATGGATATGTGGTGACAACAGCGGCAGAACTGTCTTTCCAATCTACGCCAAATAAAGAGTCTGTGGTTTGACCAACATGCCCGTCAAGATAACTGGCAACATATTTGCCGGAGTGACGTAAATAATCCATATCAGCATAGTCTGAAACTATAGAATTATTAGCATCACAGGTCAGCATTTCAGAAGTCGGGTCATCAACAGTACCTATCGCCACACCGGATTCATTAACGTTGAATCCATAACCGAGAGAAGTATTCTTGCCTTTGGTCGGGCACACTTCTACACCTGGGTCAAGTACTAATGATGACCAGAAATTTGTAGATGTTGGCAATGTTTCATCGTGGTCCTGGACATACATTGCCGCAGTTGCAGCTATTTGACGCTGGTTGCTTGTGCATGTGGTTTGACGGGCTTTTTCACGTGCTCGTGCAAACACAGGGAACAGAATCGCGGCCAAAATAGCGATAATCGCTATTACGACCAGCAATTCAATTAATGTAAAACCTTTTTTATTTGCTTTCGGTGACATTCATTTTCTCCTTCTACTTTACTTTACTTTACTTTAATTTATTTTTTTTATATTTTCACCAATTTCATATAATTTAATACCGTCTAAATATCACAGAAACATCACAGGAATATCACAGAAATATATCATTTTATAAAAAATATAATTTGTACAATAATTGCAATAAAAAAACACCCCCATTCTATAAAAGAATGAGGGTGCAATTTTACTATTAAGCTATATCAGCTTGCAAAATTATAGTTTTGTAAAGCGATAAAAACTAATATTGGTTGCTGTTGCGGCATCATTATTGGATGTTGCTACTACAGTTAATTTTGTAGTTGAAGGAACAAGTGATGTATAATAAGAGGTGCCATCAACCCAATATGTTACGTTTTTCCCGGAGCGTTGAATAGTAACAACATTTGTGCCTGAATATGTTGTAGCAGTAACATTAAGAGTAACAGCTGCACCATTTTCAAATATCTTAGGTACACCATTATTACAATAAGCTGCATATCTAATGGTAGTACGATTGTCGGTTGCTGACGGAGTAAAGGAATCAGTTAAGCCAATCATAAAGTTGCCGGTGGCTGAAGGGGTAAACTGAACACAACCATCAACATTGGCAGGAATGGTGGCAAGGCTGGTTACGCCAACTTGCCATGCTCCAGTTCCTGTAGTACCGAAAGTAAGATTGCTTCCAACTGTAGTTCCTGTAGCAGTCATCGCAGGATATGCAATGGTAACATTGGTAGTTTTTGTGCTTGCATTCCATTTAACTGCAAATGGTGAATCTGTTGTCTGAGCTACGTGGCCGTCAAGGTAACTGGCGACAAACTTTCCAGAGTGGCGTGCGCCATCGATTTTGCTGTAAGAATCAACTGTGTAACCGCTGTCAGTAGCAGCATATACAGCATCGCATGTTAACATTTCAGATGTAGGATCGTCGACACCACCAACTGATACACCAGAAAGGTTTCTGATAAAACCATAACCATTAGGTGTATTTTTACCTTTGGTCGGGCAAACTACTACTCCTGGGTCAAGAGCTAATACAGTCCAGAAAGAAGCAGCATCAGGAAGTGTCTCTTCATGGTCCTGCGCATACATCTGAACAGATGCTGCAATCTGACGCTGGTTGCTTGAACACGTGGTCTGCCTGGCTTTTTCACGAGCACGGGCAAACACAGGGAACAGAATTGCGGCGAGGATAGCAATTATGGCTATCACGACCAGCAATTCGATGAGGGTAAAACCTTTTTTTGATTTCAACATTTTAAATGTCTCCTTTTTAGGTTAGCCTATTTTTATATTTTGTTATTATTTTTGCAAGCTTCTCTTGTAACATCGACCGGTTACATGAGTTACTTATATAAGTATACCCACTTATAATAATCAAGTTGCATTTTTTAAAGAAAAATTTTTATTACAAATAGGAAAGTTTTATATAAAATCAATTTTTCTTGATTATACAATTTTCCTAAAATTGCGTCAATATAATATTATATTTTAACGCAAACAGAAAAAGTTACTACAACTAATTTTATCAATATTACAATTTTCTTCATTATTTGTCAATAGAATATTGAACTGTGCAAAAATAATCTTTAAAAATATTCTAAGGAGATAAGAAACAAATAAACTAAATATATTCAACATTCTGCATAATTTCGTGCTAATTAATACAAATATGCAAAATTATGTCAGATATTGAAAATCGCATAAATAAGGCTGTTTTTCTTTAAATATATTGATTTCTATAATTTTTAATGCTACCATCTATCAGTTGTTAAATGGGTTTAACTTATTAACAAAATCGGTTATAATTTGCATATTTTTTCGGAGGTTTATTCGTGAACAATCCAATCATCTCTATTGGCCATTATTCGGCCATCCCTTTATTAATGGGATTTCTATTCATCATTCTTATGGTTATGTCCAGCGTGGCGATAGCTACCCAAACTGATAATCATGGCCTGCATGCAGTGCCGCCGCCAAAAGGTAAAGTCACCATTGATGGCGACCTGAAGGATTGGGATTTATCCGGGCAAATTTTAATATGCTACGATGTTGATACTTTAGAAGATGTCTACAGCGCAAACGTAGCCGCAATGTATGATGCCGACAACCTTTATATATCTCTGCATTGGAAAGACCAGACCCCGATGGGCAATATCCATGACCCGCGTTACCAGGCAAACAAAGGCTGGGCAGGCGACAGTGTGCAATTGCGAGTAAAGACAGACAGAGTAAGTTGGATTACTGCCTGGCATTATGCCGCAAAAAAAGAATCCTGCATGCAAATTGACTACCCGAAAAGTTTAAACCCTGAAGGTGCTGATGGCAGCAAAATATTCCAAACCACCGAAGGTTGGAAACTGAATGAAGGTGTGGAAATGGCATTCAAGAAAGATGAAGACGGCAAAGGTTATGTTCAGGAAATGCTGATTCCCTGGGAATATATAACCTTAAAGAAAAATTATGCCGCCGGTGACAAGTTTCAAATGGGTATCGAATTATTATGGGGTGAAGTTGACTGGCCGGTACATCGTTACGCTGATAACCTGGCAGACGGTGCCACCAGCCGCGAATTCTTCTGGACTGCGGTAAATAGCTGGGGTGATGTAAAACTGGAAGCTAAAGGAAATCTGAATCTGCCGGAACCTGCATGGATGAAAACCACAACAACCGAAGTACCCATGGGACCTGTTGATATAAAATATACACTTCCCAAAGATTCGCGGGTTACTATCGCAATTGAAGATAATAATGGAAAACGCATCCGCAATTTAATCTCTGCTGCTGACAGGAAAAAAGGCGATAATATTGAAAAATGGGATGGGTTGGATGGTAATGGAAAACCTGCTCCCATTGGAAATTATAAATTCAAAGGCATTTTCCACGACGGTATCCATGTTAATTATGCCATGTCATTTGGCAATCCCGGCAACCCAACTTGGGATACATCAGATGGCAAAGGCGCATTTTACGGCGACCATACCGCTGCGCATGCTGCCGCAGCAGCAGGCAATTATGTCGCTCTCGCCTGCCCTATGGGTGAAGGCGGAAAATATCTTATTGGTCTTGATTTAACCGGTCAGCGTTTATGGGGCCTGGCAAATCGCGTCGCATTTGACGGTGGACGCGCTTCGCTGGCAACTGATGGCAAACTGTTGTGGATTTCAAATCAGGGAAAAGAGGCATCAATCTATCGCGTCGATATCGCCACTGGAAAATATGCACCGTGGAAAAGAATGGCGAAAGACGCCGTCGGCAACGAAGCACCCATGCTGGACTTGCAAGTCACCGACTTCAAAAAAGAACAGACAAATGCGACATTGCCAGTAGGCATCGGCGGTGGCGGACAAAAAGCCGAATTCAATTTGACAGCAATCGCACTTAATAAAGGCATGCTGGCTATCTGCCTTAACCTTGAAAATATTGTAAAAGTAATTGATGCTGAAACCGGCGATGTTAAAACAGAACTAAAAATTAAATCACCACTTTCCGTTACAGGTTTTGGCAATGACTGGCTGGTTTTATCAGAAGGTAAAATCCTCCGCGTAAGCGCAGATGGAAAAATTACTCCATTCTCCAAAGATATCTTCGCAGATGGATACAGCCTGACAGCAGACACGAAAAACAATGTATATCTGTCTGTTCGCGGCACCGATCAGAATGTGAAGATATTTAACCCACAAGGAAAATTGACCGGTGAAATTGGCAAATGCGGCGGACGCCCAATTCACGGCGCATTTATTGCGGAAGCAATGCGCGAACCGGGACAGATAGCAATTGACAGCCTGGGACGTTTGTGGGTAACAGAAGAAACCATGAACCCGAAACGCACCAGCCTGTGGGATGTTAAGAAGAAAAAACTGATTAAAGATTTCGTCGGTACCGGCACATATTCCGGCACCGGGTCAATCAATCCGTTTGATTCATCAATGGCTTATGCTAATAACACAGTATATAAAATTGATTTATTAAAAGGAAGTTGGAAACCTGTTTATTCGATAGGTACTACCAGCAGCAGTCAGGACGAAATTTTCCCGCCGCGAATACATGATTACGTAACCTGCAAAACCATTTTACGCGAAGGGAAAACCTATGCCACTACCGGTGGTTCTGCTCGCGGTGCAACTGAAGTAGAAGTTGTTCTTTGGGATGGCAAAAATTGGCGTTCAGTCGCTAATGTCGGCATAGTGCCGAAAGTAAACAAACCGACTGATCTGATTGGCGACTGGGAAAAGTTCAAACATCCATTCTTTGCCGGTAAAGAAGGTATGCTCTATTCATGGGTAGACCAGAATGGCGATGGCATAGTACAAAAAGAAGAATTGACATTCATTACACCGATGGCAGACGGCAAGCCTATTACTCTGCGCAGTTATTATTGGGGGCAATTGCCGGATGATGATGGTACATTAACATACCTGGTAAGCGGTGGAAACGCGCTTTTCCGTGTTCCTATCTCATCAATAAATAAAACCGGCTCACCGGTATATGATTTATCGAAATCTTATGTTGTAAAAGTTGACCAGCCAGTTCTTGAAAAAGGCAACGGCGAAGGTATGATTATCGGCGGCAAAGACGGCATGGTATACATCAACCAGGATCCGTTAATCGCTGTTGATAAAACCGGTCATGTAATTGGCGGTTATCCAAATCGCCATACCTCAGTACATGGTTCGCATACCGCAAAAGCATCCTTCCAGGGATATCTCATTGGCCCATCATCATATATGGGAGTTGCTGATTTAGGCGGTGACACCGGCGAAATATTTGACCTTAATGGTAACCTTGGTGAAAACTACCTATTCACCCATGACGGCATGTGGGTTCAATCTTTATTCAAAGATTGCCGCGGCTGGTATGAAACTCCATCAAAAGCGATTCGCGGAATGTCGATGGATGCTATCACTGCCGGCGGCGAAAGCTTTGGCGGCAACTTTATCAAAGCATCCAACGGAAAAGTATACCTGACTATTGGCGGCACTGATGCCCGGGTGTTGGAAGTAACCGGTCTTGATACCATCAAGAGATTCAACGGGGTGTTTACCTACACCACCGAACAGTTCGCTGACGCGCAGGCATTGCTCCAGCAAAAAGCTATCCAGGTAAACGAACCCAAGGTTTACCAGATTGCAAAAATTACAACACCTATTGTGATAGACGGCAAAGCGGCGAAATGGCCAGAATTGCTGGATGACAGCAAATCGTTAATTGAAATACAGGAAAGCAAACAGCAGCGATATGGCCGGGTACAGGCACGCTATGATGCCGATAACCTGTATCTAGCTTACCGTGTATTCTCACCAAAATCGCAACTGCGCAATGTAGGACAGGACTATCGCCTGTTGTTCAAGAGCGGTGACGTGGTTGACCTTATGATTGGACCAGACCCGCAAAAGGCAAAGGGAGAAGGCAATGCCCGCATCCTGATGACAACATTCAACGGCAAACTGGTTGCGGTATTGAATCAGAAATACGTTCCCGGTGCGGTTAAAAGCGAAGGTTTTGGCTTCGCCTCCCCTGCCCGTTCAATCCAATTCGACCGGGTAGTAATGACACCGGATGTAAAAATAGCTTCATCACCAATTGCCAACGGCTATTTTGTTGAGGCAGCCATCCCCTGGAAAACTATCGGGATAGTGCCGGTATCCGGCATGAAGTTAAAAGGAGACATTGGCATCCTGTTCGGCGACACCGGCGGCACCGTAACAGTATCCCGCAACTACTGGAGCAATAAAGCCACCAACCTGGTAAATGACATCCCCGGTGAAGGCGACCTGCAGCCAGAACTCTGGGGCGCATTCACCCTGGAATAAAATACCCGGGAACGCCAATCTCCTGATTAGCGCATAATAAATAATGCCTGCTGCTTTGAAAAAAGCAGCAGGCATTTTGTTTCTTAATTATATTGATTTTTAATAGATACAAGTCTGGCTATTCCGAGGAACGCCAATCTTCTGATTGGCGAGTGATTATAATGATAAATTCATAAAAATCAGCCGGACTTGCGTCCCTTTCCATACGGTGACTGAATATTAATAACTTGTTTTATAAATTCTCACTCTTATATACATCTTTAAAATCTATTTTATTTACCACTATTTTGACTCCGTTAGGAGTCAGATGTTTATAGAAAAAGTTTCAAAACTGATATTACGACCCCAGAGTGGGTCGGATATAAAAATTTGAATTTAGTAAATAAAAGAATATCCGACCCGCGCTGGGGTCGATTAGCTTCTATTAGTTTCAATTCTACAAATATCCGACCCCATCCGGGGTCGAAGTGACATTGTTAATATGTGTATAAGATTGAGATTGTTAACCTTTGACTGTAGTAAGCTTACTATTTTACTCAAATAAATAATCCTAAAATCCCCCAAATAGTGGTTCAGACAATCTACTGTCCCGCCGCCATTGCACATCTGAACCCGATGTAGCTGATTCTCAACACCGGGCCGCAGAAACCGCGGTCTACTGCGCGAAGGTATCTGGAATTGTCACTGCGCCAGGAGCCGCCGCGCAATACACGAAAAGAGCCGGCTATTGGACCGGTCGGATTTTTAATTGATCCTATTTTATAGTAGCCGTCGCTATACCAATCCGCGCACCATTCCCATGCATTGCCAGCCATATCCATTACTCCGTATGGACTGGAACCTGCCGGATAACTGCCTACCGGAGCAGTTCCTTTTTCCGCGCTATCTGAACCTAATGGATTTTTGCATTTCGATGCATCCCATATTGGCCCCCATGGATATGCGCGGGCATCTGTTCCCCGTGCTGCTTTCTCCCACTGCGCTTCGGTTGGCAGCATTACACCCGCCCAATCCGCGTATGCTTTCGCGTCATTCCATGAAACATTCACTATCGGGTGATTATCCTGCCATTTCCAGGCCGGTTCCAATGGCATTTTGTGATTCGTCGCATCGCAAAACTTGCGATATTGGGCAACCGTCACCTCTGTTTTATACATGTAAAACGCATCCAGATCGACATTTCTTTGCGGCATCTCATTGGCGAACATATCGCGATTATAGTTAGGATTAGCTTTCAACCAAGCCGCAAGCTGTTTTTCGCTGGTTCCCATCAAAAACTTTCCAGCGGGAATCAGCACCATATCTGCGCCATCTTTCGGATTTGATTTTGTTGCTGCCAGAGCATCTACAGCCCAGATAGCGCCACACCCACAGGTTAGTATCATAAACAACGCGATAAACGTTATGTTATTCATGTAATGGTTTCTCCCCTAAAATAAATCTGTAAATATATGATTCCACATTTTACCAATTATTGCAAATATGATTCAAACCACAGTTGGTTTTACCCAGCTATTTATTATTGCGCCGGTGTAGATATAATATACTTCTTATTATGGCAACATTTTGCATTATTTGCTCCCTATTTGCATTTAATGTAAGAATACCAGAGAGGTTGTTTATTAGAAAAATTATACCAAATTTTACCAATTACAGATGCTGTAATTCCTTAAGCAATTTAAGAACTTCATCTACGCGATATGGTTTAGCGAGACGGCTGGCAAAACCGTATTCTTCATAATTTGCCATTATGGCATCGGTGGCATACCCGCTGGATGCGACAGCGCGGGCGGAAGGATCAAACTCATGAATTTGTGCGATTGCTTCTTTACCGCCTACACCACCCGGGATAGTAAGATCAAATATTCCCAAATCAAACGGCTCCTTACTCCATTCTGCAACCGCTTCTGTACCGTCATTTACAGTTGTTACGGTATGACCAACAGTTTCTAATACCCGTCTTAAAACTTTACAGATAACTTTCTCGTCATCCAGCACCAAAATACGCCATGGTTTAACAGGTAATTCATTTTCCTTATCTGTTGATGTAGACTCGACATCCGATTGTGCGGGTAGTAAGATACTGAATGTGCTGCCATGCCCGGGAGTGGAATTAACGAATATTTGCCCATCATGTCCGTGAATTATTGAATATGCTGATGTCAACCCTAATCCGGTTCCTCGCTGCTTAGTTGTAAAGAACGGGTCAAATATCTTATCTTGTATTTCTATGGGTATGCCAATGCCAGAATCAATTATATCTATACGGATATATGGCCCGGAAGGCAAAGGTGATGTTCCGGATTTTATATTTACATTCGAAGCGAGGACATTTATTATCCCGCCATCAGCCATAGCCTGATCGGCATTCAGCAGCAAGTTATGAAGTACATGGTTTAACTGTCCGGCATCTGCATTGACAGTCCATAACGATTCCGGTGCATCAATTTTACATTTGTTCTTCGACCCGGTAAGGGCAAGGGCAGCCGCCTCATGAATAAGCGGCAGCATTGTTACTGTAGATCTTACCGGCGCACCGCCTTTGGCAAATGTCAGTAACTGTTGGGTCAGATTGCGGGCACGCAAAGAAGCGTCTTCAGCATCTTTCAAACATTGTACAGCATCTTCACGGTTGTTTGATTCAACCATCCATTGCGCCAAGCCAATGTTGCCGGCGATGGCAGTAAGCAGGTTATTGAAATCATGTGCGATACCACCAGCCATTACACCCAGCGAATCCAGTTTTGACATTCGCTGAATATCCTGCCGCATCTGTATTTCGCCAGTAACATCGCGAAATACCAGAACTGCCCCAATAATAGCTCCTGATAAATCTCGAATTGGCGTGCCATGACTTACAATCATGCGTTCTGTGCCATCCCTTGCAATTAAAATCGAATGTTCTTTATATTCCACCGTTTCGCCAAACTTTAAAATTCGTGATGAAATATCATCATAATGGTTGCGAGAATATTGATGTATAATATGAAATATCTCAGATAACAATTGATCCTTAGCTTCATCTTGCTGGTATCCGGTTATCTGTTCAGCATTCGAGTTTATAACAATTATTTTACCGTTAATATCTGTAGCAATCACTCCATCGCCAATTGATTGCAATGTTACGCGCAACCGTTCTTTTTCATCTGCCAGAGCGTTGTCGGCTAATTTTCGTTCAGAAATATCATGAAAATTTACTAATATACCGGCAATATCCGGGTCATCTATCAAATTTAAAATTGTATATTTTATCCACTTATAATTACCATCTTTGCATTGATACCTGCATTCATCTGTTATTGGTGAATCTGGTATTTGCAATACTGTACTAAAAACATTTTTTACGTGTTCCTTGTCATCCATATATACATTCGCATCCGCAAAATTGACATTACCGATCAACTCTTCAGGAGTCCAACCGAACCATTTTTCAAGGTTCGGACTGTAGTATCTGCTTATCCCATCTGCGCTTATAATACCGATTACGTCAGAAATATTTGCTATCATTGCATGTTGGTTGGCGATATTTTTTCGCAACGCCTCTTCAGCAACTTTCTGCCGATATAAATGACCGATAATGGTAGCGTATAATTCAAATAATTCAGCGTCTTGCTGGGTTATCTCGCGGTTTCTCAGCAGGTTATCAACTGATATGCAGCCTATAATATCATCGCCGTCCCATAATGCGGAAATGATTTGTGTTCCTTTGCCAACTACATTAGCATGCTGGTCGCGCAAGTCGGTATTTTCAACCATTAAACAGCGGGTTTTATTAGCCATAATTCGACCTAAATTTGATTCAGGTGAAACAAATACTTTATTATTTTTCTCATCACGCAAATTACCGTTCTCATCAATTCCATAGGAGCCAACGATAATATTATCTGCCTCCCCTTTAAACCACATTGAAATACGGTCGTATTTTAACCTTGACCTTCCCTGTTCTACCGCTAAACGACAAAACTCATCAAGGTTATGTATTCGTGATAATTTAATCTGAATTTCATGAAATATTTGCAATGCTTCTTGTTTTTTCTTCTCAAAATCATGGGCGTGAGTAACTTCCATCAGCCATTGGTTGCGAACTTCTTCGGCTAATTTGCGTTCTGTAATATCGCGGGAAACACCACGCAAATGAGTGCAAATGCCATTCTTGTTAATTATCGGGGTTAATGTTGTTTCTACCACTACAAGACCATGAGGTAAATCGTGCGATTCTTCGTATAGTATAGGCTTACCTATTGCAATTGCTTCTTTATATTTATCTAAAACATGGAAAGAAGAACTATCCGCCAATATTTCTTCTACTTTTTTACCAATAATATCTTTTTCTTTAAATCCAGTGTTTTGCAAATATGCCTGGTTTACTGACAGGCATCGAAATATATCATTTGGCTCAACTGACATTAAAAAAATCATGTCAGACGTACTGTTATATATTAAATTTGCATGGCGTTGAATGTCGGGGAGTTGATTTAATGCGTAATTATCACTTTTCAACATTTCGTTTTGTTTAATTAACTCGACCAAAGCCGCTTGCAATTCATCAATCTGAGATTGCATCTTTTTGATTAAATCTGCTGAAGATATTTCTTTTCTTTCTAATGATGACTTATTAATTGACATCTGTTCCCTTTCACCGATGTTTTACCATGTCAATAAAAATCCATATACACTAACTCCGGGGTGGTTTGATAAAATATTATACCACAGTTGTTGCAAATAGTAGTGATGCAATGCAATAATTTACAATATTTTTAAAGTTTTTTATAAGTTTGAAAATCGATTTAATACAAACAGGATTACATCTATTTTTCATTCACAATTTAGCTCACCAAATTAATCTTTCATAAGGAAGGATTCCCCATGATAATAGAGAAAAACATTATTATAGAGGTTTATTTCATGTCAATTCGATTCGGTCATTTATGTTTTTTTGTTAAAGATGTTATTGCTTCGCAAAACTTTTATATGGGTCACTTTAATATTGGATTTGATAAACAACTTGTAGATGAAAACGGCAAGCCATTTCAGGTATTTCTAAAGCTTGGAAATGATACCCTATTGGAACTCTGGGAGCAAAAAGAAAATGGCGCCATGTTTGGCCATGTCGCATTTTGGGTGGATGATATTCATGAATTTGCTGAAAATATGCGCCGGCAAGGAATACCGGTAACCGATCCTGACTTGCGACCATCCGGCAACATCATAGCGTTTTTACAGGACCTAGACGGGAATACTATTGAGCTGTTATGCGCTCCAAAAAAAGGATAATTTGTAGGGGACTGGCTTGAATACTGCGATTATAAATTAATTTTCCACACAGCATCAAAACAGTATTCGTGCCTTGTCAGAAACTGGTTTATCGCTAAGCTTCCAATTAAGGTGTGCGCAAAATTACGCTATGGTGATAAGAACATAGCGCTGGTAAATATTGATATTATGGTTTGACTTTATTGG
>Ga0194052_1000195_pt1 | contig 42828 bp, 23 predicted proteins | sample SepL226m_MetaG_FD_160117 | JGI IMG/M metagenome (GOLD analysis project Ga0194052, IMG submission 160117) | Anoxic zone freshwater microbial communities from boreal shield lake in IISD Experimental Lakes Area, Ontario, Canada - Sep2016-L227-6m | ecosystem: Environmental > Aquatic > Freshwater >...
GATATTGAGTAGGTACATTTAATGTTTGTTTAGCCATGTTTTTTTGTTGTAATAATCATGATAATTTATAAGGTTAACTTTGAAATCTGGCATTGACATATCAAATATAATATGATATATTTATTATTAAGTTAACGCGAACCTGAATTTGAGTTAATAAAATCGTAATTAATGATTTCGAAAAAAGGGGGCAAGTCATGGTTCACACTGTTACGCGTCGAGGATTTACTCTCATTGAACTCCTCGTCGTCATAGCCATTATTGCAATTTTGGCTGCTATTCTCTTTCCGGTTTTTGCCCGGGCAAGAGAAAAAGCAAGGCAGACTACCTGTTCCAGCAATGAACGCCAGTTGGCTGCCAGTATAATGATGTGGTCGCAAGACCATGAAGAGTTGTTGCCAAGGTATGATTCGTGGGCAACAACAGTAACTGAGAAAAAAGTTACTGATTGTCCCAGTTCATCACAGGATGGTAACGACTATTTTTATTTAGGTTCCAGCATGAATGGTCAGGAAGGTCTGTTATCATCGTTGTCGCAGGGTGATATTGTTTCTCCCAGCGATACACCAATGATATTGGACAATACTGTTGATACACCTAACTATGTTGATTGTGGCGCGCATTCATATTTGTCATTAAGTGATATATTAAATAAAATTTCTTCACGGCACACAAAAACGGCAAACGCGGCATGGGTTGATGGCCATGTATCCGCAATGGTTGGTGGTCCAACCCGCACCATGATTTTTAATGCCGTCACTGAACGTGATGATATGATATATTTTCAGATGACTGGCCCGACTGATGTTGCGTTCAATGATTCAGGTTCCGGCACTCCGGCAACCTCGACACCAGGCCGTTTTGGGGTAAAGAATTTTGGAAAAATAACCAAGGCGCTTCCGAATAGTTACCAGATTGAATATTATTCACAATATACCTGGGTTTCCGGTGGCAAATACCCGCATTCTTATCTGGGACTTGGTTATCCCACCAGTATTGCTGACTCCGCTATTACCGATACTACTGCCACTCCTTTGGCTAATGGTATGGTGGTTGGCACATTTCAACGTTTTGACGCTTATGCTGATCAGTCATCTATAAGAGTATTTACCACATCTCCACTGGTGAATTTCCCCTCGCCAATGGGACAAGGCATTGTACCGTCAGAAGGAAGAAAATATAAAATTATCGCATCAATAAGTAGTGGAATCGGCGTAATGAATATTTACGATGGCGCAATTAAACTGTCTAACAATATGGCGTTTGTACCGGCAACAATTAATGCCAATACCAGCGTTCTGGGTATCTCATCAACCAATGAAAACGGTGGAAAAAATAAGATAACTTTTTCCAATATTCTTATTTGTCGTCCGTAATAATAACTGTTACAGATGATATGTAATTTATAAATGGAGGCTAATTGCCATGTTTAAATATAAAAATGGTTTTACTTTGATTGAGTTGCTGGTCGTGATTGCCATAATTGCAATTTTGGCCGCTATACTATTTCCTGTGTTTGCCCGTGCCAGAGAAAAAGCACGGCAGACAACCTGCCAGAGCAACCAACGACAATTGGCTGCCGGTATATTAATGTGGTCACAGGACCATGACGAAAAATTGCCAAAATATAATGAATGGCAATCTATATCAAATGATCAGAAAGCTTTTGATTGTCCGTCAACATCACAGATAAGCAATGATTATTTTTATTTCGGCGCAAATAGAAATGGCAATGAAGGTATGTTGTCATCATTGGTACTCGGTGATATTGAAATCCCGAATGAAACACCGGTTATAACAGATAACAAACCCGGCACACCAATTTATGTTGACTGCGGTACTAATGATTATATAAAGTTGAGTGATGTAACCAATAAGATGGATGTCAGGCATAGCAATAGTTGTATAACCGCCTGGTTAGACGGTCATGTCACCACAGTTACTAACGGATTAAGCAGGTCGCAAATATGGGCATCAATGCGGGACCGTGATAATAGCATATTCTTTAACTGGTCAGCACCGGCATATTTTACATTCCTGGATCCGGGTGGTGGAAATCCACCATCAAATACAACACCTTCGCGATATGGCGTTCGTTTCTTTGGGAAATTATCTACCGCATTGCCCAGCATTTACACTGTTGAATATACGATGCAGTACAAAAACATATCCGGTGGCAAATATCCATTTTCTTATTTCGGCTTTGGGTACCCATTGACGGTGATGGATTCAACATCCGCAAATACCAACCCACCCTACGCGTCATTAACCGGCGGTATGCTTCTTGGTTCCTTCCAACGATTTGACGCATATGCAGACCAGTCAAAAGTACAGGTGATAACCGCGTCTCCGGTTACCATATTTGACACCGGCGTTGCCAGTGTAGGATTATCTTCCGCTATTGAGAACAGGCTATATAGTTTTGTTGCTACGATAAATGGTACTGCCGGTAAGTTCAATATGTATTATGGGTCGAAAAAACTTACAGCATCAGATGTATCATTTACCGCACCGGCTATAAATGCAAATACCAGTGTTATTGGTGTTATTACCAGTAATGAGTCCGGTGGAAAACATCAGTTAACCCTTAGTAATATGGCTATTTACGTGCCGTAAATAATGAAGATTAATTCTGGAAAAATGTAGTTTCAATAATTATTGCAGGCTTGTCTGGTAATCACTATATCAGCAGGCCTGTTTTATAATTACTGAAGATAAATAATTTTTGGGTTTTAATGAAAAACTAATTATAAAATTTTGTATAACTTGATATAATATATAGCGTTAACGTGAACTATTGAATGTGATATTTAATAGTCAAGACTTTTGAAATTGAGATATTGTATTGGTAACCACTTGAAATTGCCAATTTTTGAAAGCAAGTTATGAAGTTTTGATAATTATAATTTCATTAAAGAAGGAATGAGAAATGAAAAAACATTTTTTAAACTCCACTATCATCTCCCCGATGTTTCTGTTTATGCTGGTATTCATTGCCGGCGGTTCGGTATGTGGTTTTGCTGCCGGTATTGAAAGTACTGTCCGCGGCGCGAAAATTGATGGTAAAAATTACCGCGCGGAGATTCGCGATGGTGTGTTAGTGAGTTTTGTAAATAAATTCACGAAGGAAGAGTATATCAGCAAAAGCGTGAATATTGATGAGTTGAAACTGCACTTGCCGACAGGATTAGGCACACAAAATAGTGACATTGAACGTGAATCCTCGAAAAAATTAATGGAATGGCCGTGGTGGGAACAGCCAAATAAAAACACTTGGCCCAATCAGCATTTCCCTGACACGACAAGCAAGTTTGAGTATAAGAAGAATAATGATAATTCTGCAATATTAACATATACGGGATTATCAAATGGTAAAGATAAATACAATGACGAAACTTATGCCATCGAATTATCTATAGATGCTGAAACCGGTGATTTATTAATAACTCCATCCGCGGATTCTCCCCGTGGCGGTGTTTACGGGTGCGGTTTTACTGTATCGGCATTGGCAAACGACATAACTGTTGAGGCACCGATATTTGAAGGCGTGCGGCTGGACAGAAAAATGCAACCAATGTTGTGGATTAATCAATGGGGCAGTTTTTGGGATTATTCATTTGTGGCATTAAATGGAGAAAAAACCGGTGCTGTAGGTTTGTGGTGCCAGGATAAAGATTTAAAAGTATATAAAAATTTATTTTATATGATTGATGAACAGGGATTAAGCCTTTCGGTGCAGGCGTTAAATTTACCTCCATTCAATGAATTGAAGACGTCAAAACCAATGACCTGGCGTTTGCAGGCATTCAGCAAAAGCTGGTCGCAGGCGGCAGCACGGTTCCGTGAATGGCGGCAGAAAAATGTTAAGATTGCCCCACGTCCAGAGTGGGTAAAAAATATTAGTTATATGAGTTATGGCATGCAGCATACTGATCCGATTAACTCTTTTAACTTTCTCAATAAGTTTTTTGAACCCAAAGATTTGGAAAGAGTATTAACCTGGGCCGCCGATGTTAGAGTTGCTGGTTTTGATAAAAATCATACTAACAATACCCCATACCCCGGTTTTCGTGAAGATGTAAAAAAATACAACGAAAAGAATAACAAGCTGATGGTATATCTGCAGCCAATGATTATGTGGGGGCCAGATCCGAAGACTGAACGGGAACAGAAAGCACTGGAATATTCAAAAGAAGCCAATACCCGGTCGCCTTTTCGCGCTGATCTGAATACTGTAGAGCCGTATCATGACCAGCATAATTTAGGTCATCCGCAGTGGCAGCGCTGGTTTCTTGACTGGGTGAAAGAATATATTCAGGATTACGGCATAAACGGTATTTATCATGACCAGTCATATATGTGTCCCATTGATGTCCGTGGCGCGTCCGCACCGGGCGGCATGACATCAACCCAGGGAATGGCGGATTATTTCTACAAGGCTGCCACTGAAAATCCCGGTTCTATCCACGGAACAGAGCATCTTACTGAGGTGAACAGCGTTGGCGCGTCACTGGGATTAGGGTGCGGGATATTGTGGGGAACTCCGGGGTATGAAACGAAAAACCAGATAGGTCCGGAAGGAAGCATGAACTGGCAGCGGATTAAGAAAGCTTCTCCGGTTTCAAATGCCCTGCATTATCCTAACGGTGCTATTTACGCCTTTCCTCACGTATCGCACTTTTGGGCTGGTCCGGTTCGTTTTCACCATGGGATGGACCAAATGGAACGGCGCGGTGATATTCCCGGAAATAGCATGTGGGAATATATGTCGGCAATGAAAGTGCCATTTGATAACTGGGTGAATGATATATGGATAGACCGCGAACGCATCATGTTATTCGTTCGCAACGGTCTGCGCGCGGATTTTCCCGAAGATTGGGACAGAAAAGTATTGTCATATTTCAAAGGAGCGAAAGGTGAGGATTTCCGATATGAAGAAACCGCTTATGGATCAGCATTCACGGAATATCAGAAAAACAAACGTATACTGCATTACGCGCGGATACAGAACGTGGAAAAAGCAACAGTAGAAGGCGCGATTATCGGTTGGCCGTGTTATGATAAAAATGGTCCGATCGGATTGAACCCGAAAATTATCTACTGCGTTAATGGCGCGATATCCCGACCGGCGGCAACTTTCTCATTTCCTGATAATGCAAAAGTATATCTGAAAGACGGCTATTCAAATGAGAGTATAGCATGGATGCAGATGGAGAATATGACTGGTAGTGAAAAGAAAAAGATTACTGTTATGTTATCTGCGCCTATTGAGCCTGTTGCTGTTTGGGTGGACGGCACCGCTGTTAAACCATTAAAATCCGGCAAACAGTGGAAAATACCGGCAGAAACCACCTCATTTGTTGCAGTATTGTTTAAGTCGCCGGCGTCAGGAATTAAGGATTTACCTGCTAATGGCATATTAAACCGTGTTGTTAACGCTGATACAAAGCGCGATTTCTTTAATCCCGCGGCGTTTGCCAAAGATATCACTCAAAAAGACAAAGCTATTTCAATGTGTCCGGCACGCGCGGGAATAGGCATACCGACAGCATATGAAATCCAGAATTTCATTCCGATAAAAATTCCTGATAATGACGGGGTATTAAAAATATCAGCGCCGACAGGAAAAACTATTGTCGGCACGTGGCGTTTTAATGGTAAAGTAGTGATACCGGTTGAAAACAGCATTGAAATAGCTATGAAATCCGGTGAATTATCGCTGCTCAGTTTTACGGCATCCGGCGCGGCCAACTGTAATATTGAGTGGAAAGTGAATGCGGGCACTGCTTTAGTAAAATAAATTTTTAACCCCAAAATATTTTTATGGTGATGTTATGAAAAAATACTTTTTAAAAAGTTTCCTGCTGGCATTATGCGTATTAAATGCCGGTGCTGTTTTTGCCCAGAATGTATCTGAATACAGACATCCTTCGGCAACTGTACCATATGCCTGGGTAAAACCGGTTATTGATGGAAAAGTTGACGATGCTGAATGGCAGGGGGCTTTCAGTCAATCAGCATTGCAAACTGTAAATAAGCAGATTAGTTCTCGTCAAACACGTTACTGGATGATGTGGGATGAAGAAAATATTTATGTTGCTATGCGCGACCCGTTGCGTCCCGGTGAACGTCCAATTCAAAGATACCGCAATCGTGACCGTGATCTTGATATAATCTATGATGATTGCTATGAAATATGGGTATCTGTAGATGCTACTGACCCAATGACCGGACAGCTGCACTGTTCGACTCAATTTCTCAGCAATTTTTCCGGTGCGCGTTGTGATGCGTTGCATCAACCTGCGGTGGGTAATTCACGCACCAGCAGTTATGACACTAATTGGGAACCAAAAAACCGAATTACTGATAAAAATGAATGGGAAATGGAGATTATAATTCCGCGGTCCAGTCTGGGTACAACGAAAAAACCATTTTATGACGGCATGCATTTCAGAACGCTTATAGCCAAAAATTACAAGCGTCCATGGGAACAAAACTCATTTGAAGGAACATCATCTTTTTCAGTAATAGATACACATTCTGAATTTATTATGTCAAAAAGTGCTCCTGCATTGCATTTGCTGAATGTTGGAAGTGCGGTATCCGGGAATATCGGATTAGTTATGAAAGCAAAAGGTCAGGCTGATTGTAAAGTTCACTGGCAATTCATGTCGAATAATGTTAACAAGCAAGGCGATGCTGATATAAAAAAAGGTATGTTATCAGAAATTATTAATTTACCTGAAATTGACAAAACAGGTCCCGGAAAAGTTCGTATCACCTTAACAGGGGAAGATGGAAATATATTGTTGGACTGGTCTGCTTTACGTATGTTTTCCGCTATTCCTAAAGATGTCATTAATGACTCCGGCGACCGGGTTGATTTGGGGATAACATTTAATCCGGAAAAAGATTACGCGCGTGTATTTGGAGATTTTATTAATTATGATAATCGAAAAAATATCAGGGATATTACCATTATAGTTAATGACGCTAATGGGAAAGAAATAAAACGCAGCACTACCAGGTTAGATGATTTTGCATACGCAAAAGATATATTGCATTTTGATAAATTGGCAATGGGAAAATATACAGTCAGTATTGAATGTAAAGATGCTGCCGGAAATGTGCTGGTCAGTAAAGACAGTACTTTTACGAAGGAAGATTTAGCGGCTAAATATGAATGGTGGAATACGAAACGCGGTAATATTGAAAAAGTTATTTCACCGTGGACTCCTGTTACTATAAATAAATCAACATTTGGAGTTTGGGGTAGAGAAATGGAGTTTGGGCCCGCAGGTTTGCCGGTTAAAGTCAGTACTCAGGGTAATAAAATATTAGCAGCACCCGGTAAATTAACCATGACAGGCGCAAATGGCAAAGCAATGATTGCATCCGGCGTAAAAAGTAAAACAATAATCGACCGGGATTATAGGAAAACTGTTGTGATTGATAGTAAAATAGGCAATATTGATATCAGCAGTGAAGTTAAAGTAGAGTTTGATGGCATGTACAAAGTAAGAATGACATTAACCCCTGTTAAACCTACTTCTATTAAGAATATGAAAATTGTATTGCCGTATACTGAAGCAATGGCTGAATATATTCATGCTGTTACTGCTGAAATACGCAGTGGTTTTTTCTATGGATTTACTCCTGCTGGCAAAGGACGGGTATGGGATTGTTATCAGGTCGGCGATAAAACGATGAAATCCGGCTCATTTATACCATATATTTGGCTGGGTTCGCCAAAGGGTGGTCTTTGCTGGTTTGCAGACAGCGATCAGGGGTGGATACCAAATGACAAAGTGCCGGCTATTGAAATACAACGTAATGTGAAAGGTCAGGTAGATCTGGTTTTTAACATTATCAGCAATGACGCTGTTATTGATCAGCCACGTACGATTACATTCGGGTTGCAGGCATCGCCGGTTAAACAGATGCATAAGGGATGGCGAGAAGATAACTGGTGGTGCGGAGATACTTTTAAACAGTATGCCCATAGTCAGAATCTGATTTTTGCGTCAACACCATTTGTCCTGCCAGGGTATATAGATACTGCTAAAAAGATTGTTGATGAACAACATAAAGCCGGAAAACCTGCTGTGCCATATTTTATCCACACTTCTCTCCCTGGTTATCTGGTGCCGGAAATGAATATATTTGCAGAACAATGGAAAACTACTGTGGATGACGCGTTATGTTATCGCGGTTCATTTAATGACTATATGATTCACAACTGGAGCAAATGGGCGGAAACCTGCGGTATAGACGGGTATTATATTGATAATATGCGTCCGATAGCCTGTGATAATATCGAACATGGATGTGGTTATAAACTACCGGATGGTCGTATTCAACCGACATTCCAAATGTTTGATACCCGTGATTATTTTTTACGTAGTCGTGCTGCTTTTCTGGAGCAACGTCCGGAAAGCCGATTAGTACTGCACATGACTAATTCAATGGTTATTCCATGGGTTTGCGCCGCCGATGTATCTTATGATGGAGAACATCATGTTATATACCCGGAAATGAAGAAAGATTTCATGGACTTTTGGTCGTTGGAAAGAATGCGTGTTGATTTCCCTTCGCAATGGGGTGTTGCGGTTAATTTTATGCATGAATATCAGGGTGATTGGAATCCTATAGCTATGCATTTAGGTATGCGGGCATATTTCGCCACAGTTATGCTGCATGACGCCTTGCCTACTGGTAATGAAAATGGCCATGCGCGTATGCTGACTGGCATTCGCAAAAAATTTGGTATCGGTGATGATAATGTGAAATTTTTGCCTTATTGGGAAAAGACCGGTATATCCTCTGACACAAAAGATATTAAACTGGCAGCATGGCATAAACCTGATAAAATGCTTTTAATGGTTGCTAATTTTGGAGAACAACAGGATGTTGTAGTGAATATTGATGCAGCAAAACTTGGATGGAAAGATGCCGTTATTACTGTATCTGACACCGAAAAAGGAATGAAACGTACTGATAATATTCAGGTTGACAAAACCGATGATGAAATTAATATCGAGCGAACTACATGGGAAGCAAATGAAACTAAGCGTATTGCAACCTTATCAAAAAATTATGATATCCAACTTGCAGCATCAGAAAAAGCTGGTAAGCCTGCACCCGTTAAACCTGACTTGACGCCAAAACCATTTAAAGAACAACGAAAGAAAAATGTTAATATTATAACGTGGAATGGTGATGATGTGCCGGCACCTGAATTGCATGGAAATATCATAAAAGTATTTGTGCCCCGTCATAACTATCGATTGTTGATTATTGAGAAAAAATAAATTTGTTAAGTGATAAAAATATGGCGTCAGTCGTCATTTATAGTGTCTAAATATTAGAGGTGAGGTTAATTATGTTAAATAATCTGTTAGCGAAGTTCGTATTAGTAGTCATGCTTTTAGCGTTGACAACCAGCGGAATTCTGGCGGTGGATCCAGTTATTGCTGATAAAGATACCGGCAGCATTAATGTGGAAACTAACCGTTGCAAGGCGCGTTTTGAAATGGGTCTGTTAGTTTATCTGCAAAATAAACTGAAGAATCGGGTGATGATAGATAACTCACTTGACCCGAATATTCCGACAGGATTCCGTACAGCTTTATATGTCGCGGACAAACCAAAGACAGAACCTTACTGGATTTACCCGGTTAGTGACGGCGATAAAAAATCTGTTGTTACAATAAAAGAATCAGACCGAAGTTCGGTGACTGTATCATTTAAGGGATTGGCGGCGCAACAGGGTACTACCCGCCAGTTTTATGATGACGCGGAATTAATAGTTACTGTGGCGGTTGATACTAAAAGCGGCGATATATTAGTTAAAACATCCGGAACAAGTCCATCCAAGTTGGTGATAGGTTCGTCATTCGCCTATTCAGGACTTATGACCCAATCGTATAATTACACCACTGCCAGTTCCGGACTGAAACAGTATATTGATTTAAAAACTAATAAACGGTCTACCAGTATACTTGAATGGTCAAATCTTAACCATGGCAAGCGAATGGGATTAAAAGGCGGGTTATGGCCGGCGGCGGTTACAGTACAGGCATCCGCAATTGATCCGACGGCAAGTTTTTCCGTTTGGGCTGATGATGATGTGCCACGGTCAAAATATTTGATAGAATCAGGTAAAGGCAATGCCTACGCGACTTATGAAATGCCTCCTTTTGATAATAATCATCAGGCTGATTCCGTAACATGGCATGTTAATGTTTTTGACGGTGGCTGGACTGCCGCGGCGACACCGTTCGCGGAGTCATTGAAACGCCGCAGTATGGTGGATGCCCGCGCGTCATGGCGTAATGATATTTCATTGATTATATTTGCCAATGGTCCGGGGACAACATGGCTTAATTCATACAAAGCGGCATTTCCGCCGGAAGTGCGAAAACATATTCTTATCTGGCTGCCGCAGTCATGGCGGACATTAACAAATACACGGGATGCCAAAACACAGGATGCCTATTATTGGGATAATAATTTTACTGACCAGACAAAAGCAGATATCAATGCCGCTATAGAAGCGGGATTCCGTGTATCATGTTATACCAATCCGCATTATAACTGGGGCAGCTGGAATCAGGTGATTGATCCGGAAATCGCGGAGATAGTCAAAGGTTTTGCTGCTTTGCCCAGCACGTGCCCGGTCAGTCAGGAACCGGTGCAATATACCGGAAATACATTGGCATATACGCCGTATCGTGAGCACATGCTTCGCACTTATAAACATATTTTTGACAATATGGATATTAGCATATATATGGATACCATGCACCAGACCATGCTGGATGGTCGCGGTCGCGGGGTTGATGGCATGAGCAGTTATGAAGGTGCGTTAAAGTTCTTCCGCGGTGCCCGCACATTGAAAAAGGAACAATTTATTGGGATAGAAAATCTAACTGAATTGGGGGTTATGGGTGGATGTGCAGACTATGGTCTGTTCTTTGATTTAGAATGGTCAAGAGGATGGGAAAAATATAAAGCAGCAAATACACATCCGATTGAGAGTTATTTATTCCGGGGAACATCACTGCAGGTTTCGCAACGGGTTAATACCGGTGTTTCCGGTGGCGCACGTTATTATCATCTGGCAGAAGAGATTTCAGAACGTATTGGCACCATTGCCACCACTGAATGGCCATTTCAGAATGATAGTCCGGTTAATAAACTTGATACGCCGGAGAGAAAGCATTGGTTTGCTAAAGTTCAACTTTATACTCAACGTGGTTTGCGTCCATATTTTCCAGAGAAATGGGAAGATGGGGTGATGAGTTATTTGAAAGCGAATGATGGCACAATATTTACTTATGAAGAAACTGATTATGGTTCACGATTAGTTGAACGTTCACCCAAAGGAAATATAATTCATTCTGCCCGAGTATGGAAAAAGAATACTCTGAAAACTAAAGATGGTGAGGTGATCGGTTGGATTGGGAGAACTGATGACGGAACATGGATAGGCCTGGATAGTGATAATAGTGGTTATGTGCTAATGCCAAAAGCGGATGTTGATACACGTTTACGCATACGCAGTTTGCCTGAAGGAATATGTCTTAAAAATGTCGTGGTGACAGATAATATTGTAACTTTTAGCTTATCCAAATTAGCGTCAGACGAAGGAAAAAAATATACCGGCAAGACTGTTCCCGTTGGGTTTACTTCCTCAAAACCGGTATTGCGGATAGCATCGCCGGAAAATTCACGGATAACAATCAATGAAGGTAATACTACTGAATTGCCTCTTGATACTTCATTGGCATTCATATTAACAAAAGGAGTTATTGCACCATTTGAAAGCAGTTCTGCTTTTAGTATAGCTTTACCGGCAAACCAGAATATGACCGGTGGTAAAGGTGAGATATTTAATGTGTTGGGTAATTGGGATCAGAAATGGAACGCATCGGTGATAGGACCGATAAACCCCCGTCCCGGAACTATATATAGTTTTAGTTTTGATGCCGCCAGAATAGATAAAAAAAGTTCAGCATTAACCTGTTTTATGACAAGTGGTGGCACGCATGGTTCCGGATTTTTCAAAGAAATCGGTAATGTCATGCTGAATAATGACGATTTACAACGTTTTACGGTTGCTGGGGTACGAAATGTTTCTATGGTATGTGCCTGGGACCGTACCCTGGCGGTACGTATTTATGGTATAGGTGAAGTAAAAAACCTTTCGACTATAGATTTCATTCGTCCGGAATTGTCAGTGTCAGACACAGCACTGATAGATCTTGGTACTGTTAAACCGGGACAGGCATCTGAATTATCTGCGGGTAGAAAAGTGATTAATTCACAGACTGAAGTGATAAAGATTAGCGAAAATATCTGGCGTACAGTACTGTACGGTACTGCCAATATTACCGCACCTGCTGATAAACTATATTTACAGTCAATTGATAACGTCGGCGCGACAATAATCGGAGATGACGCTAAAAACTTTGAGTTTGATAAAGGCGGGCAATCGCTGAAGTTTGTTGGGACAGATGGCAACCCCGGTCTGGAAGGCGGGGAAAATCCGGAATCTGAAAATATTTCGGTGCGATTTACCGGTAATGAAAAGCCTGGTAAATATAAAACCACGATACGTATTGTTACGCAGGCATGCAATACCGGCATCTGCTCTGATGGAAAAGGCACTTTGCCACCTGTAAACTTATATTATATTGATATTCCTGTCACCGTTGAGGTGAAGTGATATTATAAGGAAGATAATAATGAATAAAAATTACAAACCAGTAAAATTAATGCATTGTGATTTAAATTGGACCAGTCATGGTCCATCTGCTCCGCACGAATGGGCATTTGTAGACCCGGAAGAATATTTTAAATGGCACATGGAGATTGGCACAAATGTCATGTATTGCCAGGCTTATATATTCGGTGGAACTGCGCTTTACTCATCAAAACTTGGTCCGGTGGCACCGGGACCGGGACAGCAGTTGTTTCCATCATTATATCGACTTGCTCGTAACGCTGGAGTGCCGGTATGGTCATATTTTTGTGTTGGCGCTGATTTGGTAATGAGCAATCACTGCGGACATTGGGTTGTTCCTGGCAGTCGTGAATGGACAAACAGTCCCGGTTCAATTCCATTTCCTTATGGATTTTTGGCGCCGGAATCAGCATGGACTGACCTTCTTTGCGCGCGTGTTCGCGAATTTTTATCGATGTATCCGGTCGACTGGTTATTATTTGATTGGTTTGGCTATGGCGGATTAACACCTAATGATGACCCGGTTGTGCCGGCGGAATACGCGAAAGAACCATTTAAGAGAATTATTGGTCATGAAATGCCGGCAACATCAGTAGAGATATCACCTGCTGAACAGATGCAATATAAACGTACTATATTGGCTGAACAATTTTACCGTCTTCGCGACGCGGTGCGCGAAACAAGCTCGGATACAAAGATTCTATTCAATGTGCCATATTGGGCACCGGCAGAAGAAATTTGGGTTAATCACCCCATGTTGAATGAAAGCGACGGACTGTTTGCCGAGTGTTCCCGCCGTGATGTTGTGGATTGGTTATTGGAAATAAAGAAACCGAATCAACGGGTAATGACAACCATTACCGGACGTCAGGAGAAAGGCGAATGTGACCCGAATAGTTGGCGCGAATGGTATGACAAAGGGTGCGATTTTTTTGGATACGCATGGGGAACTCCGCCGGATTTTCGTCCGCATCCACGATATAATTCAGAACTGGAAATAGTCAGGGCAGCATTTAAAGAGATGGCATAAAGGTATAGCAATATGAAAAATCACCAGGTTTATAGCATAAATAACTGCAGATTGATATTTGTCGCAATAATAATGTTGCTGATATCAGCAGTATCGGTATCAGCATATGATTCTGCCCGGGCGCAGGGAAAAATACCACCGCAATACAGTCCATGGATAGAAACGACAAAACTTGACCCAAAGACATTGTTTCTGTGGAAATTTAGTGCCGGTGATGATAATAGAGTAGATGTAAATGTTGATGAAAAGGAAGAAATGATAGAGCAGGATGCCCTGGACCCGGAGATTAATGGTGATGCAGAAATAGTGGAAAAGGCCGGCAAATTCGGTAGCGGTTTGGTGGTTAAAGGCAAGGGATACGCATCCGGACCGGCAACCCTGGGCAGATTGTTAGCCTGTGAAGATGGATTTACCATAGACTTCTGGTTAAAACCGGATAAGATGAAAAGTAACTGCACTGTTCTGGATTTACCTGCAAAAAACGGCAATTCATTAGTGAAAATAGAGATATCTCCGGATAATAATGTTGTGTTATTAATTAATGGCAAAGAACAAATGAAACAACCATTTGCCGATATTGCAGATGGTTGGCATTTTGTGGCGTTGACCATTGATGGTGGCGCAGACAGGAGTTCAGTGCAATTAACTATAGATGACCAGACATTGCGTGCCGGGTCACCGGCATGGTTGAAAGGTATTGCCGGACAACTGGGGACAATGTTGTCAGTGGGCGGTAATAAATCCGGTCAGGGATTTATTGGAACTATTGATGAAGTCCGTCTGACATCCGGTGTCCGCTATTTTTATGACTGGAAAATTGGTGTTCAGGAGTTGCGGGGTGATAGAAAAGAGATGCCCATACAAACACCATATTTTAAACGTGGTAATATATTGGCACATTTTGGATTTGATAATATTATTACACCGGATGCGCCATCTGCGATAAATGTGGATGGTAAAAATATTCCGTCATTATTTAAACCCGGTTTAAAAGGGCAGGCGCTGGATTTAAGCCAGATAAATAAAAGCGGATTTGGCATAAAAAGTTACGGTATAATCCCAGAAAAAAATGGAACCATTGAATTCTGGTTTCGACCGTTGGACTGGCATAATTTTTATGTCGGAGATTTTAAAGGTACAGACTTAAAATACACCAGTTTGATTTCTCTCGCTCCTAAAGGCACCCCGATTTATCAGGCGCCAAAGAGCATTGATATGGTTCTGGGCAGGACATGGGAAGCCGCCAATATGCGCAAAGCTGATGGTACGTCTGCCACACCATGGACACCGATACATCCCGGCGTGTGGACCCATGTAATTATAGTAGTTAAAAATGGAGTTCCCACCACTTATTTGAACGGTGTAAGAACCATTATCCATCACCTTGGGCTTGCTGTCCGCAATAATGATGTGTTTAAAAAATGGCGTGAAACATCAGGTGGCATAGATGATGGCAACATGATTTTTTCATTTCTTCAAACCCCCACTTTAATTGATGAGTTCAGCAGTTATTCCTGGGATTTTACCGGTGAAGAAGTATGGAATGCTTATGCCAGATGGTTGCCGGATGCGGCAAAACAGATGAAACCATTGCCGATATTTAAGGTTGATTATGATTATTTCGCGCATTCATGGAGCATGAAAGAAAAATTAGAGATTAAAGTCGCGTGCTTGCCTGTTGATGATGTAAAACCTGCCAGTGCAGATATTGAAGTGACAAACGAAAAAGGCGAAAAGTTATTGTCTGTAGAAAAACAGGCATTGGATGATACCGGCAATGTGGTATTTAATGTGAATCAGGCGCTTCCGTTTGGCAAATATCCGGTATTGGTGCGTTCCCGTGATAATGACGGCAAAATACTGAAAGAAGAAAAACTTTCCTATACTCGCGAAAAGCCGGCATGGTATGGTAATAATCTGGGAAAAGAACGCACTGTGCCAAAACCATGGACCCCGGTAAAGGTGACCGGCAATCAGGTGGAAGTTATAGACCGTGTTATTTCTATTGGAAATGGTGGATTGCCAGCAAAAATTGAAACGCTGAAAATGCAGGTACTGGCATCACCGATTATAATGCGCGTCACCAGCACTGTCGGAACTGCGGTGTTGGAAGGTAAAGAGATTAAATTTAACGAAATTTCGCCTGACCGTGTTGCCTGGCAGTCATCACTTGCTGGTGCCGGGATGACTGCTGATATTGATGCCTGGATGGAGTTTGATGGCTTAATATACTGTAATGTTAATCTGAAACCAGTTGCTGGGACAGAAATAAAGCTTGATGAATTGGATATAGATTTTCCAATGAATAAAGCGACGGCTTTTCAGTTACTTGCCAATGGTGGTGGCAACGATTTTCGCAATTCATGGATAGCGCGCATGGTTCCAGATAAACAAGGCAGTGTTTGGAATAGTGTGGATAAACCGCATCAATATTTCACCCGCGCAAACGGCGTCACAAATTTTATGCCGCATATATGGTTGGGTGGTGATGATGTTGGTTTGTATTTCGGCGCTGAAAATGACCGTGGATGGACAGTTGATGGGCCAAAACCTGCACAGGAAATAATTCGCCAGGACAATACCGTGATATTCCGTATGAATGTTATTCGCGACCCGGTAGTTGTTAAGAAAGATGGTCATCGTTTCCATTTTGTTTTATTGCCGACACCGGCAAAACCGGAACCGGCGGATTGGCGAAAACAGATGGCCATCGGTGGAGTAAATTTTGGTGCCTGCGATTCGTTTGGTGGCTTTGAAATGAAAACTGATCCCGCGGATGCCGCGCCGACTGATACCTTCCGGTTAGAGCCGAAATCATGGGAATATGCCACATCTATGGCATCGCAAAGTAAGGCGAAATGGGGAAGGAATATACTTTACTCAGACGCGTCATGGCCACAACCCGGTCCGTCATTTAAGGACTGGAATCATGATTTATGGGCAGGTACCGGACGTGTCGCCTGGACACCGGAATTTGAGGATTATGCGGTATGGGCTGTTAATGAATTTCTGCGTCGCGGTTTGATAGATGGGGTATATTGGGATGACGTCAGCGTTGGATACACCTATTCACTGGCTTCAACTGCATATCCGTATGAAGGCAGTGAAAACAAAAAACGAGTTGGTTTTACCATGCTTGCGCAACGTCGTGCCAGCATGCGTCTGTGGAGACTTTTTGAGGCAGCAGGCAAAGAACCGTGCATTTGGGCACATATGACAGTATGCTACGAAGTACCACTATTCAGTTTTTGCCGGTATATGAGCAATGGTGAATTTTCCACCGGGGTACAATATACCAAACCGCGCGATGCCATGGATTTTTGGCAGACAGATACATTGCGGATACTGGGTGATTCAAAAAGATGGGGAACCGGGGTATCATATTTGACTACATTACCTCGTACTTTACCCATGGGTCCTGCGGCAGAGCAATGGGCTTACCCGCAACGCAGGACAGAAGATGGATTGTATATGACAACCGGAATAGCGACAATATCTGACGCGCTAACAGCAAAATTAAAATCAGAAAAGTTTTTTGATAGTCAATTAACAGTATATCCGGCATGGAAATCTGAAAAGGTATTGAAAGTTATTGCTGATGAAGGTGCACAGATTATATCTGCTGTGTATGCAAATGATACCTGTGCTTACGTAGTTATTGCAAATCGCGATAGAGAAATTCGTGATGTTAAAATAGATGTCAAAATTGATCAATTGTTTCCGGGTGCTACCGTGGTTAATTGGCGCGATATCGACCCTGGATTAAAGCCACCTAAAAAAGTAAGGTCAACAGATCAGGAGTTGGAAAATGCAGATCCTGATCCAGATGTGGAAAAAAATAGAGATTTGAATGATGATGGGCCAACTGAAGAAGAGAAATTAGCAGCGTTGAAAATACAAACGGAAGGGAATACTGTTAAGTTGAAAATTCGTCCACGCGATTACAGAATTTTGATAGTTCAGCCATTTTAAGGATTATGTGAAAATTATGGTATTAATTTGTTATAGATTGTATACAGATTGTTATTTTGCAGGAATAATGGTAATTAATGTATAATTTATAAATGGTAATTAATTTATGAAGAGAAATGATATTCAAAATAATATTGGTAATACAAGTAAAAATGCAGATATTACATTAGAAGATGTGGCTAAAAAAGTCGGGTTAAGCCATATGTCAGTATCTCGTGCTTTACGTGGCGCGCCAGGTGTAAGCAAAGCAACAATTGATAGGATTATGGCTGTCGTTAAAGATATGGGATATGACCCTGCGACGAACCATGCTGCTCGTCGTATGGCGATGAAGAGATATTCTAAAAAAATTTTGAATCAGGTGATTGCTTTATTTTTTCCGCGTGAGTTGCCGACCAGTTATTATTATGTACGACTTTATTTAGGTGTGTTAGATGAAGTTGAACAAAATAATTTTGGATTATTAACACATTATGTTAATGACCTTTCAGATGATAAACTCTTGCCACCATTATTTATGCGCGGCGAAATTGACGGTGTTATAATGCTGTCACCGGACAGAATTGTTCCATTTGTTCATCATTTACGAAATGATACCCCTATAAACGATAAACCTATTGTTACTTTGATTGAACCCTTAGCAGGATGTTCTGCAATTTTAACTGATGATTTTAATGGTGGTTATCAGGCTGTAAATCATTTACTCGATCTGGGACATCGCCATATTTTGCATTCCGCGTATAAAGAATATACTCATCAACAGCGATTACGAGGATTTAAACAGGCATTTATTGATCGTAATCTGGATCCGGATAAATATTTACATTATTGTTATTGGAACAACGAGGGCGTGATGCCACCGACGCAGGTGTTTATCGATTTTTTACGTGATAACCCAGAGATAACAGGTGTGGTAGCGCCAAATGATGAAATCGCTATTCGGATGTATCAGGTGTTAAATAAAGAAAAGATTGCTGTACCTGGAAGAATTAGTTTGATTGGATATGATGATGCATTGCCGTTTGTGGATAAGCTTGGTGAAAATATTCTGACCACCATTGCTTTACCTCTGGAAGAATTGGGACGTGAAGCTGTGCGGCAATTAATTAAAATGTTGTTAAATAATGAAGAAGAAAACCGGGAGATAATTTTACCGGTTGCATTAGTAGTACGTTCAACAACCGCGCCACCCTATAATCAATAATTTTCTATAAATTTCAACATGTATAAAATCTTTTCAATAAATGGTTAGCGCTAACTGGGAATAGTGTGTGAGATTGGTACTTTCATAAACACTATATCTGTTTTTTTTATAATAAATGTGTCGCCTTTTTAAATTTTAACCGATGATTGTGTAGAAAATTGTTGTGGTGACATTGTTGCTGACAGTGCTTACTGTATTTAGGTAAAGGTGCTTTCTTACAAAAATAGGTTTTGAAGTAAAAATAAAGGAATCGTTATTTATGATTAAACTTGAAGATATTCGTTATGGTAAAATGCCGTTTCATACGGCGCAAAGCCGTAATTTGGTTAATTTCTGTCGGCATTTACCGGTTGAAACTATGGATGCCAGTTTTGCCGGCGATTATGCGTTCCGCGATGCCGGCAGTCGTTTTTCACTTTTAAAAAGTCCAGGCACCGCACCGGGACCTGATGAATGTTATTCTTTGTTTTTACGGGACGCGCGTTTGGTTTTCAACAAATTGCTGGGTATGAATGTAAGATATACCGGGCTTGATGAGAGTAAACAAGCAGATATATCAACATATAATTCCATGAATTATTATCGTTCACATGTTGAGGAATATTTTTTTCATAACGGCATAATTCCAATGCCTCCAACGGAAGGTGGATGCTTTTTTTGGTTCCCAACGACAGATGTATTGAGCATATGCTACAGGTTGATTAATAAATCACCGGTAGATGTTTCGGTAGATTTATCATGGTTTTCTGAAGGTGATCCAGGTGAGGGTTTTTATTATTTAGTTACTGAGAAAGGTTTCATGTTCACCAATACCAGGATTATTAACCCTAAAAGTTATGTTAATAGATCTGAAATTATGGCTCAGGATGATGATATTTCTTTTGCAATTAATGGCTTCCGTGCGGAAACAGATTATATAAGCCGGGTTATCCCGGCAAATGGTGAGATAGTATGTCGTTTTGCGATTCGTTTTACTTTTAATGATGAATCGATGCCGGAATGGCCGTCAGGTTTATGGTTAGATACAGATTTATGCAGAGTGATTAATGATACAGAATCTGCCTACGCAAAAATAGCTGAAACACCTGTAGAAATGAGAAAACATCAGGATTTGATATTGAAGGCAGCAGGTACTTTGCGAAGTCTGCGTTACCGGGATTATGACGTGAATAAGCAAAGTTGCATGACAATTCATGCCGGAAAAACAGGATGCGCCGCCACCTGGTTTTGGGATACCGGTACTACATTACCAGCGCTGGGATTAATGCGTGAAAATGAAACCGCTGCCGGGGTATTAAGAATATTAACTGCAGGGATAAAAGATGACGGTACACCACCGGTGACATATGAACATCAGCAATATTTATACAGTTATCAGATACCGTTGTTAGCATGGGGAACCGGGCATTATTTTTCTGAATGCAGAGATATTAATTTAATGGCAAAATTTTATGGACCGCTATCGCGTTATGTGCAACATTGGTTGGATAAATATATTGTGGACCAATATGGACTGGTAGCATATCCAACCGGTAATACCAGCCTGGACGATGCTTTACGTTGGCATATTGGGTCACCGCTTATTCCGCAACCGGGTGAACAATGGTATAGAAAACAATGGGGACAAATGCAACAGGATTTATTCGTAAGTCCTGACATAAACGCATTTCTGGTGCTGGAATTACGTACCCTGGCGGGTATGGCAAAGGCGCTGGGAATGCCGGATAATGATGTGTTGCGTTGGCAACAACAGGCCGATAATCTGGCCGTTGCTATTAATAAATGGTTAATAGAACCGGAGACGAAAAGTTATCAGGATAGGAATATTCAAACCGGAAAGTTTAATGGTATGGTACAATTAGGGTCGTTTATACCTGTATACGCGGGTATTGCCCCGCCGGAAATTGCGGAATATCTTTGTCGTGAATATCTGTTGTCGCCAAAACATTTTCTTACTCCTTTTCCATTTCCTGTAGTGGACCGGGCACACCCAACTTACCGATCCGGTGGTTTTCTATATAGTCCGGAAGCGTTCCCCGGTTCTCTGGTACAACAGTCATATTGGCGGGGCCGTACCTGGATTCATGGCAACAACTGGTATCTTGGTGCTTTATGGCAAAGTGGATTTAAGTATGAGGCAGATGAATTAGCTAATGTAATACTTACTGCAATTAGCCGTGGTGATGGTATAAACGAGTGTTACGATAGTCTTACTGGTTTCGGTAATGGCCATCCGGAATTTATGTGGTCGTCTGCTGCGGTATTAATGATGGCACATCATTTTTATCGAAAAAATCCTGTGGCTGAATTGTTGTAAAATATAATCTTTAATAAATTATAAAGTTTATAAACGGGCTTGGATTGAATTGATTCAATAGTTCATGCTTTTGCAATCGCCGGTATGGATGTTTTATTTGATTCGGCCATTTCTGTATATTATTATGCGCAGTTTTGTTAATGACAGGATAAGGTATGGGTGTTATATTAATACAGTAGGTTTGGAAAATAAATAACAAAAGGGGGTATTTTTCTTATGTTACAACGTCAAAAGGGTTTCACTCTTATTGAACTACTGGTAGTGATAGCTATAATTGCTATCTTAGCCGCCATACTTTTTCCGGTATTTGCCCGGGCGCGTGAGAAGGCGCGACAAACAACCTGCACAAATAATCAGCGTCAGATAGCGACAACCTTGTTGATGTATGCCCAGGACCATGAAGAAATGTTGCCGGAAGAAACAACTGTATGGTCAAGCAGCAATTTAGATCCTGGAGTGCTGGTTTGCCCGACAAAAGGAAAAAACACTCCAAATGGTTATGTTTATTCCATGATGATTGCCGGTCGGTCGTTGGGCGATATTGGCGACCCAACTAAAAGCGCGATGATTGCCGATGGCGCGCATACTGTAACCGCCACTGAGGCCGCTACGAATGTTGCTTATGCCGCACAGGATTTTGATTTAACACGCCATAGTGGCAAAATGATAAGTGCGTTTGTAGATGGTCATTGCGAATCTATCTCTACTTCACCTATTATTTTATCATATGATGGAAAATTAGGAATGTTATCTTCACAAGTAAAAGCGACAATTGAGGCGTCATTAAAAACAAATTTAAACGCGAAAAATATCACTCAGATATTATCCAGCAACGGTAGTTCTGTTGTAACCTGCTCCGGTTCCGCGCCGGCTTGGCTTGGTACCGTTGCCGGAACTCCATCAAATATCGCGTTGAAATCTGGTATGGACTGGGGTGGTACAACTTATATGCCATTGTTATCCAACACAGCTTACCCTATCAATACATCTTTGGATTTCACAATTACGCCCAACTCATCTGCCGGCAACAAAAAGATTGCGGTTGTAATATATTGTCCGGTGCGTACATCAAATGTACCGGCGCGATATATGAATTCTGCAACCGCCTCAGGATGGCCACCAAGTTCATCAATTGGCGGTGGTGTGTATATAAGTAAAGGCAGTGATAAAGCCACTACACCATATATTGATATGGCTTCTGATGGTGGCAACACCGGTCCTGCCGCGGACGCGATGCTTTTTACTGTTCCAATATTGAAAAATATTCCTGTTACAATTCATCTGACATTTGCGTCAGATTCCTGCAATGTTAATCAGTCAGGATTGTATTTAGCTATTGAACCATAATCTGCTTGCATAATTTTAGTAGTCCGGAGTATCATATCATTATTATCGCTTGCATTTATATAGTACAGGTAACTACAAGGGATTGCCCGTACTATATATTTAAAGCGAAATTATATTAATGTATAATCCGGACTATTATTTTGACAAAGGACTATTTTAATGAATCCTGGTTATCGAAAAATTCATCTTGATTTTCATACACATCCATCACTAACTAATATTTGTGGTAAATTTGATGCTGAAGAGTTTGCTGACACACTGGCAAATGCTGAAGTCGATTGTGTGGTGCTGTTTGCAAAAGGGCATTACGGATACGCGTTTTATAACTCATCCGTTAATCCGGTGCATCCCAATTTAACAAAAGATTTCCTGCCATTAGCGGCAGAAGCCTGCAAAAAACGCGGGATTCGCACTGAGGCATATATTAGCGTTTGTTGTGATTATCAGAATTTCCTGAAGCATCCGGAATGGTCATGCCGCAATTCCGATGGCAGTATAGCCCGATGGAGCGAAGTTAGCGTTCTGCTTGATCTGGCGTCACCACTACTTGATGAAGTGGTTTTGCCAGTTACAGCAGAAGTAGTTCGCACTATGCCGGTGGATGGTATATGGTTTGATATTGTCATGTATCCTACAGATGGCATATATAGCAATTTTGTAACCGAACATCTACGGGAATCCGGATTGACTGATACGCTGGAAAATCGTGGGCAGTTAGCACATGAAATAACAATAAATGCCCAGAATCGTTTGTATTCTATGGTGAAATCTATAAAGCCGGATATGGAAGTATTATTTAATAACCAGGCTAACCTCGGTACCACCGAAGCTTTTCAATTTAATGACGTTATTGAGGTAGAATCTGACCCGGCTTATTGGCCGCAATACGACCTGGCATTGCGTTGCCGTTATCTGCGGTGTATCGGTAAACCGCACCATGGTCTGACCACCAGATTCCATCGCTGTTGGGGAGATTTTGGCGGTTTGCGATCACCGGCACAATTACAGGGTGAAATGGGCATGATATATGCCGCGGGTACCCCATGGGTATCGCTGGGTGACCATCTTCACCCGGCAGGTGTGCTTGATTCATCTGTATATAAACTTATTGGTGGTGCATATACATATAGTATACCTATAGCGAAAATAGTCGAAAATTCCTCTCCGCTAAGTGAAATTTCTTTACTGGTTTCACCAAATAATTCGCATTTCACCTCATTACGAAAAACAGATCAGACGGCGCAACTTGGTGCGACGCGTTTGATGGTGGAAGAACATCTGCAATTCAGTGTTAATGATATTTTGAGCGATTTCCCGAAAGATAATGTGATGCTGTTGCCAGGCGGAATGCCATTAACACCGGATGTAATAGCTGCCATACGACGGCGGGTTGAAAATGGTCAGCCATTGCTGGCATTAGGCAATCATGTCTGTGGATTTGAAGATTTAGTTGGCGCAGAACCGGTAGTAGAAACCGCAATGGATGGCCAACACCTTTGTTTTGATGGCATATTAGCAGATGAACTAATCGGTAAAATGCCGGTATCTGTATACAGCAAAGTTTGGACATTCACCCAAACAACCGGGACAAAAATTATCGCTGATGTTATTGATCCACTGTTTGATAATACACTGCCAGAGAATTATCATCCGCATGGTCCGGTAAATAATGACGGTATTCGCAGACCGGCTATTATAACCCGCGGTAATGTTATACTTTGCGGTGTATCACTGGCAGAGTTAATTCATACTGAAGGCGCGTGGACGCATATGCTGGCACTGTCACGATTGTTGCGCTACTTATCCGGCAACACAATGATAACAACCGATGTTGGACCATCCACAGAAATCGCGGTTCATCGTCATGGTGATGATGCCGTAATACACCTGGTAACAGCACAATTTTCCCGCGGTGGTATGCCACCACAGCGAACACATACCTTTACCCCGGTTAAGGGTGCGAATATTTGCTTAAATGCCATATTAAAACCAGTGACAATGGAAGTTATAACAGGTGGGGAAATAACAGATTGGCAAAATGATGATAATGGTTTAAAGATGGTAATTAACCTGTTGAATCCGCATGTGGTGATACGATGCCGCGGAGTATTCGCGGGAACGAATGAAAAATATGCGCAGGTATAAACTGCATTATTAAGATAAAGGGAGAACCAATGTATAATTTTAGAAATAAATTAACTTATTTATTAATTTGTGCGCTACTCATGGGAGGACTAACTATGAATGGCTTAACCGCGGATGTACAAATCACCCAGGCGGATGACCGGTCGGTAAATGTAAAAACGCCGGTATATACCGCGCAGATTGATGCCAAAGGCAATCTGACTGAAGTGAATGTTAAAGGAGCAAAAGCTTTTTCGCACCAGTTTGGTAATCCGGGAATATCACCAAAAGAATCCCCGACTATAAATATAACGGCAAATTTGGTGGCTGTCCGGTCGGAAGCGATGCGAGTGGAATGGACTTTTGGTGAAGATACTATAAAATTTCTCACAGAGGGATATAACTTTGAGGGAACTATTGATTCGTCGGTGAAAGCTATTGTTGCTCCGGGAGGCGGTGGCGGCGCAGTGGGTAAATATAATGGCGGTAGCACAGCGATAATATTGGCGAATGACCTTACAGTCGCGTCAAAAACTTCAATGCATATTCACGAAAGGCGATACATACCGGCAGCATATACCAGTGGCGGTGTAAAACCCGGCATGCTAATCGAAAACACTCTGACTCTTGGCGCGCCTGCGGATGCCGCGCAAACCATCAGCAGTATCACAATTAAATCAATCGGTACTGATATTAAACCTTTGCTTGCAGATGGCAATCAGAGTGGTTACGGGTATATTCACTTTTCTGATGCTAAAAAGATATCTTTCGCATATTCTCAACAGAACATAGGTAAAACACCTGCAGATATTGAATATCGCGCGGTAGTGTTGGACCATTATAGCCTTGGTAAAAAGGTTGCTGAGTTTAAAAAGAATATTAAATTAGAAGGTGAATCTACTTACAACGAAACAATTACAATGCCGGAACTACCTGCCGGATTTTATTATTTATCAATATTAGCATGGCGCGGCGACACAAAACTGGTTGAGGCTAAACAGAGTTTTGCAGTCAATATTACAGAATATCATCATGAACTTACCCGTCCGATAGATTTTAAAGATTTCTGGAAACGACAAAATGATAAATTGGCAGCAACACCTTTAAATTCGAAAGTAACTTTAATTTCAGTGCCGGAAAATATGAATAAAGCATATGAAGTATTTATTGATATGCCGGATGGAAATAAAGTCCATGGCTGTCTGGTGATACCAGAAAAAATCGGCAAGGCGCCGACACAATTCGGTTCATTAACCACAGGTCCCCTTAATGACTTAATCAATAACGCTAAGAAGTCAGATTTTAAACCTGCTGACAGCGTTTCATTTACCATTACATTACCAGAGGAAGGAACATATACAAGCTGGAAAGACGCGGAGAACAATAATTTGCTTAATTGTATTCTGACTTATTTACGGGGGATAGATTTTCTCGTCAGTCGTCCCGAGGTTGATAAACAGCGAATAATGGTATCCGGAGCAAGCCGTTCCGGTGGACTGACTTTGATTACCGCCGCGCTTCGGCCACAGAATATCTGCGCGGCTAACGGTTTTGTCCATACATCCTGTGGATTAAGCTGGGAAGACAAACCGTATCTTGGCTGGGGAAAATGCCCTGATATTAAAAATCCGGAAGCACTGAAGATTTTCTGCAGCCAGGCTGCCTATGTTGACCCGGTAAATTTCGCGCCGGATGTTAAATGTCCGGCAATTTTAGCTTATGGGATTGACGATGTCTTTTCACCCCCGCAAGGTATTGAAACGGCTTATCATCTACTCGGTTCCAAGTGGAAACGTATCAGCCGTGATGAAGGCGGACATCAATACAGCAAGGGATGCCAGCAAATACAAAAAGATATGAACGCATATCTGGATGCCGGCAGTGCGGCAGGTCCGGACCAAAGCAAAACTATGACAGACCATTGAGGAGAATTTTTATGCGACTTATCACATTGAGTTTATTACTTTTAGTTTTCATGTCATTCGCTTTCGCGCAGAATGATCTTCCTGCCAGCATTGGTCAGGCATGGAAAGACCGGCGTCCCATAGCACAATATTTTATTTCCCAGGGACAATTTGTAACTAAAGATAATCCAAGCGGTTATTTGAATAAAGAAGTGAATGTCTCTACCCTGGAAGGAAAAGAAGCATTTCGCAAATTACTGATGGAAAGTGCTGACCGTTGGGTAGGCATACTTAAAGAAAACAATGCCCAAGGGATGATTGTGTGGGATTTAGAAGGCTATAGCCAGGCAGGGATGGTTTATGTTGGCGACCCGCGTGTATTGCCGGAATATGCACCTGAAATGGATGTAGTGGCGGAAGAGTTCTTTAAGAAGTTTGTCGATGCCGGCATCCGCACCGGGGTGACAATTCGTCCCAACCGTATTTTTCGCATTGAAGGAGAAGCCGCCATAGCAAAATGGGGAAAGTGGGGGTATAATTATCAACGGCAAAGTAAAGTTGTATCTGAATTATCATCAATGATTACATACGCAAAACGCCGATTTGGCTGCACAATTTTCTACATGGACAGCAACTCTTACACTACTGATGACAGCAAAGACGGTTTCACTCCAAGTGCGATAATCACTGCTGCCATGCTGAAGGAACTGCGAATACTGCATCCGGATGTGCTGATTATACCGGAACACCCGATAGCCGGCGGACATGAATGGACCGCGCAATATCGTGAATTACGTGGTGGCTGGAAAGGTACGCCGGATGCAGAACGACAGAAATATCCGGGAGCATTTTCTGTACTGTCATTTGGCGGCGGCAAAGAGTTTCAGATAGAACAAAACTGGGAAACTTTGGTAAATAGCATTGCGCAGGGAGATGTCGCATTCATATCCGGATGGTATCCTGCCGGTGAAAATCAATTGGTAAAATATATCTGGAGACAGGCTGAATACCAGAAATCGAAACTTCCCACAGGAACAGATGAAAAGTCAGTACCGGAACTGTTGAAATTATTGGAGTGGAATTATCAGCCTGTTCGTTTTCTGGCTGTCAGGGCATTAGCGAATATTGAAAATACGACGCAGATAGAGGAGTTAATTAAAATAGCGAGGAAAGATAATGACTGGGTGATTCAGAAAGAAGCCATCATTGCACTTGGCAAACTTAAAACTGTTGACGCTATACCAGTGTTAAAAAATATTGATACAAATAATATAAAAGGTCTTCGGTATTTTGCTAAAACAGCATTAACACAAATACGTGCTGATGAATCACCATTTAAAGAAGAATTAAAACCGTAAAGGTTGCAATATGCCGGATATCGCTAATGAATTATATCAACATAAATCGCATTTCTGGAATCAGGCAACAGATAATCTTTTATTTGATACCTGTGGGATTAATGTTGCATTTGTAGGCATAAGTTATAATATCACACCGTATGAATCATTATATGGCGATGCTAATAATTACGGCTTATCTTATGTAAGCAGTGGTTCGGCAAGGATAATTATAGATAATGAAACCTTTGTTGTCAGTCGTGGCGATATAGTTTTATTCCCAAAAAACAAAATGAATGCTATTTACCCGGATACTGATTGTAATTGGGAATGGTGCTGGATAGTGATGGGTGGTGCGCCAATAGACCGTATAGTAGAAGAATCAGGATGGTTAAATCATCCATGTCCTGTAATTACCAATACATCATTACCGTTTCTAACTATCACAAAATCAATGATGCAATCATTCCATCTTAAACCTAATGGCAGTTTATTAGTAGGTGGTTTGTTGTTGCAACTGCTTGGGCATATCGCGCAGTCGAATGTTAACAGCGAAATAATAATTCCACAATCAGACCGTGACCAGCAAGTAACAGATATCATAAGTTACATGGGACGGCATTTAACAGCACCATTAACGCTGGAGGAACTTGCTGAAAATTTTTACCTGTCACCGTCTCAATTAAGCAAATTATTCCGCCGTATTACCGGGGTATCCCCAATACAATATTTCAAATATTTACGTATAGAAACCGCGAAAGGATTGTTGCGGTCATCCATGAGCATTAGCAGCATTGCAGTACAGGTAGGTTTTGACGAAATTGTAACTTTCGACCGCGCCTTCAAACGTATTACCGGCATGACACCACGCCAATATCGGCTGGAAATTTGCAGATAGATTTAACTAATTCTTAATGATATTTTTGAAATTGGCATTAATTGTCTATTGACATGCTGAGTTTATTATTGTATAATTTCTTATATATTATAGTTAGCGCTAACTATAATATTTATATAAGCGCGAAAAGGAGAAAATGTATGAATATTCTTAATTCGAGGAAGGGGTTTACACTCATTGAATTACTGGTTGTAATTGCCATTATTGCCATCCTCGCCGCTATTCTATTCCCTGTATTTGCTCGAGCCCGCGAGAAAGCGCGACAGACTACCTGCACAAACAATCAACGGCAAATAGCAACATCTGTAATGATGTATGCGCAGGATCATGAAGAGACATTGCCAGCAGCATCAGACTGGACAAACTCCATTAATATGGGGGATGGTAAAATATTCGACTGTCCATCTACCAGTGGTTCTACCACCGGTGGTCTTCCTGATTATATTTATTTTGCCGGAAAAAATAGTGTCACTTATAAAGAGGGTTTATTATCATCACGAACTTTGGGTGATGTTACCGACCCATCAGCAACCCCGCTTATTTGTGACCGTGCTATCAGTTATCCGTCACCATATGTTGCTACCTCTGACGCCAACGATTATATTTACGTAGATACTGATATTATTCCGGCTATAGATTTTCGTCATAACAGCAATGTAATAGTTGTATTCATGGATGGCCATGTTGAGGCAAAACCTAAATCATCAACAGATATTTATTTCTTTCTTCGCGTGATATCTGATAAAGATTATGTAATAGCTAATCCGAGTATCGCATTTACAGATAAAGCAGGAACAGACAGCACGTATACTCAAAAAAATCTGGACAGATTATGGCAAAGCCAGAATATCAAATATCTGTATTATGGTGCCCGTACCGGCAATTCACCTGGATGGTATAATAATAAAGGCGGCACAACCGCTCCTAAATGGGTTGGCAGCATTGCTTTAACTGACCCGGGAGCAACCGGATGTACTGTAATTCCATCAGGATTTGGTGAATTATCAATATGGTGGGGTGTAACATCAAAATTTACTACTATGTATGCCCGCTCCGGCGGTGGCGGTTCAGTGCAACATAACGCGCGTCTGACCATTACACCTGCTGCCGGTTTAGCCACGATGAAACGTGTTGCCGTTACTTTATCACGAGACCCTGAAGGTTGGGCCTCAGTAAAAGACGGAGGATCGCAGGTGACAGTAACCGGGTATGGCGCACTAAACCTGGCATTGCCGACAACAACAATTTCCGCCAGCACGACATACTACTCTGTAGCATTAATACCGGTTGTAACCGGAAAAGCTATAACAATAGACCTGAAACCTAATTGTTATGGTGGTGGTATGTCTGTAATTTTTGAAGAATAGAACTATTTCGCAATAAAAAGGAGAAGATTATGCAAAATATTAAAAAAAATGGGTTCACTCTGATAGAACTTCTCGTCGTGATAGCCATTATTGCCATCCTCGCCGCTATACTTTTTCCGGTATTTGCCCGTGCGCGCGAAAAAGCCCGTCAGACTACATGTACATCAAACCAACGGCAGATAGCAGCATCTTTGCAGATGTATGCACAGGACCATGAGGAAGTTATGCCGGATGCCGCTTCATGGGCTCAGGCTGCGAAAGCTGGAGAGGACAAGATTTATGACTGTCCGGCATCTGGCCGTAAAGGCAGTGGCGGCGACCCGGATTATATCTATATCGGTGCCAAATATACCGGGGCAGGCACAGGCAGCGATACACTGCTTTCCACTGGTTCTATGGGTGAATTTCCTGACCCGGCAGTAACTCCTATGATAGGGGATCGTATAACAACCTCACTGATACCCTACATTACCTATAATGATGCTGGACCACCAGCAGTGTTGATTACTGATCAGGATATTGTTCCATATATAGGTTTTCCACATAATGGCAGCGCTATATTCGCGTTTTTGGATGGTCATGTGGCATCAGTAGCGCAGGCAAGTGTAAATGGGCCATTTTTTGTTTATGGCAAAGGTAAATCTGACCCGGTAATTTGTAACCCGGTAGTTATTTATAAAAGTCAGGGTGGAACAGGTTCACCGGATGTATGGACCCAAAGCAGTCTTGACCAATTATGGAACAATAAAAGCGTAAACTACCTTTATTACGGAACCGCGGCAGGATCAAGTGTAAAGGCATGGATTACTAACACCGGTGTCGCCAGTGCGCCTTCGTGGATTAATACCATCACCCCGTCAGACCCGGGTGGCACAAATTGTATTACCATCGCCAGCAGTTTTGGCGAAATGAAGATAAATTGGAACGGAAACAATAAATATACAACTGTTTATTGCCGTTCCGGTGGTGGTGGTCAGGTACAGCATAACGGACGCCTTTCCATTGTACCGGCAAGTGGTGTCTTAGCAATGAAGAAAATAGCGGTCACCATGGCGATAGATCCGGAAGGTTGGGCATCCGCGAAAGACAATGGTACATCTTTGGCGGTAAATACCTTAAGCGCGGCCAATTTTGGTTTGCCGATGACAAATATCGTTCATGGGGTTACTTATTATTCTATCATGTGGGTACCGGTAATATCCGGAAGAAATATCACATTGGATTTAATGCCGTATTGTTATGGATGTTGTATGGCAGTCGCTTTTGAGGGATAAATAAAGAAAATTTTCGTTTTAGGTCACTTTAACAAGCACAGTAACCGGTCGCTGAGCCTGTTGAAGTGACCTTTTAAGCCATTAGCAACCAAATAATATTAATTCCATAGCCCATGACAACACCACCGGGTAAGTTTATAAATAAAATCAAACGCACTGTAACAGCATAATTTCTTCGTTGTTAGGAATCCGGACAAGTATATTAATTATGTTGAATAAATATCCATATTTTTGAATAAAATGCTATTTATTTTTTACATATTTAAGATTAGAATGTTAAAAAAGTATGTGAATAACCAGCGGTCTGGTATTTTATTTAATTGGAGAAGATATGAAAGCAGCAGTTGTGGAAAGCGCGGGAAAATTAATTGTCCGCGAATTGTCTGTACCTGAAATGGGTGAGTATGAAGCAATGTGCGAGTTGTTATTTGGCGCGGTTTGCACCGGCACTGATACTCATTTAATTAACTTTCACGCGCCATTTTGTTATTGGATGACAATGCCATATATATTGGGACATGAAAGCATTGGCCGCGTAGTAAAAGTCGGCGCGAAAGTCCGTAATTATAAAGCAGGTGACATCATTACACGTGTCGGGTCCCCGGCGGTGGATGGCATTTCATCTGGTTGGGGTGGTTTTGCTGAAATTGGTATTGCCTCTGATTGGCGCGCTATGCAGGAAGACGGCATTGCCGGTTGGCAGGATAAAACTGTTCAGCAAATTTTGCCGGCAGATATTGATCCGGCAGTAGGTACAATGTTCATAACCTGGCGCGAAACCCTGAGTTATATTACTCGTATGGGAGTAAAACCGGGAGTATCAGTACTGATTACCGGTTCTGGCAGCAACGGTTTGGCTTTTGCTGCCCACGCAAGAAATCTGGGGGCGGCAAAGGTAGTGATGGTCGGTTCCGGAAATCGTAAAAGCAATGCCGAATTGGCGGGTGTAACCGACTTTGCGGATTATAAATCTGCTGATTGCTGGGAAAAAGCACGGGAATTTGCCCCGGAAGGTTATGATTTTGTTATTGATGCTGTCGGCAAAGCATCAATGGTTGCTGCCGGACAAAAAGTTCTGAAATCTGGCGGCACAATAGGTATTTATGGTCTTGATGAAGCCGGCAGTATAACATTGTCACCCGGCAATACATTTACGTTTTATAACGGCGGATATGATGAGGCGGAAACCCACGACGCGGTATTGAAATTTTATCGTGCCGGTAAATTAAATCCTACAGTATGGATAGATCGAGAACAGATATTTGAACTTGATGATATAGCCAGTGCCTTTGAGGCTGTACGAAAACGGGAAATAGTAAAGCCATTAATACGGCTTTATTGGGTGAAATAAAAAGGCGTTGATGCGAAAAATCCACCTTTATTCGGGAGAATGGTATCATGTATAGTTTGATTCAGGTGATAAAATTTAGCAGTTTAATCTTTATCCTGGCGATGGTTATCCCGGCGTATGCGGTGATTTCCGTTCCATCGTTCTTCTCAGAGAATATGATTCTGCAACGTGATGTGCCGGTTCCTCTGTGGGGTTGGGCCGATGAAGGCGAGGCTATTTCAATTATCTATGGAAATCATCAGCTTAAAACGGTAACAAAAGATGGACGCTGGCGGGTAGAACTCCCCGCTATGCCGGCCGGTGGTCCGTATACACTGGCGATCAGCGGCAAAGACCCAAACCAGACATTGTTATTCAGTCAGGTATTGGTCGGTGAGGTGTGGATTGTCTGTGGTCAGTCAAATGCCGGACTACCGTTACACGCATGCGATAATTACGATGATGCTATTGCCCACAGAAATGATTACCCGAATATCCGTGAGGTAGAACTTGGCCGGCGTAATTGTCATACGGTGACCACTCCGCAGGATAACGCATATTCCTATTGGGGTGCATGTAAGTGGCAGGATGCGTCGTATCTCGTTACGCGTTGGAGCACTGGCGACAAACCATTATCACAAACTGTCCCGGGTTGTATGAGCGGGCTGTCATACTTTTTTGCCCGCGAATTGTATAAGCATTTTGACAGTAAAGTACCGGTAGGTATTGTTCAGCTTGGGGCGATTTTGCCGGTGCAGACTTGGGTAAGCGACGCTACTGTGGCGGCAACACCGTTGCTTGCACCGGTGCGCGGTAAAGGTTACCCTAATGCGACTTCGGCAGGATACAATGACCAGGTATCTCCACTGGCGCCATTCCCAGTGCGCGGGGTGGTATATTACCAGGGAGAGATGAACGCCGGAAAAGGGAACGGACCTTTTTACCAGGCAGGACTGACGGCTATGATTCAGGATTGGCGCAAAGTGTGGAATAATCCGGATTTGCCTTTCCTGATTGTACAATTAGCTGGTTTTATCAAACATCTGGGACCGGAAGATAAGCGACTTGATATGGACGCTGCCACCCTGGCGAAGTTCACTGGTGAAAATGTAGATCACGGATTCTGCCACATCCGGCAGGCACAATTAGATGTCTCACGCGCTGTGCCGCATGTTGGTTTAGCCGTTACAACTGATATTGGCGACCCTTATGACATACATCCACGCAAGAAATTACCGGTTGCACAGCGGTTGATGCTGCAGGCACGCAAACTGGCATATGGTGAGAAGGTAGTAGCTGATAGTCCATATCCGGAACAGGTAGATTTTAAAGATAATGAATGTCAAATTCGTTATGGTGGAATTGGTGGTGGCCTGGTGATAAAAGATGGCGCGTTAAAAGGATTTGAATTAAGCGCAGACGGAAATACTTTCATAAATGCAAAAGCTGTAATCCGGGGTGACACCGTGATAGTGACTGCCACCGATATTAAATCACCAGTTGCGGTGCGTTATGCCTGGGCCGGTTGGCCGGTAGCGACATTATACAACATGGAAGGACTACCCGCGACACCATTCCGTTGGGCACAACATAAGGAATGAGGTAGTTATAACCGGTTGCTGATACTGCTGAAGTGACCACATCTGAAAAGCGGAATCTTTTTGCGCCATTTCTGTATATAAAAAAGCGCATTTTTGATAATGACAAATGGTGGTGTGCGGTATAGTATTTTGAAATAATAGAATCGACTTCCGCTGTTGTCGCGGTTAAAAAGGAGAATATTAAATGTTTATCAGTTTAATCCAGAGAGTTTTGCTTATTGCGATGGTTGTCTGCGTTATGGTATCTGTGAATGCCCAGTCGTTACCGGCGGGTAAGTTGGGTGCCTTTGCGGTGCCAAAAATCCGTAAGGCGCCGGTGATTGACGGGAATATTGATGCTGTTGAATGGCGCGAGGCGTTGGCAATCGGCGGGCTTGCGTCGCAAAACCCCGGCGGAAATTTGCTGATTATGCGTCCGACGACATATTATCTGGCATGGGATGCAGACAATATTTACGTTGCCTGCCGCACATGGATAATGCCGGGGTATATTCCACGGGTAAGCGGACGCGCACCGGGTACGGTAAGCGCGTTTGATGACGGCATGGAGTTTAACCTGAAACCGATGGGCAAAAATGTGGTTGATGGCAGAACTGATAGTTGTTATAAATTTTTCATCAGTTGTTTTGGGTCGGATGGCGATTTGGCACGGGTATCAGTTGGCCAGATGTTCCGCAATTGGCGTCCATATTTTAAAACGGCTACCCGCCTGACTGATGTCGGCAGTGCACCCATGGGAGGACGATGGTGGGAAGGCGAAGTTGTATTGCCGGCAAAAGATTTTGAGTTAAATGGTCCAAATCGCGTGGGTGATACATGGAAAATGCTGTTGGCATTTAACCATATCCCCGGATTTTTTCAGGCGGCAATTCCATTAAACTCCGGTTATTTTGATCCGGGTGGATGGCCGTTGATGACACTGGTAGAAAATACCCCCGGAGTAAAAGTAACTATGGATGATTTGCCCGGTATAAAAGATGGTACCGCGGCTGTGAAAATAAACGCTTTTAACCCGACGAATCAAACAGTTACGCTAAATGTATTGGCACAACTGGAAGAATGGAAAGGCAAGAATGCTGAAGATATATTAAAGAAAGAACAAATAGTTACCATTGAACCTGGGAAATCCGCGGAGTTCGCGATAAATGAAAAGTTACCCCGTGAAATTGGTAAAAATAAAGGTGGTTTATATTTCCGTATAACCCAGGGTGATAAAGAATTATATCGTTATTACACTTATTTTGAGTTGGGATATCCGGAAAATTGGGTGAAATATAGCCCTTCAAAAGAAGCATTCCCATTAAGCGGGACATTTAACCCGGTGCGTAATAATTTTTTAATCACTGCTGATGCCTATTATCTTGATAAGCCGGAAATGGTGAAACAGGTACGTTATACCGTCACCCGCGAAGGCGAAAACAAAGCCGTTATCAGTGGTACCATCACAAAAGCCAGTTATAAATCGTATACCAGTTTACTGCAGATGCCAACATTATCAGAAGGCACTTACAATGTTGAAGCTTATATGGATTTAAATGACGGTAAAACATTGGGACCGGTAAAAACAGAGTTTAAAAAACTTGATGAACCGAAAGAGTTCGCGGCCTGGTGGAATAATAAAATAGGCAATATTGAACGGGTAATTCCTCCTTTCACCGCGATAAAGCGGAAAGGTCAACAGATTAATTTATGGGGTCGTCAATATACCCTTGACGCATTAGGGATGCCGAAAGAAATTTTATCGAATGGAAAGGCTGTTACAGCGTCACCAGCCAGAATAGTTGCAGTAATCGGCGGTAAAGAGAAGATTATATCATTAAGCGGAAAATTGATATTTACAGAAGAAACCGCCTGGCGTCTGGGATTTAAGGGGAAAGCAACCAGCGCGGGATTGCAATTCACAGCGACTGGAAGCATAGAACAGGACGGCCTGGTTCAGGTTAATCTCACCTATGCTCCCGCTGGCAAGACTGCTGTTAAGGTAGATGCGTTGCGGCTTGAGTTCCCGGTTTCCAACAAAGATGCAGAAACAATGAACTGCATGGGGCCGGGTGGCAACTTTGCTTCGTTAGCCGCCAATATATTGCCTGCGGATAAGAAAGGAATGTTATGGAACACGTTGGAACTTGGCCGCGGCGGCACCGGTATGACAGTCGGTTCGTTTTACCCGGATGTATGGATAGGTAATGAACAGCGTGGTTTGTTATGGTGGGGTGACAGCGACAAAGGTTGGATACCGGATGATGATGTGCCGGCACATGAAATATGGCGTATCGGCAACGAAGTGGTACTGCGGAATAATATCATTGGTAAACCGTACCAACTGGCAGAACCGCGAACATTGACATTCACTTACAACGCCACCCCATTTAAACCATTCCCCAAAGGTTGGCGCGCTACTATTAACGCGGAAGATGGCACCTTCAGTGGACCGCATAAGCAATATACCGACACCAAAACCGGACAGAAATTTGATGGCACCCAGTGGTTGTCCGCGCCGGCATTGCCCAAAGATTGGGAACGGGTATGGGGAGAATTTAAAATACAGGCAGATGCCAAGGTGAAAGCAACGCAACCATTTGACCCGCTTAAAGCACGGCGAACCGCCTGGGTACATAATTCACTGGCACTTATGGGTTATGGCGACCGGTCCAGCGACTGGAATCTTGAACGTTATTTTTATCCGGAATGGGATGAGCATACATTGGGTGAAACCGAACGAAATTATATGTTATGGCTGGCAGACCGGGCATTTACTGAGGGTGGTTTGCGGTCAATATATTGGGATATTTTCTTTATTAAGGCATGGGATGGCGTACAAAATGGCATGGCATACACTTTGCCGGATAGCCGGTTGCAGCCAACATATAACGGCTTGAATATGAGAAAACTGATGATGCGGCTAAACTCGCTACAGGAAGAAAAAGGCTTATCACCCGGTGGTCTGTCCGCGCATTCATCCAACTGTTTCCCGTTGGTGGCATACCCATGGGTAGGCGCCGGGCTTGATGGCGAATGGGCATTTATGACAGACGCATCACCGCGCGACTGGGTAGATAACTATTCAGCAGAACGTATGCGCGCCTTAAATACCCCGCAGAATTATGGTTTGCCAATGACATGGATGAGCATAAACTGGATTACCGAACCAGTGAAACGCGGTCGTGTCTGGCGTGGTTTTTATGACTGGGCACGTTTTCACGACTGCAACTGGTATGGTTGGGATGGTTACGGACCCGGACAGAAACTGTTGGACTGGGGTCTTAATGATGAGCGACTGCAGTATGTGCCGCATTGGCGCAACACCGCTATCACCTGTGATGATAAGGATGTATTGGTAGCATATTGGCAATTGCCGGGACGTGTAATGGTGATGGCATTTAATTATGATGGAAAGGCAGTTAAAGACCCTGTTTTAAAAATAGATTATGCCAAATTAGGTCTTTCAACTAAAATGACTATATCATCCCTGTCTGAATTACGTGGAATAGATACCCAGAACGGACAAGCAGCAGGCGCAGATCCGGTTCCGGTACTTGATGCTGCAAACGGTAAAATTTCTATTACATTACTGCAACCCCATACCGCGCGGTATTTTGGCATACGTGTTGATGAATCCGCACTGATATCAACAATTCAGAAAGATTTTGAAACTATTGGGAATGGCGCCAAACTGACAGACGCGATGGGTGACTGGGGATTAATCAGCAAAGATACAAAGTTCTTGCAGAATGATAAGGTTGTCGATGTTAAATGCGCGACAACCAGCATAAAGATTGCGATGTGGCAATTACCTGACCGCGTGCTGTTGGCGATTACGAATACTGATAAAAAAGATACAACCGCTACACTTGATATCGACCTTGATAAACTGGGGTTAACGCCAAAACAGCCATGGCAGGAGTTCCTGCGGGTGCGCGATTTTACCGGTGGAAACTCTAACCTTGATTTTTATAACAAAAAATTGACTGTTGGCAGCATTAAACCCGGCACAGTTAAAATAGTCGGCATTCGGAGATATTAATTTACCCCAAAAATTACAATCCTTCTTGTTAAGTTTGCAGGAAGGATTGTAATTGTGGTTAATAAGTTTATTGTAGGGAATCGTTTCCCTGATGCGAGGAGTTATTATGAGTCAATACATTATCAATAATGAATCCGGCGCTAAATTGCAGGTGAGAAGTGCCGGTATGGAAGAATTTAAAAATCCAGGTTTTGGATTATCTATGCATTGGGGGTTATATTCGTTAATTGGGCGAAGTGAATGGGCACTGCATACGGAATCTATCCCCCATGATAAATATTTTGATATGATGAATAAATTCAATCCCTTCCGTTTCAATGCGGATGAATGGGCTGATTTAATGTTGGAGTCTGGACAGAAATTTTTGTTGATAACCAGCAAACACCATGATGGATTTTGCATGTGGGACACAGCGTTAACCGATAAAAAGATTACCAATACCCCATTTAGCCGTGACGTTATAGCTGAATTATCAAAAGCGTTAAATCATCGCGGATTGAAATTACATTTTTATTACTCGCTGATGGATTGGACACATCCTGCATATCGTACAGATTGGCCGGCATATCTTGAATATTTAAATGGACAGCTCACGGAATTGCTGACAAATTATGGCAAAATAAATGGCGTATTGTTTGATGGATATTGGCCGCGTTTTGAAACAGGACCTAACGATGCCCATTTTAAGGAAGGTGATTCATATAACTTAGCCGGCATATATGATTTAATCCATACTTTGCAGCCAGACGCTGTGGTAACTAATAACCATCACATGCTGCCAATTGATGGTGAGGATTATCAGGTGTGGGAATTGGATATGCCGGGAGAGAATACCATAGGTTTTAATTGTCCGGAGATTGGCGATATCACCAAAGCTGTCTGGTGGAATTTAAATGCCGGATGGAGTTACCAACCCGGCAGTCATAACCTGAAATCCGCTGACACAATATTAACAGCTAAAGAAAATGCTGAAAAAAGAGAATCGGTATTCATACTTAATATTGGACCGCGTCCATTTGGTGATATTCATCCTGACGAAGCCGCTGTTTTACGGCAGATAGGCCAAAAAACGCGGGAGAAGGGATAATATTATGACGACATCATTTCAACTGCACCGTCGGGAAAAACCGGATTCCAGCAAGTTTATAGCAGTGCTGGAACGACGCGGCGACAGAAATTATGTTCCTTTTTTTGAAATGATACCGAATTATTTTGCGGAGTTAAGTGGAATTGAACCACCAAAAGAAATAAATTTCGGCAATAATTCGCCGTATTACCTGCCGACTTTCGCATATTATTTTCAGGCGATGGCGCAAATGGGTTTTGATATCGGCATTATCAACCTGTACGGATTTTGCGGTTTCCCCGGTTATCATCACGGTAGAAAAGTTCAGGGTGATGATGGCGCTATTACTGACTGGGAATCATTTGAGAAGTATAAGTGGCCGTCTGCAAATGATATTAATGTTGATATGATGGCGGATACAGCGGCACTGGCGCCGGAAGGGATGGGAGTATGGACTGGCGGTCCCGCGCCTTTTCAGGTATCCATGGATGAACTGCTGGGATTTAATCGTTTAGCGATGTTAACCTATGACGACCCGGATCTGGTAAAAGCGGTGGCAGATAAAGTAGGATCAATTATGGTAGAAATAATCGATATTTGCTGTTCGCTGCCATTTATACAGGGATTTGAGTTTTGTGGCGATATGGGGCATAAAACCGCGACCATGCTGTCGCCGGATGTTATGCGGCAATATTATCTGCCATGGCACAAAAAAGCCTGCGATTCGGCACATAATCATGGTAAAAAAATAATATTACATTCATGCGGCAACCTTGCCGCCATAATGTCGGATATTGTCGCCTGCGGATATGACGGAAAACATTCGTATGAAGATAATATTATCCCCGGTATCATTGATTTGCATAAAGAATATGGCAAGAAAATAGCCTTACTGGGTGGAGTTGATGTTGATTTTTTATGCCGCGCGTCTGAAGAACAGATTCGACAACGGGTGCGTGATTATATTGACGCCATGGCACCTGATGGTGGTTACTGCCTTGGTAGTGGAAACAGCATACCTGATTATGTACCGATTGAAAGTTATTGGGCAATGTTGGATGAAGGGTTAAAATATGGAAGATAAAGTTAATGTAATCACCAATCATTTGGGTTACCGTAATGGCCATGGTAAAAAACATGTTTTAGTCACAGATGTACCTGATGCGCGGAGTATATTTGGTGATTCTATATTCACTGTTTTTGAACAGAACAATTTTTCAAAATATGGACTAAATGACCCTCGGCAGATTCCGCATATCCATCGCGCATCACTGAATCGCATTCACACTGATTTCCAGACAAGTCTAATTTTCATTATTAAAGTTTTTTGCGTATTCTTGTCCTCAAATTATAGAGGTGAACAATCTTATGACACAGCTCTATGACGGTTGCGTCCCCATCATGACCCCTCCGCCGTTGAAGACGCCGCGCCTCAACGGAGCGCGTGTCGTCGGCGTTCGCTCCGGCAGCCCGTTCCTGCATGCACTTGCCGCCACGGGTGACCGTCCCATGACCTTCTCGGCGATTGGCTTGCCGACAGGCCTGCGTCTTGATTCCGTGACCGGGATTATCACCGGAACTGTGTCCACCCGCGGCGCCTGCGACGTGACTGTCGGTGCCGCCAACAGCCATGGAAAAACCGAGCGCACACTACGCATCATGGTCGGTGACGCAATATCGCTCACTCCGCCGATGGGTTTTAATACCTATGGCGGCTGGGGTCCCTTCGTCACTGAGACCGATATCCGCGCTGGTGCACAAGCTCTGGTGAAGTCTGGCTTGAGCCAGCATGGTTACTGCTATGTGAATATTGACGATGGTTGGCAGGGCAGGCGCGGCGGTAAGGAGAATGCCATTCAGCCCAATGATAAGTTTGGCGATATGCGAAGTCTATGCGATGACCTGCACGCGCTCGGTTTCAAGGCTGGTATCTATTCGACACCCTGGGCGAGTACCTATGAAGGATTCATCGGCGGCTCCAGCGACGCCGTTGATGGCGCGTGGATATCTCCTGATCCACCGCGTAGCGGCATAGGTAAGTTTGGCAGTCACTGCTTCGCGATTGAGGATGCCAGGCAATGGGCGGCGTGGGGTTTTGACTACTGCAAGTATGACTGGGGTATCGACAGCTTAGCGCGTGCGCAATATATGCGCGATGCCCTTGACGCGACCGGGCGTGATTTTGTGTTGGAACTTTCCAATGCGGCACCGTTTGCGCAGGCCGCGGATTATACTGCCATCGGCAACATGTGCCGTACCACGACTGATATCACCGATGTCTGGGACCGTAAACAGTTGCCGGCCAGTCAGCGCGATTTTGGGGCTATGGGAATTTACGATATTTGGATGCGGCACCGCGATTGGGCTCCGTTTAATCGTCCCGGCCACTGGAACATGCCTTGCCCGCTGCGCGTCGGGTTACTCGGCGGTTGGGATCTCAAACCGCTGACTCCAACGCGTCTCACGCCGGCTGAGCAATACAGTCACATCAGCCTCTGGTGCTTGTGGTCGGCACCGCTCATCATCGGCTGTCCAGTCGAACGACTGGATTCCTTTACGCTTAGCCTGTTGAATAACGACGAGGTGCTGGACCTTGACCAGGATTCGCTGGGACAACAGGCACGCCAACTTGCCCCGGACTCGCCGGATATACTGGTGAAAGAGCTGTGGGACGGCAGCAAGGCAGTCGGACTGTTTAACACCAGCGACACGGAGGACGAGTTAACTGTTAGTTGGAGCGATTTGGGTATCACCGGACCGCACACTATACGAGATCTCTGGCGCCAAACCGATATTGGTGTCTCGGATACCCGCTTCTCTGCCCGTATCATGGCTCATGGAGTGGTGCTCATCCGGCTGAGCGACATTGACACAACGTCGGCAAAGCACGCCAACCCGGGGAGTTTCGCATGAAAAACGTCCTCGGCGTTTATACAGGGACAAGAACAAGGAAGTGTAGGATGTGCACAATTAGCAAGACAATGTCCGAAACTGTCTCCCTCGCTGCGGCGGCCGTGCGCGCCACCGAGCCGGTAGCGGCCACAGATCCGCTCCGGCCGCTGTTCCATTTCCGGCCGCCAGCGCAGTGGATGAACGACATCTGCGGCGCGCTCTGGCACGAGGGTTGGTATCACATCTTCTACCAGTTCAACCCGTTCGCCGACCGTTGCGACTGGAGCTGTGTCAACGCCTGCTGGGGCCATGCCCGCAGCCGCGATCTCGTCCACTGGGAGCACCTGCCGATCGCCGTGGCGCCGTCGGTGGAGGAGGGCAACTACCAGTGCG
>Ga0194052_1000196_pt1 | contig 42676 bp, 33 predicted proteins | sample SepL226m_MetaG_FD_160117 | JGI IMG/M metagenome (GOLD analysis project Ga0194052, IMG submission 160117) | Anoxic zone freshwater microbial communities from boreal shield lake in IISD Experimental Lakes Area, Ontario, Canada - Sep2016-L227-6m | ecosystem: Environmental > Aquatic > Freshwater >...
GGCAGGACGGGGTCCAGGACCCCGTCCTGCCACAGGCCCGAGACGGCCTTCACCCGCTCGCCCATGGCGGGGCCGCGTTCCAGCACGATGGGCTCGATGCCGTAGTCCAGCAGGCGCAGGGCACAGAAGGTGCCGGCGGGTCCGCTGCCCACCACCACCACCCGGGGCCGCCGCGGGACGGGGGCCACCGCATGGGCCACCACTTCCGGCGCCGGTTCCAGCTTCAGCCCCCCCGGCAGCGGGCCGCAGGCCAGGGGTAAGGCGCTCTCGAAGCTCAGGGCCGTCAGGAATCGGATCGACCCCTTGTGCCGCGCGTCCAGGCTGCGCCGCTCCAGTACCACGCCCGCATAGTCACTCGCCGCACCCCCCAGGGTCCGGGCCAGGGGCAGGGCCAAGTCCAGCGCTTCCTCGCCCAGGTTCAAGGGCAGGTTCGTCAGGAGGTAGCGCATGGTCGCCTCGGCGGAAGGAGTCCACGGGACTCAAAGCCACATCCAAGCCTACCTGGGTATCAGCGAGACCCGGCATCAAGAATTCAAGAGCAAATAGGGATCCACAGATTGCACAGATTCCACAGATTGGGTTTGGGAGCAACCTGAGCGCAGCTCCAGACCCAACTTCGAAATCTGTGTAATCTGCGTAATCTGTGGATCGATCTTTTTAGAAAACCTACCGCTGGAACCGGGGATACGACCCCAGCACCCGCAGCATGGTGGCGTATTCGCCCAGGTGATCCAGGGCGCGGCGGACGGTCTCCTCGCGGGTGTCGCCGATGAGATCCACGTAGAAGAGGTATTCCCAGGGGCTCCCCTGCAGGGGACGGGACTCGATCTTGGTGAGGTCGATGTCCCGCAGGGCGAACACGCTCATGGCCTTGAACAGCGCCCCCGGCTGGTTCTTGAGGGTGAACACGATGGAGGTCTTGGCCTCACCCTGGAAGGCCTTCGGCTCCCGCTGGATGGCCAGGAAGCGCGTGAAGTTCTCGGGGTCGTCCTCGATGCCTTCCTCGAGGATCTGCATCCCGTTCAGCTCCGCCGCCCGCCGGGAGGCGATGGCTGCGGTGTCCCGGGCGCCGGACTCCTTTAGCAGCCGCACGCTGCCGGCGGTGTCGAAGGCCTGCTCTGCGATGATGCCGTGGCGCTGCAGGTAGCCCGCGCACTGGCCCAGAGCCTGGGGATGGCTGCGGGCCTTGCGGATCTCGCTCTGCTTCACGCCGGGCAGGGCGATCAGGCAGTGGCGGACGCGCAGGGAGCCTTCTCCGACGATCACCAGGTCATGCCTCAGGAGCAGGTCGTAGTTCTGGTGGATGCTGCCTGCGAGGGAGTTCTCGATGGGCACCATGGCCGCGTCGCAGGCCCCGGCACGGACCGCCTCGAAGACCCCCTCGAAGGACTCGCAGGGCAGCGTCTCGACCTCGCCGAAGTGGGCCAGCAGCGCCTGCTCGGAGTAGGCACCGGGCTCGCCTTGGAATGCGATCTTCATCTGCTCTCCCCTTCGGCCCACCCGATGATCTTCCGGAAGCCCGCGGCCACGTCCTCATCGGAGGCGGCAATGGTCATGCGCACGAAGCCTTCGCCCTGGGCGCCGAAGGCGGAGCCGGGCACCAGGCCCACCTGCGCCTGCTCCAGGATGCTCTCGCAGACCTCGACCGACGAACGCCGCAGCGGGCGGACATCCAGGAAGAAGTAGAAGGCCCCCATGGGCGCCGGCACGAGGATCTTGGCGCTGCCCAGCTCCCGGGCGAGGTCCAGGACCAGACTCCGGCGCTTCGCGTAGGCGCTGCGCATCTGGGCCGTGGCCTCCTGGACCTCCGGGTCCAGGAGGGCGAAGGCCGCAGCCTTCTGGACGAAGGGCGCCACGCAGGTGATGGAGTTCTGGCTCGCCTTCAGGGCGTTGGCGATGACGGGCGCCGGAGCAGCCAGGAAGCCCACCCGCCAGCCGGTCATGGCGTAGGTCTTGGACAGGCTGTTGACGATCAGGGTCCGGTCCTTGGCCCCCGGCAGGGCCGCGGCGCTGGTGGGACGCTCGCCGTAGTAGAGGCTCCCGTAGACCTCGTCGCTGACGACCCACAGGTCATGGGCCTGGGCGAAGGCCTGCAGCTGCTCCAGGTAGTCCCGCGACGGATAGGCGCCGGTGGGGTTGGAGGGGTAGTTCAGGACGATGGCGCGGGTCTTCGGGGTGAGTGCCTTCTCCCAGGCATCCAGCGGGGGGATGAACCCGCACTCGGCCGGCGCGGGCACCCGCACCGTGTTCCCGCGCAGCATCACCACCATGTTGGCGTGGGTGGCCCAGGTGGGGTCGGGGATCAAAACGTCATCGCCGGGGTTCAGGATGGCCTGCAGGGCGGTGTAGTAGGCGTGGATGCCGCCGTGGGTGACCAGGATCTCGGCCGCCGGATCGTAGGCCACGCCTTCGTCCCGCCGCAGCTTGGCGGCGATGGCCTGCCGCAGCTCCAGGGTGCCGCTGGAGGGCCCGTAGTGGGTCAGGCCGGCCTGCAGGGCCCGGGTGGCGGCCTCCAGGACGGCCGGTGGTGTTCCGAAGTCAGGGTCTCCGACCTGGAGCCCGATGATGGGCTGCCCGCTGGCTTTCAGCGCCAGGATCCGGTCCGCCATGGCCACGGTGGCGGACTGGCGGATGAGCTCAAACTGTCGGTTCAGTGCGTTCATGGGGTTCCCGTAGCCCCCATGTTCGCATCCCCGCCCCGGGATTGCAGGGGGCCCGGCCAATATTCCGGATGAGCCTTTATCTGGGCCAACGCTTCGCCGGCTGGGATCATCAGAGGGGTATCGGCAGAATGAGACGCACGGGACCGGGAGCAGGGCATGGCAACGACAGAGCTGAAACGGGTGGTGGTGGCCGGAGGCACGGGCCTGGTGGGGCGACCCCTGGTGCGGGCGCTGCTGGACCTGGGCACCGACGTGACAGTGCTGACCCGGAATCCAGGTCGCGGAGGGCTGCCCGCGGGCGCCACGGCGCGGGGCTGGGAGGACCTGGCCGCCACGCTGAACGGGGCCGATGCGGTCATCAACCTGGCGGGCGAGGGCATCGCGGACAAGCGCTGGAGCGCGGCCCGCAAGGCCGTTCTCCTGGCCAGCCGGGTCGAGACCACCCAACGGCTTGTGGAGGCCATGCAGGCCTGCCCCCAGCCCCCCGCCGCCCTGGTGAACGCCTCGGCCATCGGGTTCTACGTCCCCGCGGACCAGGAACCTGTGGACGAGACCTCGGACTCGGGGATGGGGTTCCTGGCGGAGGTCTGCCGCGCCTGGGAGGTCGAGGCCATGGCGGCGGCGGCCTTCGGGGTCCGGGTTGCCCTGGTCCGCGTCGGCGTGGTGCTGGCCAAAGAGGGCGGCGCCCTGCCCAAGATGGCCCTGCCTGTACGGTGGTTCCAGGGCTGCAAGCTGGGCCGCGGCACCCAGGGGCTCAGCTGGATCCACCTGGACGATCTGGTGGCCCTGTTCGTGGAGGCGGCGCGGAATCCGGCCTGGCGCGGCGCCTTCAACGGCACGGCCCCAAAGCCGCTCTCCAACGAGGCCTTCACCCGTGCCCTCGCCCAGCGGCTGCACCGGCCGCTACTGCCGGTGCCCGGCTTCCTCACCGCCGCGGCCACCAAGCTGGTGCTGGGCGAGCTCGCCGAGGCTCTGCTGCTGCAGGGCGCCTTCGTGAAGCCCACTCGGGTCCTCGCACAGGGCTTTCAGTTCCGCTTTCCCACCGCGGACAAGGCTCTGGCGGACCTGCTTTGATCCGTTCTGCTTTATCCCCTTCATCCCCTGCATCCCTGTTTTAAAAAAAAGCAAAGGAACAGGGATAAAGGAGATGAAGGGGATCACTGAAAAAGCCGGTGGGGGGCACTGTTCCACACCCGCGTCCCTCTGCGCCCCTCCGCCTTCTCGTCCTTTCTCTGCGAGCGTGGTTTTCTTTTCATTCAGTCCTGCCAGACCCCGTGAGCACGTGTCTGAACGGCTCCCCAAGAGAGGAACTATCGGCCCATGAAAGAGGACATCTTCATCTCCGTGCAGGACCTGCCCGTGCCCCGGTCAGAGGTCTTCCCCTTTTTCGCGGACCCCGCGAACCTGGAGACCCTGACGCCGCCCTGGCTGGGCTTCGAGGTGCTCACGCCACGCCCCCTGCCCCAGGGCGAGGGCGCCCTCTTCGACTACCGGGTCCGGGTCCGCGGCCTGCCCCTCCGCTGGCGCACCCTCATCGAGACCTTTGTCCCCGGTGAGCGCTTCGTGGACCGCCAGCTCAAGGGACCCTACGCCCTGTGGCACCACACCCACGCCTTCGAGGACCTGCCGGACGGCGGCACCCGCATGACCGACACCGTCCGCTACCGCGTGGGCTGGGGATTTCTCGGCGCCCTCATCACCGCCCTCTGGGTCCGCCACGACATCCAAAAGATCTTCGACTACCGCAGACAAGTCCTGGCGGACTTGTTCCCGGGAAGGGACTGAAAAGGGATTTGCCCTCACCCCCGCTGGAGGCCGCCGAAGCGGGCCAGGATGCGTTTGTCGCCGCCGTGGTCGAAGCGGATGGTGTAGGTCAGGCCATCGCCGCTGCCGGAAGCGGCCAGCACGGTGCCGCTACCGAACCGCGCACTCTGTACTCGGGTACCCGGAGGAAAAGCACCCGGATCTTGACTCTCGGCAGGCTCGGCGAGCCTGCCGCCTTCCCGGTCGCCTGCTGGAACCGGGGCTTCCTTCACACGATCGAAGAAGCCGCGGATGCGCTGCAGCTCCGTGGCCACCGAGGCGCCGCCGGCCCCCCGGGTGAAGGAGGCGCCTGGGCGGATGCCTTCGCCGGCCTGGTAGAGCTCGGTCCCCCAGCGGATGGGCGTGGTGAGCACCGCCGCCGGGAGCTCCCGCAGGAAGCGGCTGGGCATGGACATCATCTCGGTGCCCATGATGCGGCGGCGACGCGCGGCGCTGAGAGTGAGGCGCCGCTGGGCGCGGGTGATAGCCACGTAGAAGAGGCGGCGCTCCTCCTCCAGACCGTCCGGCGTCTCGCGGGCATTGCGGTTCGGAAAGACGTCCTCTTCCATGCCGATGACGAAGACCGAGGGGAACTCCAGCCCCTTGGCGCAGTGGATGGTCATGAGGCTGAGGTGGGAGGCCTCCTCCAGGTTGTCCGTGTCCGAGGCGAGGGTGATGCGGTCGAGGAACTCCGAGAGGCGCAGGCCCAGGGTCTCGGACTCGGCCGCGGCGCTGAGGAACTCCTCCAGGTTGCGGATGCGGCCCTCGGCCTCCAGGGTAGCCTCGTCCTCCAGGCTCTGCAGGTAGCCGCTCTCCTGGAGCACCCACTTCACCACGCCCGCCAGGCCCATGGCCTCGCGCTCCTGCTCAGCCCGGGCGAACAGGTCCAGGAACTTGATCAGCTCCCGCTGGGCCCGGCCCTTCAGCTCGCCCGATCGCAGCAGCCGCTCCAGCCCGGCCAGGGGCGTGCCGCCCTCGGGGATGGCGCCCTCGATCTTGCCCAGGGTCGTGGGCCCCACACCCCGGGAGGGTGCGTTGACGCAGCGGCGGAAGCTGACCAGGTCGAAGGGATTCGAGATGAGCCGCAGGTAGGAGATGAGGTCCTTCACCTCCTGCCGCTCGTAGAACTTCACGCCGCCCACCAGGCGGTAGGGCATGTTCTGGGCCCGCAGCGCCTCTTCCATCTGCCGGGACTGCCAGTTGGCGCGGTAGAGCACGGCCACCTTGGCCTCCGGAGCCGTGTAGCGCAGCTCCTGGATGCGCTGCGCCACCCACTCCGCCTCCAGGCGTCCCTCGTCGAGCAGTTTGAACACCAGGGACTCACCGTCGCCCAGCTCCGTCATCAGGGCACCCTTCCCCGCCACGCGCTGGGAGTTGTTGGCGATGACCTCCGAGGCCGCGTCCAGGATCTTCTTCGTCGAGCGGTAGTTCTGCAGCAGCTCGATACGGACCGCTTCCGGGAAGTCCTGCTGGAAGTCGAGGATGTTGCGGATGTCGGCGCCTCTCCATCCATAGATCGACTGATCTTCATCACCGACAACACATAGGTTGTGGTGCCGCCGCGCGAGGTGCTGCACCAGGAGGTACTGGGCGCGGTTGGTGTCCTGGTATTCGTCCACCAGGATGAACTTGAAGCGCTCGCCGTAGGTGGCCTGCAGCACGGGGTCGCGGAAGAGGCGCTCGGTCCATAGCAGGAGGTCGTCGAAGTCGCAGGCGCGGTGGTTCTTCAGGCCCTTCTGGTAGAGCTCGTAGGCGTCCAGCACCTTGCGGGTCCAAGGGTCCAGGGCCTCCGCGCGGGCCTCGTCGGGCAGCAGGCAGCGGTTCTTGAAGTCGCTGATGACCTCCAGCACCTTCTTGGGGTGGAACTGCTTCTCGGGCAGCTTCAGCTCCGCCAGCACCTGCTTGACGAGGCTCTTCTGATCCGCAGGATCGAAGATGACGAAGTCCCGGCCCACGGGCGTGCGCTCGCCCTCCCGGCGGAGGATGCGCGTGCAGAAGCTGTGGAAGGTGCTCACCCACATCTGCGCCGCGGGCACAGACACCAGCCGCTGCACCCGGTCACGCATCTCCTCGGCGGCCTTGTTGGTGAAGGTCATGGCCAGGATCGAGCCCGGGTGCACGCCCTCTTCCTCGATGAGCCAGGCGATGCGCCGCGTGATCACGGTGGTCTTGCCGGACCCGGCCCCGGCGAGGATCAGCAGGGGGCCCCGGGCATGGCGGACCGCCTCCCGCTGGGGCTCATTCAGGTTGCGGAGGAGAGGGTGTTCGAGGGGTTCCGAGGGGTGGCCGGGCATGGGTCCATGCTAACCCGCCTGGGCCGCCCGTCCCTTCCCGGCCCGTCGGAGGAGTTCCCGGGCCAGCTTGAGGGCCTCCTCCTGGGAGAGCTGGCGACGAAAGCCCGGCATGGCGCCCCGGCCCTGGAGGATGATGCCCGCCAGATCCGCCGCCTCCTGGCCCGCCAGTCGCCGGCTGTCCAGCAGGTTCGAGCCACCGAGGAGGCCGCCGGGGCCCCGGCCCGAGCCATCGCTGCCGTGACAGCTGGCGCAGCGCTGCTGGAAAAACGCCTTCAGGTCCCGGACCTCGGCGGACAGGGAGGCGGACAGGAGCGCCAGCAGCAGCGCCAGGGGACGCGGGGCCATGGGTCGAACCTACCACGCCGGGCCCGCTCCCGTTAGGCTGGAGCCGCGCGCCCGTGGCGGAATGGCAGACGCACCGGACTTAAAATCCGTTGCCGCAAGGCGTGGGGGTTCGAGTCCCCCCGGGCGCACCAACCTCTGCCCCTTGATTTACTTGCCAAGAAAAACTCTCGCAGAGAAAAGACGAGATGGCAGAGAGGCGCAGAGAAAACCCTCGGCCTCCTTCTCCGCAACCTCCGCTTCCTCGTCCCTTCTCCGCGAGAGTTGTTATCCGTTCACGTCTTGAAGCGCCCCACCAGCGCGGCGAGGCCTTCGGCGGTGCGGGACAGCTGCTCGGTGACGGCCACGTTGCTGTCCACGGTGCTGGAGAGCTGGATGCTGGCGCTGGCGTTCTGCTCCGCCTGCTGGGCGCCCAGCTCCACCTGGCGGGCCACCTCCTCGCTCACCTTGGCCTGCTCACCGGAGGCGGTCTCGATCTGGGTGGACATGGAGGCCACCTCGGACACGTGGTCGCGGATGGTCTCCAGGGCTCCCACCACCTCCAGCACCGTCGCCTTGCCCTGGGCCACGGCCTGGTTGCTGCCCTGGATGAGCGCGGCGATCTCCCGGGCGGAGCTGTCACTGCGCTCCGCCAGCTTGCGGACCTCCTCGGCGACCACCGCGAAGCCCTTGCCCAGCCGCCCGGCCGTGGCCGCCTCGATGGCCGCGTTCAGGGACAGCAGGTTGGTCTGGCGCGCGATCTCCTGGATCACCTGCACGGCCTCCACCATCTGCCCCGTGGCCTCCTCCACCCGGGCCATGGCGCGGATAGCCGCCTGCCCTGCGGAATCGGCGGTCTGGGCGGTCTTGGCCGCCTCCAGGGACCTGCTGTGGCTGGCCCGGACGTGGTCCGCCACCTCGCGCACCGAGGCGGAGAGCTCCGTGATGGCCGAGGCCATCTGCTCGGTGGAGTGGCGCTGGCCGTCGGCGTTGCGGGCCAGGTCGTGGCTGGTGCTGGCGATCTCGTGGGTGGCCACCGCGATCTCGCTGCTGTTCTGGCTCACCCGCTGCGCGTCGAAGCGGATGCGGTTGATGGTGTTGCGCAGGCTGGCCTGCATCTGCCAGACGTTGGCCATCAGGCTGCCCCGATCCCCGGTGCGCAGGGGAATATCGGCCCGGAGGTTGCCCTTGGCCAAGGTGCGGGTGGCCTCCAGGGCGGCCATGGGATCGCCGCCAAGCTGGTGGTCCAGGATCTGGATCAGCTTGCCGAAGATCAGGAGGCCCGCGGCCACCGTGAGGAGCATGCCGCCACCCAGCACCCAGAGGGTCAGGCGGGAGCGGTCCGCGACAGTGCTCAGTCGTTCCTGCACGTCGGTGACCTCATGGTCCCGCAGCTTCAGCACCTCTGCCGTGAGGGTTTCGGCGGCGCGGTCGAAGGCTTCCATGGCCCGGAGGCTCTCGGACGCCCCCTGGTTCTGGTAGGCGCCAACCATCTTGCGGCCCGTCTCATGCAGGGCATCGAAGTCCTGTCTGAGCTTCTCCAGGGACTTGAGGTTGTCCTGGTCCTTCACCGAGAGGGTACGGAACTGAGCCTCGGCCTTGTGGAAGGCCGAGGCGGCCCCAGCGGCCTCTTTCATCGACTCACTGCGGTGGGTCAGCGAGGCATCCGTGAGCGCCTGCTGGATCATCACGGTCTGGTAGGCCATCTCCTCCGCCAGGAGGGTCGTGGGCAGGTACTCGTCCCGGATGCCGGCGGCATCGCTGCGGGTGAGGGCGGCGCCCACGAAGCTGACCGCGGAGACCAGGAGGAAGAGCCCCAGCACCACGCCCGCCGCGGCCCAGAGGCGCTTGGTGAAGCCCAGGCTGGGCGCCGGAACCCAGATCTTCCGTTCCGGCTCCGCCATGGGCTGCCCGGCCCGGGCCCGGGTGTACATGAGCTCCGCTTCGGCGATCTGCGTGGGCGAGGGCTTGCTGCGGATGGAGACGTAGCCGATGATGCTGCCCTTCTCCTCGATGGGCGTGACGCTGGCGTCGACCCAGTAGAAGTCGCCGTTCTTGCAGCGGTTCTTGACCATGCCCTGCCAGGGCTGCCCCGTCTTGACCGTGCGCCACAGGTCCTCGAAGGCCGCCGGGGGCATGTCCGGATGCCGGACCAGGTTGTGGGGCTGGCCGATCAGCTCGTCGGGGGTGAAGCCGCTGATCCGGATGAACTCCTCGTTCACGTAGGTGATCACGCCCCGCAGGTCCGTCGTCGAGACGATGAAGGCCCCTTCCTGGAGGTGACGCTCGACCCGGGTGACCGGCTGATTGACGCGCATGGGCAGCTCCAGGGCACCGCAGCCCGGGGCCCGCCCCAGGCGGGACCACAGGTCACGTTGCTGTCTCCTGATTCGGAAGTCCGGCTGCCTACCTTGATTTTCGGGTCTAAGTCAGCAGCTTCTGCAGCGGGATGAGGATCCCGTTGAACCGCTTCCACCCGGCCAGATCCCCGTGCACCAGGCGCCGGACCTTCACCCAGTCCCCTTCGGCCGTGGCCTTGGGCACACCCTTGAGCATGAAGTCGTAGGCCAGGATCCGGGCCGCCACCGCCGGCTCCATGGCGAGGTCGGGCTGCTCCACCAGGTCGAGCCCCACCAGCTTGCCGAAGCGGGCATAGGCCGCGCGGCCCACCAGGGGGAGGAAGCCCCGGCCGCAGTACTTGCTGCCGTCCCCGGGCTCGACATTGCCCAGTGTCCGGTCGAACTCGTACATCCGGCGGAAGTAGGAGGCACTGCCCACCTCCTTCTCTGGGGCGAAGAGGTAGCTCTCGGTGCCGATGCTGGCGATGGCCGCGGCCTCCACGCCGGGGTCCAGGATCTGGAGCGCCGCGAGGGCCTCTACGATCAGCGGCCAGTGCGCCTCCACGTTCGCCTGGGGCGCGTGGAGGATGGTCGCGATGGCGTCCACCTGGAAGTGCATGGCTGGCTCCCTGAAGGAAGGCACGGGAGGCCAATCTACCACGGCCAGGTATTCTTTCCCCATGGACTTCCAGACGCTTGAACGGAATGGCTCCCGGGCGGTCATCGCCCGGCAGGGGGCGGAGTTGACGGCCCTCCGCCTGGGCGGGAGGGACCTGCTCTGGGAGGCCGGCCCGCTCTGGCCGCGCCATGCGCCCCTGCTGTTCCCGGTGGTGGGCGCTCTGGCCGGGGACACGCTGCGCCACCGGGGCGCGGCCTACCCCATGCCCAAGCACGGCTTCGCCCGGGACCGGGCTTTTGATTGGACCGAGGGATCGGAGACCGCCTGCACCCTGGAGCTGCGGGACGACGACCGCACCCGCGCCGCCTACCCATTCCCCTTCGCCCTGACCATCCGCTACACCCTGGCGCCGACCTCGCTGCGCCTGGACCTGGCGCTGCACAACCCCGGGCGGGAGCCCCTGCCCGCCAGCCTGGGCCTGCACCCGGCCTTTCGCTGGCCCTTGGTGCCGGGGGTGCCCAAGGCCGCCCACCGGCTGGTCTTCGACATGGACGAACCCGGCCCCCTGCGGCGCATCGACGCCAGCGGACTCCTGACGCCGACCCTCCACCCCACGCCCATCCAGGACCGGGAGCTGCCCCTCCACGAGGGCCTCTTCCTCGAGGACGCCCTGCTCTTCCTGGAGCCCCAGAGCCGCAGCCTGCGCTTCGAGGCCCCCGGGGCCCCCAGCCTGGTCCTGGCCTGGGAGGGCTTCCCGCACCTGGGTGTCTGGACCAAGCCCGACCTCGGTCCAGGCTTCCTCTGCCTCGAGCCCTGGGCAGGCCATGCCAGCCCCGCCGGCTGGGACGGCGAGTTCAGCAACAAGCCCGGCGGGTTCCTCGTCGACCCCGGCGCCACCCGGCAGTGGAGCTTGACCATCAGCGTCGGAGGGGTGAAGAAGAATTAGGGAAAAGCAAAGGATCACCACCAAGACACGAAGACACGAACCATTCGAACTACACCAGCTCGGCTCCGAGGAAGTGGGGGCTGGCGAGGGTGATGCGGGCCTGCACGAGCTCGCCGAAGGGCAGCTGACGACCGGGACCCACGGCCAGGTGGATGGTCTTCCACTCGCCGCTGTGGGCCAGCCACCAGCCATGCTCCGTGGGCTCGTGCATCTCCACGCGCACCGGGATCTCGCGGCCCAGGAAGCGCTCGTTGCTGGCCCGGGTGAGGGCTGTCTGCCGCTGCTGGAGCGCCGCCAGACGCTCGGCCTTCACAGCCATGGGCAGGTCGTCCCGGAGCCGCAGGGCAGGCGTGCCGGGCCGGGGCGAGTAGATGAAGCTGAAGGAGCCGTCGAAGGCGACCTCGTCCAGGACCCGGAGCGTGGCCTCGAAGTCCGCGTCGGTCTCACCGGGAAAGCCCACGATGAAGTCCGTGCTCAGCGCGATCCGCCCGCGCCCCTCGCCGAGGTAGCCCAGGCGCTCCAGGTACTCGGCCACGGTGTATTCCCGCAGCATCAGGCGCAGGATGCGGTCGCTGCCGCTCTGCACGGGCAGGTGCAGGAAGGGCGCCACCTTGGGGTTGGTGACCAGCACCCGCGCCAGCTCCCGGTTGAAGTTCATGGGGTGGCTGGTGGTGAAGCGGATCCACTCGATCCCCTCGACCTCGGAGACCCGCTCCAGCAGCTCGGCGAAGCTGCAGCCACCCGCGTAGCTGTTCACGTTCTGGCCCAGCAGCTCCACCTCGCGGGTGCCCGTGGCCACCAGCCCGCGCACCTCCGCCAGCACATCCGCAAAAGGCCGGTGGCGCTCGGCGCCCCGGGTGGTGGGGACGATGCAGTAGGTGCAGGCGTGGTCGCAGCCCTCGGTGATGGTCACCAGGGCCTTGGCCAGGGCCCGGCGGCGGGTGACCTCGGGCGGGAAGAGGTGGTTGTCCGGGTACTCGCCGGTGTCCATGACCCGGGCCTTCCCGGCTCGGGCCTCGGCCACCAGGCGGGGCAGCTGCTTGAGGGCCATGGTGCCCAGGACGAAGTCGATGTGGGGCGCCCGCTTGAACAGGGCCGCCTGCTCCTGCTGGGCCAGGCAGCCCGTGACGCCCACCAGCAGGGGGCGCCGCAGCTTCTCCTTACGCAGGCGGCCCAGCTCGGAATAGACCTTGTGCACGGCCTTTTCGCGGATGGAGCAGGTGTTGAGCAGCACCAGGTCCGCGTCCTCGGCACTCGCAGCCGCCTCGAAGCCCTCGGCCGACAGCAGCCCCGACAGCTTCTCGCCGTCGTGGTCGTTCATCTGGCAGCCCCAGGTCTCGATGTGGTACTTCATGGCACCTTCCAAACCTTCAAGTCTAGCCCGATCCCCCGAAAGGGCCCCCAGGGTGTATGTTCGGACAACCTCAGCCCGACCTTACGCCTTCCCCGCCCGACCCGACCCCCTGGAGGCGCCATGCCTGGGTTCACCCGCCGCGATGTCCTGCAGACCGCCCTGGCCACCGTCACCGGCGCCGCCCTCGCCCGGCCCGCTTTCGCCAACGCACCCGCGGCTCCGCCCACCGGTGGCTGGCCATTCGCCACGGCAACGGAGGTGGCTCGGGCCATCCGGATGAAGGAGGTCTCCTCCCTGGAGATCACCCGCCTGGCCCTGGCGCGCATCGACCGCCTGAACCCCAAGCTGAACGCCATCGTCACCCTGGCCCGGGAAGCGGCCCTCAACCGAGCCCGGGAGGCAGATGCCGCCCTGGCCAAGGGGAACCTCTGGGGCCCCCTCCACGGCGTCCCCTGCACCATCAAGGACACCTTCGAGACCGAAGGCCTGCTCACCACCGCCGGGGCACCGGAGCTGAAGGCGCACATCCCCAAGGCCGACGCCGTGGCCGTGGCCAGACTGCGGGCGGCGGGCATGGTCCTGCTGGGCAAGTCGAACGTGCCCTACATGGCCGGGGACTACCAGAGCTTCAATGCGCTGTTCGGCACCACCAACAACCCCTACGACCTGACCCGCACCCCCGGCGGCTCCACCGGCGGGGGTGCGGCGGCCCTGGCGGCGGGCCTCGGCTACCTCACCATCGGCAGCGACCTGGGCGGCTCCATCCGCACCCCGGCCGCCTTCTGCGGCGTGTTCGGCCACAAGCCCACCATCAGCCTGGTGCCCTTCCGGGGCCATGTCCCGCCCCTGCCCGGCACCCCCGTGGGCGCCGAGCAGGGCCTGCCCGTGGTGGGGCCGCTGGCCCGCTCCGCCGAGGACCTGCTCCTGGCTCTGCGCATCCTGGGCGGCCCCGTGCCCGAAAACGCCATCGCCTATCGCTGGAGCTTGCCCCCGGCCCGCCGGACGTCGGTGCGGGACCTGCGCATCGGCTACGTGCTCGACCACCCTCTCTGCCCCGTCTCCCGCGAGGTCAAGGTGCGCCTCCAGGCCGGGGTGGAAGCCCTCCGCGCCGCGGGCGCCAAGGTGCAGGAAGGCTTCCCCGCAGGCGTGGAGGTGCAGCGGCAGTTCGAGACCTACATGGACCAGATGCTGTTTGGCGAGGTGGCGGGGTCCTCCAAGGAGGAGCTCGACCAGCTCCGCGGCTCGAAGCCCGACCCGGATGACGCCATGGGCCAGGGCATGAAGCGGGCCGCCAGCCTCAGCGCCGAGGCAGTGCTGGGTTTCGCCGGCCAGCGCCTAGCCGCTCGCCTGGCATGGCAGCCCTTCTTCCGGGACTTCGACGCCTTCCTGCTCCCCGTGGACTTCCTGCCGGCCTTCCCCCACGACCACCGGGAGTCCGGGCGCATGCTGGACACGCCCGAGGGCAAGCGGCGCTACTGGGATCAGCTGTTCTGGATCTCCTTCGCCACCCTCACGGGCCTGCCCGCCACCGTGGCTCCCGTGGGGCAGACGCCCGGGGGCCTGCCCGTGGGGATCCAGATCATGGGTCCCTGGCTGGAGGATGCGACGCCGATCTTCGTGGCCCAGTGCCTGGAGCGGGTCTTCGGCTTTCAGGTGCCGAGGGGCTTCGAGTGACGGCCCGCGGCCCTAGAACCGGCAGGTGAGGCGCAGGGCCAGCTGGCGACCTGGCAGCAGGTAGTACTGGGCGTCACCCAGCTCGCTCTCGGCGATGGGCTTGCGCTGATCCGTGAGGTTCTGCCCGCTGAGGCGGAGCTCCCAGCTGCGCTCGCGCCAGCCGAGGCTGGCGGCATAGGTAGCATAGCCCGGGGACGGCGCGGTGTTGCGCTGGTTGAGCAGCACAGCGCCGGTGTAGTGCATCTCTGCGGACCACATCAGGCCTTGCGGCGGGGCGAAGGTCAGACCCAGCGCGGCCAGATGGTAGGGAGACATCTCCAGGCGCTTCCCTGCCAGCTGGGTGAGGGTGCCATCGCCGAAGTCCTTGGCGTAGTCCCGGAACCGGGTGTCATGGTAGCTGTAGGCCAGGTTCCCATAGAGGTCGCGGCTGAAGCGCCAGCGGGCCCCGACCTCGATGCCCTGGAACCGCTCGGTGCCCGCATTGGCCAGCACCGGGGCGCCGTTCACGGACTGCGGCACCACCAGGTTCTTGAAGTCCATGAGGAAGGCACTCACCTCCAGGCTGAGGCGGCGGCCCAGCAGGTCCGCCTTCAGGCCCAGGTCGTAGCTGGTGGCGGTCTCCGGCTTGAGGATCGTGGCCTCGCTGTCGAGGCCGAGGTCCACGGCCGCGGGCTTGAAGGTGCTGCGGAGGCCGGTGAAGAGGTTCACCCGATCCTCGCCGGCCTGCCAGGCGGTCCACACCGCGCCGGCGCTGCCCGAGAGGGCCGTGGTGGTGCGGGCGTCCCGGCCGGTCTCAGGCACCGTGGCGCCCAGGTCCAGCAGCGACGTGCTGCGGGTCTCCTTCGCCCGGGTGAGGCGCAGGCCTCCCTCGAGCACCAGCCGTGGCGCGGCCTGCCACTGGACAAAGCCATAGAGCCCGCTGAAGTCCCGCTGGTCGTCCACGCGGATATCGGCCTGGCTGGGCGTGGCGGCGCTGCTGGGGGCGCCGGAGCCATCGAGCTTCACGAAGTAGTCGAAGTCCCCGCCCCGGCCGGTGCCCTGGCCGTGGAGGTGGTCCACGCCCGCCACCACCTTCAGGGCAGAGGCCGGGGTCCAGGTGAGGTGCGTGTCGAAGTAGAGGTCTGTGAGCTCCACGCGCTCCCGGAAGCCGTGGGCATTGGGGGCGGCGAGGCTCACGTCCGTGAGGAAGCCCCGGAACACATCGTGGCTGGCCCGAGCGCCCGACAGGGTGGTGGACCACAGGGCCGAGTCGCCGGCCGTGCGGTCATAGCCCACCGTCAGCGCCGTCCTTCGGTCATTGAGGAAGGCCCCGGCGGGGTTGTGGTTGGCGTCCAGGGGCACCTGGTCCGTGAGGGCCTTGCCCACCCGCACCACGGGGCTCGCGGGCTGCTGATCCACGGCCGTGGCCTCCAGGTTCACGCGGAACACGCCGTCCAGGGCCTGGATGCGGTTCTGCCACAGCAGGTGGCTGCGCTTGAAGTCGGTGCGGGCATCGGCGAAGCCCTGCTGGTCGTGGTCGACGATGAGGCTGGAGTCCACGCCGGCCGCCGCGGGCAGCCGCAGGGCCACCGCCGCGCCGCCGCTGCCGTGCGTGCCCAAGGAGAGGCGGGCCGTGCCCTGGGTGTCCTGGGGGAGGCCCCGGATGATGTGGATCACGCCCACGAAGGAGGTGGCGCCGTAGAGCACCGGCGCCGCCCCGCGCTGGACCTCGATGCGCTCGACGCCTTCGAGGCTGAGCGTCGAGAGGGCCGGGTTGAAGGCGCCGCCCCAGGGCACGCCATCCACCACCAGCAGGAAGGCGTCGAACTCCTTCAGGCCCCAGAACTCAGGCACGCTGGACGCCGGCCCCCCATCCCCGCCGGGAGCGACATAGACCCCCGCGGCCAGGGCCAGGGCGCTGCGCAGGTCCGTGGCGCCGCGGTCCGCCAGCTCTCGGGCGGAGTAGACCGTGATGGAGGCCGGCACCTTGGCGGGATCCTCGGGGAAGCGCGTGGCCGTCACTTCCACCACCGCCGAGGGTGGCAGCGGCGTCTGCGCACCCAGGCCCAGCCCGACCAGGGCCACGGCCAGCGGGGCGCGGAAGGCATTTGCATCCAATATTTCACTGAGGCGGGTCATGGTCTGGTCTTTCAGCGAGCTTGGTTGAAGGGATCAGGGTCGGGGCATCCGGGCCACCAGGCCCAGCTCGGTCTGCGCCACCTCAATGCCCAGCCGGGGGGTCATCTCCCGCAGCCAGAGGGAGGGCAGGTTCATGGGGGTGTCCGGTGGCAGCTCGGGCTGGAGGGCGGCAGGAAAGGGGGCGTCGCCGGGCCAGGTGAGGGTCCAGGCAGCCTCCTGGCTCCGGGCCTCCAGGCGCAGGGGACCGGGCGCGGCCCAGGGAAGGATCTGCCGGGTGAAAGCCGCCGCCCAGTCCTGGAGGAGCGGCGCGGGCCAGGGCGCCCCCTCGTCGTAGTCCACAATTTCGATTGGACATTTGTAGAGCGTGGCCATGGGCTGGAGGCGCTCGTCGAGCCCAGCGCGCCACTCCGGCCACGAGAGCATTCCCTCAGCGTAGGGGCGGCTGAGCGCCATGGCCCGGGCCATGCCGATGAGGACTTTCCCGTCTTCCAGGGTGCACTCCAGCCGGGCCCGGCTCCGGGCGTCGAGGGGGAGGCGGGGGTCGCTCAGGTCGAGCACGCCCTGGAGTCCGGCCAGCAGGTTGCTGAAGTCATGGAGGGTCGCCCGCCAGAGGGACTCGGAATTCATGTCATCTGCCCCCATGCACGAAACGCCTGAAAGAAGTTACCGTGGAGATGACCGTCTGTGCATCACAGGATGGCGACAGGATCCCTCATGCAGCAACCGATGAAACGGCTGGGCGAACTACTCGTAGAGAGTGGTCTGATCACTCCTGCTCAGTTGCAGAGCGCCATCACCCACCAGAAGATCGCCCGGGGTCGCCTCGGCAGCAACCTGGTGGCGCTGGGCTACATCTCTGAGGAGGTCCTCATGGACTTCCTCAGCCACCAGACCGGCGTGCCGCAGATGGATGTGCGCAACATCGAGGTCCTGCCCCAGGTGCTCAAGCTGGTGCCGCACCGCCTGGCGGACCAGTTCACGGTGCTGCCCATCGCCACGAGGGAGCCGAAGTTCCTGGTGCTGGCCATGTCCGACCCCTCGGATCTCAACGCCATCGACAGCACGCGCTTCGCCTCGGGCCTCCACATCGAACCCGTGGTCGCCTCCCACAGCGCCCTCCGGAAGGCCATCTCGGACCTCTACCGGCGCCTCGACGCCCCCACCGGTGCCCTAACCGTGGAGGTGGGCCAGAGCAGCGGGCAGGATGACGCGCTGCCCGTCAGCTTTACCTTCGACGCCCTGCCCATGCCCAGGCCTGTATCGGAGGCCAAAAACATGCCGCGGGACCCCTTCTTTGGCAGCGCCAGCGCGCCGACCCAGCCGATCAACATCGACCCCTTCGGCCTGCTCGACAGCGCCCCACCTGCCCCTGCGCCCGCGAGCGCCGATCTGGTCCACAGCCGCACCCTGGGGGGCAACGCCCGGCGCCTGGAGACCTACCAGACCCGCACCCTCGTGCTGGGCCTCATCAAGCTCTTCCAGCGGCGCGGCATCATCGGCCCGGATGAGCTGCAGCGCCTGCTGGCCAATATGGTGGAATCCGGCGAGCTCAAGGACACGGACAAGCTCGGCTAGTTGTCGACCTTCAGGATCGCCAAGAAGGCCTCCTGAGGAATCTCCACGTTGCCGATACTCTTCATCCGTTTCTTGCCCTCTTTCTGCTTGTTCAGCAGCTTCTTTTTGCGCGAGATGTCGCCGCCGTAGCACTTGGCGAGGACGTCCTTGCGGCGGGCCTTGACGTTGGTGCGGGCGATGATCTTGCTGCCGATGGCGGCCTGGATGGCCACGTCGAACATCTGCTGGTGGATCACTTCCTTCATCTTCTGGCAGAGGGCCAGGCCCAGGAACTGGCTCTTGCTGCGGTGCACCAGGATGGACAGCGCATCCACGGCCTCGGAGTTCACCAGGATGTCCATCTTCACCAGGTCGGATTCCACGTAGTGCTTCATGTGGTAATCGAGGCTGGCGTAGCCCTTGGAGATGGACTTGAGCTTGTCGTAGAAGTCCAACACCACCTCGTTCAGGGGCAGCTCGTAGACCAGCATCACGCGGTCCTGGCTGACGTATTCGATCTTCTGCTGCAGGCCCCGGCGCTCCTCGCAGAGCTTGATGAGCCCGCCCACGAAGTCCGTGCGGGTCAGGATCGTGGCCTCGATGATGGGCTCCTCGATCTTGGCGATCTTCTGCAGCGGCGGCAGCTTGGAGGGGTTGTCGACAGAGACCTCCGTGCCGTCGGTCAGGTGCACGTGGTAGCGCACGCTGGGGGCTGTGATAATGAGGTCTAGATCATGCTCGCGCTCCAGCCGCTCCTGCACGATCTCCATGTGGAGCAGGCCCAGGAAGCCGCAGCGGAAGCCGAAGCCCAGGGCCGTGGAGGTCTCCGGCTCGTAGGTGAAGCTGCTGTCGTTGAGGCGCAGCTTCTCCATGGCGTTGCGCAGGTTCTCGAAGTCGTCGCTGGAGGTGGGGAAGATGCCGGCGAAGACGACGGGCTGGATCTCCTTGAACCCCTTGAGCATCACGGTGGAGGGCTTGGTGTTGTGGGTCAGGGCGTGGGTGAGGGTGTCGCCCACCTTCACGTCCGCCAGCTGCTTGATGCTGGCCACCAGGTAGCCCACCTCGCCCACGGAGAGGCTCTCCTGCTTGTCCATCTTGGGATCGAAGATGCCGATCTCGTCCACGCGGTACTCGCCGCCCGTGGCCATGAAGCGGATCTGGTCGCCCGCCTTGATCGTGCCGTTGACCACGCGGATGAGGCTCACCACGCCCCGGTAGGAGTCGTAGTAGCAGTCGAAGATCAGGGCCTGGAGCAGCGCTTTCGGGTCCCCCTGGGGGGCCGGGATGCACTTCACGATCTGCTCGAGCACCAGGTCGCAGTTCTCGCCGGTCTTGGCGCTGACATTCACGGCGTGGGCCGTGTCCACCAGCCCGATGACGGTATCGATCTGCTCCAGCACCCGCTCGGGATCGGCGCTGGGCAGGTCGGTCTTGTTGAGGACCGGGAAGACCTCCAGGCCGTTCTCCAGGGCCAGGTAGGTGTTGGCCAGGGTCTGGGCTTCCACACCCTGGGTGGCATCCACCACCAGGATGGCGCCTTCGCAAGCCGCGAGGCTGCGGCTCACCTCGTAGGTGAAATCGACGTGACCGGGCGTGTCGATGAGGTTTAATGTGTAAATCTTGCCGTCAAGAGCCGGGTATTTCAGCGTGACCGCATGGGCCTTGATGGTGATGCCGCGTTCCCGCTCGAGGTCCATGTCATCCAGGATCTGCGCCTGCATATCGCGGCCGGCCACGGTCTTGGTGAGTTCCAGCAGGCGATCCGCCAGCGTGGACTTGCCATGATCAATGTGGGCGACGATGGAGAAATTGCGGATGAGCGATGGATCTGGCACGGAGGAACCTCGAACCCGTCATTGTACTGTTGGAATCCTTTCACGTCCCGGGGTTTTTCCCAGGAATGCGTATTAGAATCGAGGAAGCCACGACGGGGCGGTGTGGATCTTCATCCTGCAGTTGCCCGCAACCGATAGGCCTTCTACTCTTGAAACTCCCCTGCAAGGAGCCCGCTTGCCTCAGTTTGTGCCCCCGATGACGATCCTGATGGTGGAGGACAATGCCCTCCAGCGTAGGGAAATCGAGGCCCAGCTGCAGCCCCTGGGGCACCGCATCATCTCCGCCAACAACGGGCAGGAGGCGCTGGACCGAATGGAGAAAGAGCTCCCCGACCTCATCGTCATGGACGCGGTGATGCCCTCCATGGATGGCTTCAAGGCCTGCGAGCTGATCCGGGCCAACCCCAAGACCGCCGGCATTCCCATCCTGGTGCTGACCGCCCTCAGCCGCGATGCCAAGGACCGCAGCTACGCGGCCGGCGCCGACGACTTCATCCGCAAGCCCGCCAACACGCTGCTGCTGCAGGTGCGGGTGCAGACCCACCTGCGGATCCACGGCCTGTCGCAGAAGCTCGGTGACCCCGCTCCCATTCGCCCCAAGGTGCTCGTGGCCTCGGCCAGCCCCCTGGTGCGGTCCCAGGTGCAGAACCACTTCGGCAAGGACCAGGGCACCTTCCTGGAAGCCACGGGCGAGATCCAGGCCCGCGCCCAGGTCATGGCCCACCGGCCCGACATCCTGGTGCTCGACACGGACCTGGTGGAAGGCAGCGCCCAGCATCTGGCGGTCGCCATCCACCAGTCCGAGGAGCTGCGGACCATGCCCGTGCTGCTGCTGCACAGCCCGGGGGAACTGGAGACCTGGTCAAGGCTCAAGGAGCCCGTGGCGGATGCCCTGGACAAGCCCCTGGTGGCCCGGGAGACCCGCCGCCGCCTGCTCCTGCTGGCGCGTCTGGCCCAGCTGCAGAAGCTAGCCGAGGCGTGAGCAGCGGGCCGGGCCTCCGGGCGCTCGCCCTTGGCCTGGCGGCGACCACCCTCCTCGCCCTCAGCACCGAAGGCCGGGTCACCGACGGTCGCCACGGGCTGCCCGGCGTGCGCGTCTCGGCGGACCGACTGCCGCGGGTCCACCCGACCGGCCCGGTCCCCAGCACCCTCACCGATGCCGAGGGCCGCTTCCGGCTGGACCTGCAGCCTTCGGACACCCTCCTCGCCGTGGAAAAGGACGGGTGGCGCCGCGACCTGGTCCCCGCCACCGAGTGGTCCCGCGAGATCGTGCTGCGCGCCGAGCCGCGCTTCCACGAGGAAGCCGTCTGCGTGGTCCGCCTGGAGTTCCCGGACGCGCCCTCACAGCTGCCTGACAGCGAGCTCCGGGAGCTGCTCTTCTCCCGCCGCCCCGGGGTCGCCAGCGCCGCGAACTACCTCTACGAAGTCAGCAAGGGCGCCCTCTCCCTGGTCGAAGGTCGCCTGGTCCAGCTGCGGAGCACCGCCTTCCCCGCCCCCCGCCGGGATGAGCACAAGACCGCCCTGGCGCGCTGGGTGCTGGAGCAGCTGCGTCGCCAGGACTGGGGCAGCTGCGACCGCGTGGACAACCGCACCGGCGCCCCGCAGCCCGACGGCAAGCCGGACCACCTGTGGGTCTTCATGCCGGGCCCGCCCCAGTCCCTCACCGCGGACGAGAGCCACTTCAAGGCCGTGAGCCTGCTGGAGCCCCTACCCTGGGACCCGAGCCAGCGCTGGCCCCTGCTGCTCCTGACCGAGGAGGTGCCCCTGGGCAACATCGTCCACGAGGCCTTCCACGCCATGGGCGAGCACCGGGTGGATGACCTCTACGTGGACTGCCAGGATCCTTACACGGCGGGGATCTGGGATCTCATGGACGCCGGCCAGTACCGCGGCTGGGACCGCTCCCACCCCACCGAAGGCCCCTGGCGTGAAGACACCGGCTACAGCCCCTCTCATCCCCTGGCCTGGGTCCGCTCGGAGCTCTGGTACCGGGGCCGCTTCCGCGCCAGCCTCCGCCGCCTGGCCGTGACCGGCCGCGCCTGGGAGGGCTGGCTCGCCCCCGCCAGCCGGGCGCCGGGCGCCGATCCCCAGTGGGTCACCCTGCCGGATCCCCGGAAGCAGGGCCGCTTCTTCAGCCTGGAGGTGCGCCGGCCCTGGGGCTTCGAACGCGGCCAGGTGGGCGGCCGCACCGGCCCCGGTCACGAGGGCCTCATCGTGGCCCGCATCGACCCCAGCCTGCTCACCCACGGCGATCCAAGAGGCCCCGTGCGGGTCGTGGACGCCCACCCGGGCAGCCCCGAGCCGCCCAAGCCCCGCTTCCCCTGCCGCATGTGGGAGCTCGACGACGCCGCCTTCAACCTCGGCCCCGGCGAGCACCCCAAAGGCCGCAGCGGCCCCCTATCCTGGGAAGTGCTCGAGACCGATGCCGCCGGACGCATGAAAGTGCGCGTGCGGCTGGAGCGCCGCTGAAACTACTTCGCGGGGGTCCGAGCCTCCCAGGTGCCCCGCTCGAGGGGCTTCAGGGCCGCCAGCTTCGCCTTGGCCAGGTCGTCATTGAGCGGACCCAGGTCCCGCTGCAGGGCGGTCTCGAAGTCCTGGGTGGCGGTGGCGATCTCCTTCTGCACGGCCTCCATGCGGGCCAGCTGGGTCTGGCTGGGGCGGCCGCGGTAGCCCGTAACGGCGCCGTAGACCTCGCTCAGCTTCTCCCGCAGGCGGTCCTCGCCCGTGAGCCCCTCCACCTCTTTCACCGGCACGAACTTGCCCCGGGTGGTCTCGGCTTTGGCTGCGAGGCCCTCGAGCCGTGCTTTCAAGGCGGGCTCGGCGCACTCGGCCACCCGGGCCCGGGCCTCGTCGCGCAGCTCGCGCACCCGATCCACGGTGTAGGCCAGGCTCTCGATCATGCCGTAGAGCCGCATGGCGCAGTCGAAGCGCGCCTGCCGGTCGCCACGGCTGAAGGGGGATGCGGGATCCGCCTGCAGGACCAGGGGGGCGGTCAGGGTCTCTTTGCCCTTGATCAGGCGCACCGTGTAGGTGCCCTCCAGGACCTGGGGTCCCACGAAGGCGCCGAAGTTCGGGGTGGCGCCCAGGGCCGTGCGCGGGGGTTTCAGCATGCGGTCCCAGGTGATGCGGTTCAGGCCTCTGGCCTTGCTGCCCGAGAGAGCCTGCAGCAGCTTGCCCTTGTCATCCAGGATCTCGATCCGCAGGTCGCCGAAGAGGTGGCGCTTGCGCTGCCAGTAGGCGATGACCGCGCCCGCGGGCCGGTCCTCGCCCGTGAACTCGAGGTCACCGTCCACCCAGCCGTCCGAGCCCATCTCCTGAGCCTGGAAGGGGCGCGTGGGCAGCAGCGCCACCTCGCGGGCCAGCAGGTCGGAGGTGAGGGCCCGTAGCGGCGTGAGGTCATCCATGATCCAGATCCCCCGCCCGTGGGTGGCGAGGATCAGGTCGTGCTCGCGGGGCTGTACCACGATGTCCCGCACGGGCACCTGGGGGAAGTCCCCGCCCTTGAAGACCGCCCAGTGGGCGCCCTTGTCGATGCTCAGGAAGAGGCCCGCTTCGGTGCCCAGAAAGAGCAGGCCGGGTGCCACGGGATCCTGCTTGATGACATGGGCGAACCCCTTCAGCTGGGGCGTGGCGAGGTCGACCCAGGTCTGGCCGAAGTCCTCGGTGCGGAATACGTAAGTGGCCATGTCGCCGCGGGTGTGGCCATCGAAGGCCACGAAGGCGGTGCCTTCCGCGTGGGGGCTGGCCTCGGCCCAGGAGACTGTGGTGTGGGCCGGGAGGCCGGGCACCTTGGCGATGAGGTTGATCCAGGTCTTGCCGCCGTCCCGAGTGAGCTGCAGGTTGCCGTCGTCCGTGCCCACCCAGAGGACCTTCCCGTTCTTCGGGCTCTCGCTGATGGTGAGGATGGTGCAGTGGTTCTCAGCGGAGGAGTTGTCGGCAATGAGGCCGCCGCTCTCTTCCTGCTTCTGCTTCTCGGGGTCGTTGGTGGTGAGGTCAGGGCTCAGGCGCTCCCAGGAATCACCCTTGTCCCGGGACCGGAACAGGTACTGGCCGCCCACGTAGAGCGTCCCCTTCTGGCTGGGGCTCAGGTGAATGGGCGTGTTCCAGTTGAAGCGGTACTTGGGCTCCCCGGCGGCCTCCCGGGGCTTGATGTCGCGGGTGGTCATGGTGCGAAGGTGCACGCGGCCCAGCTCGCCGCCCTGTGCCTCGGCATAGGCGTAATCGCCGTCCGTGGGGTCGGCGAAGGTCCAGAAGCCATCGCCGCCATAGATGTTCTTCCAGTGCCGGTTGGCCAGGTTGACGCTGCCGTAGCCCATCCAGCTGCTGTTGTCCTGGAGCCCGCCGAAGAGACGGTAGGGCCGGCCCTCGTCCGCGCTCACATGGTAGAACTGCCCTAGGGGAAGGTTCCGGTGGTAGCGCCAGGCATTGCCGCGGTCCTCGGAGACGAAGAATCCGCCGTCATCGCCAAGGTAGAGGGTGTCCGTCTGCTGGGGATGGATCCAGACCGCGTGGTGGTCGCCGTGGGTGCTGCGCCCGACCTGACTGAAAGTCTTGCCGCCGTCCTCGCTGAGGGCCATGTTGTAGCCCATTTTGTAGAGCCGGTCGGGATTCTTCGGGTCCACGGTCATGGCGCCGAAATAGAAGGGACGGGCCAACACCTTGGGTCCCTTGAAGCGCCAGGACCAGGTCCTGCCGCCGTCCTCGCTGCGGTAGAGCGCCCCCTCCTGGGACTCGACCGCGGCATAGACAATGCGGGGATCGCTGGGGGCCACGGCCACGACGATGCGGCCCAGGGTGCCGCCGGGGAGGCCGCTCTTGTCGTCCCCCGTGAGCTTCGCCCAGGTTTCGCCGCCATCCTCGGAACGGTAGAGGCCGCTGCCGACCCCGCCGGAGCGGAAGTCCCAGCCGGTGCGGCGGTAGTCCCACATGGCCGCGAAGAGCCGCTTGGGATTCGCCGGATCCACCGCCAGTCCCGAGCACCCGGTGTTCTCATCCACGTAGAGCATCCGCTTCCAGGTGGTGCCGCCGTCCGTGGTCTTGTAGAGGCCGCGCTCACCGCCCGGGGCCCAGAGGCGCCCCATGGCCGCGGCGTAGACGGTGCCTGGGGCCGTGGGATCAAGCTCGATGGCGGCGATCCGCTCGGACTCGGGGAGGCCCATGCGGGTCCAGTTGTCTCCGCCGTCGGTGGTCTTGTAGATGCCGTCGCCCACGGACACGCTGTTGCGCACCCAGCACTCGCCGGTGCCGACCCAGACCGTGTTGGGATTGCGGGGATCGATGCGGACCGCGCCGATGCTCTGGTTGTGCTTGTCGAAGACAGGCTTGAAGGTGGTGCCGCCGTTGTTGCTCTTCCAGACGCCACCGCTGGCCGCGCCCACGTACATCGTCACGCGGCCCTTCTCCACGCAGCCGTCCAGGGCCGCGATGCGCCCACTCATGGCGGCGGGACCGATGTTGCGGGCCCGAAGGCCCGACAGTGCCTCGGTCTCGAGAACCGGGGCGGGCGCCTGGGCCAGCAGGGCCGGCACGGCGGCGAGGAGCAGGGCGGTGGGGAGCAGGGCGGCCATGGGCACTCCGGTCGAGGGGCAAGACAAGGTCAAGGCCCCGGCCGCACAAGGCGCCCGGGGCCCGCAGGTATCAGGCGGGGCTAGGTATCACGTCTAGGGCTTGGCAGCGGCAGGCGCAGGCGGTGCCGGGGGCGCGGCCGGCTTGGCGGGCATGCTGAAGCGATCATCCGCCAGGGGCACGTTGAACTCCACCTTCTCGATGACGATCTTCTGCTTCTGGGGGGAGCCCTTGGCCCCGGCTTCGATGGCGTGGGCCATCATGAGTCCGCCCACCTCCTTGTAGTCGCCAAGGGTGGTCTCCGCCTCGATCTCGGTGTCGCGGATCTTCCGCTTGCTGGAGGTCTTCACCTCCAGGTAGCTGTCGGTGTCGAGGTAGATGGTCTGGGTGTTGCCGTTCTTGAGGACCAGCTTGAGCTTGAAGGTGTCGCCGCCGTCCACGGACTCGCGCCCCTGGAGCTCCAGGGCGTGGCCCTTCTCCTTCCAGTCCACCAGGGGGCCGTCGATGTCGGCCTGGACCTCCATCTCCCGGAGCTCGTCCGGCGTCATGGGCTCGGCGTCCTTCTTGGCGCTCTGCTGGAAGGGATTGATGGACCAGCCCACCTTGCCGTCATAGGCCTGGATGAGCTGGTTGCCCTGGATGCTCAGCTCCATGCGGAACTTGGCCGGGCGCTTGGCTTCGATCACGGCGGGAAAGTCCATGGGGCCGCCGGACATCTTGGCGGTCAGGCGCATGGAGGACACGGCCTTCAGCTTCGCCAGGCCGCCCTTGGCCTCGTAGTGCTTGGCGAGGATCTGGTCCAGGGTGGGGGCCTGGCCGAACAGGGCCGGGGCGATGAGAAGGATCGAAACAAGCTGAGCGCGGATCATGGGGACGCCCCGTAGGAAGGTGGTTGTGAGAGGTTTAAGAAGTCCCAGGGTCTCAGTACCTCTGCCACGACTCAAGAGCCTGGATGGAAAAAAATGACAATTCTAGCCATTCATTGCGGATTGTTGAGGGAAGGCGTTTGCGGAAAGGCTTCCGGGACCGCTGCACCTGCTGCGCGAGAAGGGTGGCCCTGGCGGCATGGGGGGAGTCTACGTCCCGACGGGCGCCCCGGCCGGGCGGAAAAACTGGACAGTCTCCGTCCCGGAGGAGCAGCCAAAACGCCGGTTCTGCGGTCATGCTGGCCCTGTTCCCCGGAGGCCCCATGCGCCCTGCCCCGCTCCTCTGCGCCACCCTGACCCTCGCGGCCCAGAGTCCTGCGGAGAGGGCCGTGGCGGCGGTGCTGGCTGACTGGCACCTAACGGCGGCCCAGGCGGACGAGGTCCCTTCCTGTCTTCGTGGTCTTCGTGGTCTTCGTGGTCTTCGTGGTGAGTTTTTTCATCCCAATCCATGCGCCGGCGCCCGGCATGTGCTCTCTGGGGTCTTTGCAGTCGATTTTTATCAGCTTTTCATCGGTGTTCATCGGTGGTTAATGGGTTTTGCACTTATCCCCTTCATCCCCTTCATCCCTGTTCCTATTTATTGACGGGGATGAGCAGGGGTTTCCGGTGGCGTCTGGGAGCGGCCCCTGTAGGATCGGTGGATGCTCCCTGCCCGCCTTCTCCTCACCTGTCTAACTGCCGCCTGCCTGGGGGCGCAGTCATCACCGGAGGCCCTGCCCACCGCCGCTGAGCGCTTCCGGATCGAGGAGGCTCGCACCCACGGCGCGTACACGGACCTGGCCTGGCTCTGCGACCGCATTGGCCACCGGCTGTCGGGTTCCCCGCAGCTGGACCAGGCCATCGCCTGGGCCCAGTCCCGCCTGAAGGCCGCGGGTCTGGTCAATGTCCACGCGGAGCCGGTCATGGTGCCCCACTGGGTGCGGGGCCGGGAGGCCGCGGAGCTGCTGCTGCCGGCGGCGCACCGCCTCAACATCCTGGGCCTGGGCGGCAGCGCGGGCACACCGCCGGGGGGCCTCACCGCCGACGTGGTGGTGGTGGGTTCCTTCGAGGAGCTGGAGAAGCTCGGCGCGGCCGTGAAGGGGAAGATCGTCCTCTACGACGTGCCCTTCAAGAGCTACGGTCACACGGTGGTCTACCGGCACGACGGCGCCGCCCGGGCGGCCAAGCTGGGCGCCGCGGCGGCCCTGGTGCGGTCCGTGGGCCCCGTGAGCCTGGACACGCCCCACACCGGCGTCATGGACTACGACCCGGCCTTTCCCAAGATCCCCACCGCCGCCGTCACCATCGAGGCCGCCACTCAGATGCGCCGTATGCAGGACCGCGGCGAGCGCATTCAACTGCGCCTCGAGATGGGCGCCCAGACCCTGCCAGACGCCCCCTCGGCCAACGTGGTGGGCGAGATTCGCGGCACGGAGAAGCCCGAAGAGGTCATCCTCCTCAGCGGCCACCTGGACAGCTGGGACGTGGGCCAGGGCGCCCAGGATGACGGCGCGGGCACCGTGATCGCCATGGAGGCCGCCCGCCTCATTCAGACCCTGGGCTTGAAGCCGAAGCGCACCGTGCGCGTGGTGCTCTGGACCAACGAGGAGAACGGCCTGCGCGGCGGCCTGGGCTACCGGGACGCCCACGCCGCGGAGCTGAAAGACATCATCGCCGCAGTGGAGACGGACTCCGGCAGCGAGCGGGTGAAGGCGTTCGCGCTGGATTTGCCCAAGGCCACGCCTCAGGCCAAAGCTGATGCTTTGGCCTCGTTGAAAAGCTTGGGCAAGGAGATGGAAGGGCTCGGGGTGACGTTTCGCCTTGGGGGGTCCGGCGCGGATGTGGGGCCCATTGTGGCCGCGGGGGTTCCTGGCCTCGGCATGCACCACGCGGCCACCCACTACTTCGACGTCCACCACACCCACGCGGACACCTTCGACAAGGTGGATCGCGAGGACATCGACTTCAACGCCGTCGCCCTGGCCACCTTCGCCTACGCCCTGGCGCAGTCGGACGTGAGGTTCCGGTAGGCCGTCCGCGCCTTCCTGGCCTGACCGGAGCCTGCGCCCTGCCTGCCGGCCCTGCTACCGCTCCGCCACCCGCTGATACCGGAAGGTCACGCGACGCTGGAGGGCCCGGCCCTCGGGGCTGCTGCCGTCGCCCTCGGGCTGGCTGTCGCCGTGGGCTTCGGAGGCCAGCCGCGCGGCGGGCAGGCCCATGCCGGCCAGGAAGCGCTGGGCCGTGACCGCCCGCTGGGCGCTCAGGTCCAGGGCATCGCCGCCGCCCCGGCCCTGCTCTCCAGGCGCCGCATGCCCTTCGCAGACGAGGGTGAAGCCCTGGTAGCGCAGAGCCAGCTCCGACAGCCGCACCAGCATCACGTCGCTGCCGGGCTCCAGGGTCGCGGACCCTTCGGCGAAGATCAGGGCGCCACGGAAGCTCACGAAGCGCAGCTGGGTCCCGGCCTCCCGGCCTTCGCTGGCCTGGGCCGCATTGAGCAGCTTCTCCAGATCGGCAGCCTTGCTGGGATCCATGCCCGTGGACCCCGGCAGGATGCCGTCCCCGGAGGTGGGCGGCCCGGGCGCCGGCTGGACGCCGAGGGCCTTCTGGATGGAGGCCACCGCCAGCTGGAGCTTGGTCTGGTCCGCCACCGAGAAGGAATACAAGAGGGCGAAGAAGGCCATGAGCTGGACCATCAGGTCCGCGAAGGTCATCAGCCAGAGGGATTCCAGGTCCGCCTTGCGCCGTTGGAAGCGGAGCGGGGACTGGCTAGCCACGGCTTCTCCGGTCCGGGAGCCGCTTGCGGGGGGCCAGGAAGGCGTTCAGCTGGGCTTCGAGGACGGTGGGGTGCATCTCCGACTGAATGCCCAGGACCCCCTCCAGCATGATGTTCTTGAGCTGCATCTCCTCCCGGCTCCGCAGCTCCAGCTTGCCGGCGATGGGGATGGCCAGCAGGTAGGCGATGACGGCACCGTAGAGGGTGGAGAGCAGGCAGAGCGCCATGGCGCTGCCGATGCCCGAAGGATCCTTGAGGCTGGCGAAGAGCTGCACCATGCCGATGAGCGTGCCCACCATGCCGAAGGAGGGGGCGCTCAGGGCGATGAAGCGGAAGATCTCCTGGCCCTGGTGGTGGCGGTCCTGGGTGGCGTGCAACTCCTGGACCAGCACGGCGTGGATGTGCTCCCGGTCCGACTGGTCCACCACCATGCGGAGGCCTTTGGCCAGGAAGCCCTCCACATCCATGGCCTTCTCCATGTTGAGCAGGCCCTCCCGGCGGGCCCGCTGGGACAGGCCCACAATCTGGGTCACCAGGGCCTGGGTCTCCGGCGCCCGGGTGAAGAAGGCCCGGGAGGCGATGGAAAACGCGTAGCGCACGTGCTCCAGGGGAAAGCGGATCATCGTGGCCGCGATGACGCCCCCCAGGACGACGATGGTGCTGGCCGGGTGGAAGAAGATGCGTGGGTTGGGGCCCAGCCCGATAGCCACCGCCAGCAGCAGCACCCCCAGCAGCACTCCCAGGAAACTTCCTCGATCCATGGACCTACCCTCGGATCACCTATCGGCAGCTCCGGACAACCACCCCAGAATTGGCAAGGTGGCCCACCCAGCGGGGCCGGTCTCAGAGCCCCGGCGGGAACCCCACGGCCAGCCTCACCCGGGCGATGCCGGGATCCACGCTGCCGTCGGCGCGGCGGATGAGGATGGCCGGCTCGACCTCGGGGCACTGGGCCCGGGCCTCGAAGTCCTCGGGCAGGTCCTGGCGGCGGGCGGCGGCAAAGACATCCAGCCCATAGGGTTCGCCGTCCTTGAAGACGATCTCGCGGCGATGCAGGCAGAGCAGCCCCGCGGCGGCCAGGGCGGCCAGGGCCCGGTCCCGCTGGTCATTGGGGAAGACACAGGCGAAGAGGCCCCCGGGGGCCAGCAGCCGGGCGGCGGCCAGGGCGTAGTCGGCGAGGCTGCCCCGCACCTCCAGGCGGGCGGGCACGGACTGGGGGTGCGCAGCGGGCAGCCGCTGGCCCTCGGGCCAGTAGGGGGGCGTACCCAGCACCAGATCGAAGGGCGCCTGGTCCGCGAAGAGGTCCGGGTCCCGCAGGTCCCCGAGCCGCGGAAAGATCCGGTGCTCCTGGCCGTTGGTGCGGATGCTCTTGCGGGCCAGCCGCAGGCTCTCCTCCTGGGCCTCCACGGTGTGTACCTCGGCTCCGGGGCAGCGCCAGGCCGCCATGAGGGCCACGCTGCCGATGCCCGAGCCCAGGTCCGCGATGCGACCCGCGCGGGGACACCAGGTGGTGCCGTACCAGGCCGTGACCAGGTCATCCGTGCTGAAGCGGTTGCCCTTGAGCAGCTGGAAGATGCGCCAGCGGCCGCAGAGGCCGTCCAGGGACTCGCCGGGCTCCAGATCCACCCCGCCGGGCGGCACGGGCCCCGGGCGCGCCCAGCCCTTGTAGCTGGCGGCATCTCCGGAGTCGGTGGGGCGCGGCATCCTCCGAGTGTCGGCGGAATGGGGGCCCAATAGCAAAGGCCCCAGGCAGAAAGGGCAATCCACAGATGGAGCAGATGAAAAAGATCTAACCACCGATGAACACCGATAAGTGCTGATTAAAAGATGATAATAAAATGTTTATAAATACATGTAATTGTTTTTATCATGCCCTTATCGGTGTTCATCGGTGGTTCTGCACTTGAGCTTGCATAGAGCCCGACACCATGCCGTTATCTTCCGGAGTTCACGCTGGCGCCCAGGCCTTCCCTGCGCGACACTCGAAACATGGTCGCTGCTGGCAGAGCCCCGGAGCCCGTCCTCCGCGAGGGGGAAGGTTCAGCGTGCGGGGATGAATCCTGCCTGACCCTGGAAGGATCCTTCGACCGCGTCAAGGCCGCCTTCATGAAGCACCACCCCAACGGGGATGTGGCCCTGCTGAACCGGGCCTACCTGGTGGGCCGCAACATGCACGCCACCCAGCTCCGCAAGAGCGGGGAGCCTTACTTCTTCCACCCCCTGGCCGTGGCCCAGAGTCTGGCGGACTGGCGGCTGGACGCGGCCAGCGTGGCCTGCGGCATGCTGCACGATGTGGTCGAGGACACCCTCATGACCCAGGTGCAGGTGAAGGCCCAGTTCGGCGAAGAGATCTCCGAGATCGTGGACGGCCTCACCAAGATGGGCAAGCTGGCCTTCACAGACCGGCACCTGCTGAACGCCGAGAACGTCCGCAAGCTGCTGGTGGCCATGGGCAAGGACGTGCGGGTGCTGCTGGTGAAGCTGGCGGACCGCCTGCACAACATGAAGACCCTGGGCGTCATGGAGGAGGAGAAGCGCCGCCGCATCTCCCGGGAGACCCTGGAGCTCTACGCGCCCCTGGCGAACCGGCTGGGCATGGGCGCCGTGCGGCTGGAGCTGGAGGACCTGGCCTTCCGCCAGCTGGAGCCGGAGCAGCACGCCGAGCTGTGCAGCGCTGTGGAGCGCAAGCGGGCCAAGCTCTCCGCCACCATCCAGGAGATCCACGGCTCCCTGCAGGCCATCCTCCGCCAGCAGGGGATCCAGGCCCAGGTCTATGGCCGCATCAAGCACCTCTATGGCATCTACCGGAAGATGGGCACCCAGGCCAAGGGCTTCGAGGACATCCATGACTGGCTGGCCTACCGCATCATCTGCCCGGACCGCGCCAGCTGCTACACGGCCCTGGGCCTGGTGCACGGCCTGTACAAGCCCGTTCCGGGCAAGTTCAAGGACTACATCAGCCTGCCCAAGGAGAACGGCTACCAGAGCATCCACACCACGGTGCTGATGACCTCCGGCGACATCTTCGAGGTCCAGATCCGCACGGAGGAGATGCACCTGCACTCGGAAGCGGGCATCGCCAGCCACTGGACCTACAAGGACGGCCGCATCGCCAACCGGGCTGAGATCAACCAGGTCTCCTTCCTCCGCCGCATGGTGGAGCTGCACCAGGACTCCCAGGACAGCCGGGAGCTGGTGGCCAACCTCCGCGGCGAGCTGACCTTCAACCGCATCCAGGTCTTCACGCCCAAGGGCGACCTCCGCAGCCTGGTGGAGGGCAGCACCCCCGTGGACTTCGCCTACGCCATCCACACCGAGGTGGGCCACCGCTGCGTGGGCGCCAAGGTGAACGGGCGCATCGTGCCCCTGAAGCACACCCTGCTGAATGGCGACCGCGTGGAGATCCTCACCCGGCCCAACCACAAGCCCAGCCGCGACTGGCTCGGCTTCGTGAAGTCCGCCGGCGCCAAGGGCCGCATCCAGGCCTTCATCCGCGAGGAGAAGCGCGCCCACGCCATTCACCTGGGCCGGGAGCGGCTGGAGCGCGAGTCCCGCGCCATGGGCGTGCGCCTGGATGACGCGGACGCGAAGGCCAAGCTCGACGCGCGCCTGCTCGAGATGAAGATCACCAGCTGGGACGCGGCCTACGCGGCCCTGGGCTTCGGCCGGATGACGGTGCACAAGCTCATCGAGCCCCTGATCCCCGAGCTGGAGCGGGCCAAGCCCAAGGAGAACACTTCCAACCTCCTGGACTCCGTGGTGGTGGGCGACACCACGGGCATCCTCTACACCCTGGCGGCCTGCTGCAAGCCCATCTGGGGCGACGAGGTGATCGGCTACATCACCCGCACCCGGGGCACGGCCATCCACCGCGCTGACTGCCCCCAGCTCAACACCGCCACCCTGCTGCCGGAGCGCCGGGTCAGCGTGGCCTGGGGCAAGCACGGCACCGAGCTCTACGACACGGAGATCACCCTGACCTCCGAGGACCGGCCGGGCATGGTGGCCGCCATCTCCGAGAGCATCCAGCGCGTCGGCATCAACGTGCAGCGCTTCCATGGCTCGGCCACGGAGGAAGGGGCCGGGCTCTTCCACATCGCCCTGCGGGTGCGGGACCGCGCCCACCTGGTGGAGCTCATGGCGAGCCTCCGCCGCACCCGCGGTGTCTACACCGTCGAGCGGGTGAAGGGCTCGGTGTTCGGGAAGGTCAAGTGAGCTGGCGCCCACCCAGCGAGGCACCGCCGGTACCCTGGGCCCAGATCGCGGAGAGCCTCCGCCGGCCCCATCTGGGACCGCATCCCCACAAGCTCAGCCCACGCATGGCGGAGGACCCCCGCCGAGCCGCCGTCGGCGTGCTCCTCTGGGGCGATGCCGCCGGCGCCCGCAAGGTCGTGCTGGTGCAGCGCGGGTTCGGCGCGCCCCAGCACGCGGGGGAGCTCGCCTTCCCCGGCGGCATGGTGGAACCCCGGGACCGGGATCTGCCCGCCACCGCCCGCCGCGAGGTGGCCGAGGAGCTCGGCGTCACGGGTGGCCTCTGGGAGCTGGGCTGCTTCCCGGACGGCGTGGCCAAGGCCCGGGTGCGGTTCACGCCCGTGTTCTTCCGCTGGGAGGAGCCAGAGCCGCGCTTCCGCCTGGACCACGAGCTGGAGCAGGTGCTGCTGCTGCCCCTGGCGCCCCTGCTGACGGCCCCCTGGACCGTGGAGCGCCTGGAGCGCTACGGCTTCACCCTGGACGTGCCCCGCCTCGAGCTGCCCCAGGCCCCCCTCTGGGGCGCCACCGCCTTCATCCTCAAGTCCTGGCTCGACGTCCTGCGGGACTGCGGCGAAGCCTGAAAAGCCTTTAGGGATTAACCGCAGATATCGCAGATACCGCAGATGGGCACGGCTATCTGCGACATCTGCGTCATCTGTGGTTCCGCTCTTGATCCTGAACCGATGGACTACTTCGCGCCTTTGACGCTGCCGTCCTTCTCGAGGTACTTGTCGGGATCCTTCTGCAGGCTGGTGGCGCAGTGCTTGCTGCAGACGCGGTATTCCTGGCCCCGCACCACGACAACCTGGTCCTTGGGGCTGGTCTTCATGCGGCAGATGGGGTCGATGGTGTTGGTGGCGGGCTTGGCCTTGTCGGCGGCGGGCGCAGCAAGGACGGCGAGGCAGAGCAGAGCGGCGTGAAGCATGGGTCCTCCAGAAAAGTCCCAGTTTAGCAGTGGTACAAACCCAACTGCCCCGCGACAAAGCGTCGCAGGACGGCGAGACGTTGCGCCGCCTACTTCTTGGCGTTCTTGGGCGTGCCGTCCTTCTGCAGGAACTTGTCCGGATCCTTGAGCATGCGAGTGTCACAGCCGCCGCAGCAGATGCGGTACTCGTGGTCCCGGACCACGACGGTCTTGGACTTCTCGGTGACCTTGCCGCCCAGGACGGGACAGATGGTGTTGGTGGCAGCTACGGGCTTGGCCGCTGGCGCGGCCAAGATAAGCAAAGAAAGCAGGGGTGAGAGCATGTTGACTCCTTGTTTTGTCAGTTGTTATCTCAGGCTTCGCAAGAAGCCTGAGCCGGTGCGAGCGATCGTCGCTTCCACAAATAATAAATGGCGGGATAGACCAGCAGCTCCAGGAGGAAGCTGGTGGTGAGGCCGCCCACCATGGGCGCGGCGATGCGCTTCATGAGGTCGGCGCCCGAGCCCGTGCTCCACATGATGGGCAGCAGGCCCATGAAGGCCGCGGCCACGGTCATGGCCTTGGGCCGCACCCGCTTCACGGCGCCGTGGATGATGGCCTCGATGAGGTCGCCATCGGTGTTCAGCCGACCCTTGCGCTGGGCCTCGTCATGGCTGAGGTCCAGGAACAGCAGCATGAACACGCCGGTCTCGGCATCCAGGCCCATGAGGGCGATGAGGCCCACCCAGACGGCGATGCTCATGTTGTAGTCCAGGCCCCAGAGCAGCCAGAAGGCCCCGATGGCGCTGAAGGGCACCGCCAGCATCACGATGCCCGCCTTGAAGGCCGACCGGGTGTTGGCGTAGAGCAGCCCGAAGATCAGCACCAGCGTGATGGGCAGGATGAGCTTCAGCCGCTCCTTCACGCGGATCATGTTCTCGTACTGGCCACTCCAGGTGAGGCTGTAGCCCGGGGGCAGCTTCAGCTCCGCCACGGCGGCCTTGGCGCGCTGGACGTAGGTGCCCACATCCACCAGGGAGGTGTCGAAGTCCAGCAGCACGTAGCCGTTCATGAGGCCGTTCTCGTCGCGGATCATGGCCGGGCCAGTGGTCCACTTGAGGTCCGCCAGCTCCTCCATGGCCACGGTGCCACCCCCCGGCAGGGACACCAGCACCCGGCCCAGGGCCGCCGTGGATTCCCGGAAGTCCCGCTGGTAGCGCACGTTCACGGGATAGCGCGCCCGGCCGTCGAAGACCGTGGCCTGGGTGTCGCCGCCGATGGCCGTCATCACCATCATGTTGGCCTGCTCCACGCTGAGCCCATAGCGGGCCAGGCGGTCGCGCTTGAGCACGAAATCCAGGAAGTAGCCCTGGTTCGTGCGCTCGGCGAAGGCGCTGCGGGTGCCGGCCACCTTGGCCAGCACCGCCTCGGCCTCCACAGAGATCCGCTCGATCACCGCCAGGTCCGGCCCGTTGACCTTGAGGCCCACGGGGGTGCGGATGCCCGTGCTGAGCATGTCCAGCCGGGCCTTGATGGGCATGGTCCAGGCGTTGGGCATGGCGGGCAGGCGCACCGCGTGGTCCAGGTCCCGGACGATGTCCTCCTGGGTGACCCGGTCCCGCCAGAAGGGGCGCAGCATCCCCTTCACCCAGCCCGGTGCCCAGGACGAGAACCAGCGGGGCTTCTCGCGCCACTGGTCCTCGGGCTTGAGCACGATGACCGTCTCCATCATGGAGAAGGGCGCGGGATCCGTGGCCGTGTCGGCGCGGCCGGCCTTGCCGTAGACCCGCGCCACTTCGGGCACCGTGCGGATGAGGCGGTCCTGCACCTGGAGCAGTCGCTGGGCCTCGGTCTGGCTGAGGCCCGGCAGGGTCGAGGGCATGTAGAGCAGCGTGCCTTCATTGAGGGGCGGCATGAACTCGCTGCCCAGCTTCAGGAACACCGGCACCGTCGCCAGCACCAGCAGGAAGGCCACGGCGATGGTGGCCTTGGCGTGCTTCAGGACGAAGCGGCAGGGGCGTTCGTAGAGCCGGTGGAGGAACACCGAGATGGGGTGCTTCTCCTCCGGGTAGTAGGTGCCCACCAGGGCGTGGGAGCCCAGCTTCGCGAGCCAGCGGGGCTTAAAGGTGAAGGGATCCATCCGCGCGAACATCATGCGCAGGGCGGGATCCAGGGTGATGGCCAGCAGGGCCGCGATGGCCATGGCGAGGTTCTTGGAGTAGGCCAGGGGCTTGAAGAGCCGTCCCTCCTGGTCCACCAGGGTGAACACGGGCATGAAGGCCACGGCCACCACCAGCAGGCTGAAGAACACGGACGGCCCCACCTCCAGCAGGGCATCCAGGCGCACCTTGTGGAAGTCGCCGGGACGGCCGGAGCTGTTCCACTCCTCCAGCTTCTTGTAGGCGTTCTCCACCTCCACGATGGCGCCGTCCACCAGCACGCCGATGGAGATGGCGATGCCCGCCAGGCTCATGAGGTTGGCGTTGAGGCCCGCCGCCTGCATGGGGATGAAGGCCAGGGCCACGCTCACAGGGATCGTGACGATGGGCACGATGGCCGAAGGGATGTGCCACAGGAAGACCAGGATCACCAGGGAGACGATGAGCATCTCCTCGATGAGCTTCCAGGACACGGTGCTGATGGCCTTCTGGATCAGCTCGGAGCGGTCGTAGGTGGTGACCACCTCGACGCCCTCGGGCAGGGACGCCTTCAGGTCCTTCAGCTTCTCCTTCACAGCGGTGATGACGTTCAGGGCGTTCTCGCCCTGGCGCATGATGACGATGCCGCCCACGGCATCGCCCTGCCCGTCCAGGTCCGCGAGACCCCGGCGGATGTCCGGCCCCAGGGTCACGGTGGCCACGTCCCCCAGGCGGATGGGCGTGCCGTTCTCGGACTTGAGCACGGCCTCCTCGAGGTCCTTCAGCGTCTTCACGTAGCCCCGGCCCCGCACCATGTACTCGCGGCCCGAAACCTCGATCAGGCGGCCCCCCGCCTCGTTGTTGGCGGCCTTCACCGAGGCGATCACCGCCTCCAGGGGCAGCCGGTAGGCCGAGAGCTTGTTGGGGTTCACGGCCACCTGGAACTGCCGCGCCTGGCCGCCCACGGTGGCCACCTCGGCCACCCCCGGCACGCTCTGCAGCGCGTAGCGCAGGAACCAGTCCTGGTGGCTGCGCAGCTCGTCGCTGCGGTGCTTGCCAGCGCGGTCCACCAGGGCGTACTGGAAGATCCAGCCCACGGAGGTGGCGTCCGGCCCGAGCTCGGTCTTCACGCCAGGCGGCAGGTTCGCGGTGATCTTGCTGAGGTATTCCAGCACGCGGCTGCGGGCCCAGTAGATGTCCGTGCCGTCTTCGAAGATCACGTAGACGTAGGAATAGCCGAAGTCCGAGAGGCCGCGCACGGCCTTGACCTTGGGCGCGCCCAGCAGGCTGGTGATGATCGGGTAGGTGACCTGGTCCTCCACCAGGTCGGGGCTGCGGTCCCACTTGGAGTAGACGATGACCTGGGTGTCGCTGAGGTCCGGCAGCGCGTCCAGGGGGATGCGCTGCATGGACCAGAAAGAGAGGCCCAGCAGCAGCAGGCTGGCGGCCACCACCAGGAAGCGGTTCTCGGCGGAGAAGCGGATGATCTTCCGGATCATGGCTTCGCCTCGTGCTTTTGCTCGGCCTTGGCGCCCAGGGAGGCCAGGGCGGCCCGCAGGCGGGACTCGGAGTCCACCAGGAAGGCGGCGCCGGTGACGACTTCCTCGCCGGCCTCAAGACCCTTGCGGACCTCCACCAGGTCGCCAGCCGCGAGTCCGGTCTCCACCTCGCGGGGCTCAAACTTGCCGTCGCCCAGGGCCACGAAGACCACCTTGCGGGTGCCGGAGTCCAGCACCGCGTCCAGCGGCACCAGCAGCCCCTTGCGGGTGCCGGTCTTGAGCACGGCGTCGCCGAACATCTCGGGCTTCAGCTCACCCCGGGGGTTGACCACCTCGATGCGGACTTTGGCGGTGCGCGTCTTGGGATCCAGCACCGCGTCCACGAAGGCCACGCGGCCCGGAAAGGCCCGGCCATCGCCGCCGTTGATCTTCAGCTCTGCGGCGCTGCCCACCTTCACCCGGGCCAGCTCCGACTCGGTGACCTCCGCCTGGGCCCAGAGGTGGCCCAGGTCCGTGATCTCCAGCGGGGCCTCGCCCGGAGAGACCCGCGAGCCTTCGACCACAGTCTTGGCGGTGATGACGCCGCTGAGGGGCGAGCGCAGCGTGAGGGTCTTCTGGACCTCGCCCGTCTTCTCCAGCTGCTCCAGGGCCTCGGCGGGCACGTCCCACAGCTGCAGGCGGCGGCGGGCCGAGTCCAGCAGGTCGCCCCCAGACTGCTTCAGAGCGCCGCCGCTCAGGGCCTTCTGGGTGCGCAGGGCCAACAGGTACTCCCGCTGGGCGCTCACGAACTCGGGGCTGTAGAGGCTGAAGAGGGGCTGCCCCTTGGCCACGGCCTTGCCCACGAAGTCCGCGTAGAGCTTCTCCACGAAGCCCTCCACCTTGACGTTGATCTTGCGGACGCGGGTCTCGTCCGGAGCCAGGCGGACCACGGCGCGAATCTCGCCGCCGGTGGGGCCCAGCACCACCTTGGCGGTGCGCAGGCCGATGAGTTGCTGGCGGGCGGGGTCGATGGTGATGGCGGCCAGCCCGTCCACGCTGGACGCGCCGCCCTGGATCTCCTCGATGGGCACCAGGTCCATGGCGCAGATGGGGCAGGTGCCGGTGTGATCCTGCAGGATCTGCAGGTGCATGGGGCACTGGAACATCGGCTTCTTCGCCGCCGGGGCCGCCGCGGCGGGGCCGGGACGGCGCACCAGCAGGGTGCCGCCCACCCCGACCGCCAGGCCGAGGGCCAGCAGGGCGAGGGAGCGGACCGGGGAGCCGGCGCGGGTCGGTTGTTCAGAGGAGGGCTGCTCGTGGCTCATGGGATCTCCTACATCTTCATGGAGGCGGGGCCGCTGTCCTGGGCCTTGCCCGGGGCCTTGGCAGTGGAACGGACGGCAGGGGCGGCAGCGCCCGCGGCGATGCTGGCGGAGCCCAGGGACCCGCCGGCCACAGGGACCGTGGGGCCGAGGGCGCACTCCGCCAGGGCGATGTGCTGGGCCTGCAGCTGGGCCTGGGTCTGCAGGAAGGCGGCCTGGTCGCCCACCCAGCCATTGAGGGCCTCCAGGGCGCCCAGGAAGGGGGCGCGGCCCGCCTCGTACTGGGCCAGGGAGGCCCGGAAGCTGGCCTCGCTCTGCACCAGCAGGCCCTCGCGGTAGAGGTCTCGGATCCGGCGCAGGGCCGTGATCTGGAGGGTGCGCTCCTCGGTGCGCTGCCGCAGCAGGGTGCGCACGGACTCCACCTCGGAACCCTGGCCCTGGCGGTGGTGCTCATGCTCGGCCACGGCGCGCTGCTGCTTGGTGCGCCCGTAGATGGGCAGGGAGATGCTGATGCCCACCTGCCACATGGGATCGAAGGCGCCCCGGGGCATGATGCCTGCCGTAAGGGCGAAGTCGGGCCGGCGGTCCAGCTTGGCCAGCTCCAGCTGTTTCTCCGTCTGCTTCACGGTGGCGCGGGCCGAGGCCAGCTCGGGGCTGCGGGCCTCCACGGCCTCGGGGGCCAGGGTGGCGGGCTCCGGCAGGTCCGCCAGCACCGCGGTGGTGGGGATGGGGTCCGCGGGCTCGTGCTGCCGCAGGCGGTTGAGGCCCGCCACGGCGGAGCGCTCCTCGGCCTCCAGGGACCAGACCGCCTGCTGCAGCCGCGTGCGCTCCAGCTGGGCCCGCAGCAGGTCGCCCTGGCTGCCCTGCCCCACTTCGTAGCGGGTGCGGGCCAGCTGCTCGGCCTGTTCCAGGAAGAGGGCCTGCTGCCCCTGCAGGTGCCGCTGCTCGCGGATCAGCAGCAGGGCCGCGTAGCCCCGCCGCACGTCGGCCTCCAGGCCCAGCTGCACCCGGACGCGGGTGGCGTCCGAGAAGTCCACGGCCAAGGCTGCCACCTGCTGGCGGAGGGCGCGCTTGCCGGGCCAGGGCAGCGGCTGGGTGAAGGCCACGCTGTAGAAGCTGGTCTCCATGCGGCCGATCTGCAGCTTCTGGAAGCCATCGTTCTGCAGCCCCAGAGAGATCGAGGGATCCGGCAGCACCCCCGCCTGGGGCACGCGCTCCTCGTCCATGCGCACGGCCGCGTCGGCCCGCCGCAGGTCCGGATGCTCCGCCAGGGCCTCGCGGATGAGGCCGGACAGCACCGGGTCGGGAGAGAAGGGATCGGGTTGGGGAACCTGGGCCAGCGCTGGTGCCAGGAGCACCAGGGCCGGGAGCAGGCGCAGGGGGGCGCGCATGAAGACTCCGGACGAAAGGGGAAACGGACCCACTCCACAGAGCAGGCAGGGCTACGCCTCGTCCGTCCTCAGATCCGGAAGGTGTCCAGCAGGGCCAGGTGGCGGCCCAGGTCCGGGTCTCGGCCCTGGAAGGTACGCCCCACAAGGGCTTCGGCGTCAGGCTCGACAACGGCCCGATCCCAGCCCGCAGGTGCGGGAGCGGCTTCCACCCGGCGCTGGGCCTGCTCGCCCCGACGGGAGGCCTGGAGGGCCACCACGGCGCTCGACCGAGCGTCACAGGTGCCCCGCTGGGGACCCCGGTTGCTCTCAGGCTTGGGGCAGGGACAGGTATCCTCGACCCCAGCAGCCTCGCCGCAGCAGCAGGCGTGAGCCGCTGCCTCGGTACCCGGAGCCCAGTCCGCCGCCCCGCCGCCCAGGAGCAGCGCGATAGCCAGAATGGCTCGCAGGATGGACTTCAAGGAAGGACCTCCGAAGCACCCATCATAGGCCCGCCCCCCTGTGCCGACAACAAAGGACCTGTGCCGGAGCCATCCGGTCAGGGGAAAAAGGAACCGCAGATGACGCAGATTCCGCAGAGGGGCGTCGGCAAACCTCGGAGCCATCGGCGGGGAACCTGTAAAAGAAAAGGACAAATCAGCCCCCAATTAACACCGATAAAGGCATGAAAAAAATCAAAGCAGGCCATTTTCAGCCCTTTCTTGATCAGCTTTTGATCGGTGTTCATCGGTGTTCATCGGTGGCTAAATTATTTTTTTGTATCTGCCACCAATGCCGAGCGGCCGCGAACGCAGGCCCAATGAGGCTTAGCGTAGGATGGAGCCATGGCGGAAACCGTGGAACTGGCGATCATCGGCGGCGGCGTGGCCGGTCTGAGCCTGGCCTACCACCTGGCCCGCGCCGGTCAGCGGGGCATCGTCCTGCTGGAGCGTGAGGACCAGGCCGGCACCTACGCCAGCGGCCACAACGCCGCCGTCGCCCGGTCCCTCACCGGGCGCCCGGAACATACCACCCTGACCGTGGAAGGCTGCCGCCGCCTGGCGGAGGTGGGCCTCCTGGCCCGGACCGGGGGCCTCCTGGCCAGCATGGAGCCCGGCCCCCTGGATGAGTTTGAAGCCGAGGCCCACCGGCATGGCGTGGCCGTGACCCGGGGGGCGGGCATCCCCCTGCCCGGCCTCCGGGCCGCAGAGCATCTGGCCATCCCTGGCGACGGAGTCATCGACATCGCGGGCCTGCTGCGCACCTGCGCCGACGGCGCCCGAGCCGGGGGAGTGAGCCTGCGCTTCGGCTGCGGCCTGCGTGGCGTCCAGCCCACCGCTGACGGTTTCGAGCTCGACACGGATGCCGGTCCCCTCCACGTCCGGCAGCTCGCCATCGCCGCCGGCGCCTGGGCCGGGGAGCTGGGGGCTCAAGCCGGATCACGCCTCGCCTTCACCCCCCTGCGGCGCAGCCTGGTCTGGAGCGGCGCGCCGCATGCCCAGGTCGAGCCCTGGGCCTGGTGGGTGGACCGCCCCTTCTACCTGCGCCCCGAGAGCGGCGGCCTGCTCATGTGCCCCTGCGAAGAGGTCGCGGTGCCCCTGCCCCCCCGGGGCCGGCAGCCGGACAAGGACCCCGCGGTGCTGGACAGCCTCTTCACCAGCCTCCGGGAGCTGGCGCCGCACCTGGCGGACCGCCCCGTCACGCGCTATTGGACCGGCCTGCGCACCTTTGCCCCGGACCGCCGCTTCGTCCTCGGCTGGGATCCCTGGAACCCCCGCCTCTTCTGGTCCGCCGGCCTGGGCGGCCACGGCATGACCACCGGCCTCGCCGTCGGCGCCCTGGCCGCCCAGACCTACCTCCGCAAGGCCAGCACCGGCGTGTTGGATCCGTCGCGGTTCAAAGACTGAGACATCTTTAACCACGAAGACAGGATATTTGGGTTTGTCTCGCGTGTCGCTGCAGGCGATACCGAGAAGACCACGAAGCAAGACAGGGCATTAGATACTGCTTCCTGCTTTTCTTCGTGCCCTTCTTCGTGGTCTTCGTGGTGAATTCCGTCCTTAGTGGTCCTACCATCTCTGCATGGCTGCCTCATCCCTTTGCGTTGCTTTGGTTCAGCAGGCCACGGTCTGGCAGGACCCGGCGACCAACCTGGCTCGGGCGCGGGGCTTCGTGGAGCAGGCAGCCCGGGCGGGGGCACGGGTGGTGGTGTTTCCGGAGCTGTTCACCCTGGGCTTCACCATGGCGCCGGAGCCCTTTGCGGAGCCCCTGCCCGGCCCCACCACCGAGGTGCTGGGGGCCTTGGCCCAGGAGTTCAACCTCTATGTCATCGGCTCGGCGGTGGAAGCCCACTCGCCGCACCCCCGCAACGCGGCCTTCGTCCTGGGCCCGGACGGTGCCCTGGTGGCGGTCTACCGCAAGCTGCACCCCTTCACCTACGGCGAAGAGCATGA
>Ga0194052_1000197_pt1 | contig 42552 bp, 33 predicted proteins | sample SepL226m_MetaG_FD_160117 | JGI IMG/M metagenome (GOLD analysis project Ga0194052, IMG submission 160117) | Anoxic zone freshwater microbial communities from boreal shield lake in IISD Experimental Lakes Area, Ontario, Canada - Sep2016-L227-6m | ecosystem: Environmental > Aquatic > Freshwater >...
GGTTGATATGGTGCCCATTTGCCAATATTAAATATTTGCCATTCATGAAAAGCACCATCCGGACGAATTTCAACCGTTCCGGTGCCAATTCCACCAAGTGGAATTCCACTCTGATGCCCCATTTTTGCATTTAATATTGGCATTTCAGTCTCCTTGCGCTATATCATTTCAACCATTCTGTTTATTCTTGCCAGTACCTTTTCTTTACCTAACAACTCCATCATGTGGAATAATGATGGACCTTTAGTTCGACCGCTTAATGCAACACGAGCCGGATGAATTACCTTACCAGCCCCTACCCCAATTGCTTCGGCAGCACCACGCAAAACAGCTTCATATTCTTCGCAGGATAATTCACCTTCATACCCAATAATCATCTCAGCTAATTTTGTTAAAGCAGGAACAACATGAACAGGTGCCGGTGATAACCATTTATGTTTTGCCTCATCATCAAATTCATATTCATCTGATAACAAAAATGATATCAAGCCGGGGAAATCTTTTAATGTTTTTGCTTTCTCCTGCTCTAATTTAACTGCTTCACGGACAAACTTATCTTTATCTTCACTTATATTAGCATCTATTAAACCAGCCTGAACTAAAAATGGTTTTACTTTGCAATACAATTCATTAATATCCATGTCTCTGATGTAGATTCCATTAACCCAGCGTAATTTCTCCATATCAAATATTGGACCCGATTTGTTAAATCTATCAAAACTAAACTTTTCAACTAATTCATTTACAGTAAAAATTTCTTTTTCTTCTGGGTGCGACCATCCTAATTGAGCTAAAAAATTTAATAATGCTTCCGGCAGAAAGCCTTCTTCCTTATACCATTTTAACGAAGTATTATTAAATCTTTTTGATATTTTGCTGCGGTCTGCATTGCGAAGTAATGGCAAATGTGCAAAACAAGGTTTTTCCCAACCGAACATATCATACAATACAAGATGTTTGGGGGTACTTGATATCCATTCTTCAGCGCGGATAACATGAGTTATTTCCATCAAATGGTCATCAACAACATTTGCCAGGTGATATGTTGGATATCCATCTGTTTTTAATAAAACCTGATCATCTATAAGTGAATTATCAAATTCCACATAATCACGCACTAAATCTGTCCAACCGGTAATACCTTCATCCGGCATTTTCATGCGAATAACAAAAGGCTCACCAGTCGCAGCACGAGCAATTCTTTCTTCATTTGACATGTTATGAAGGCAGTAACGATCATATTTTATATTTTCTTTATTTGCTTCCTGGGTAGATCGCATTTCAGTTAAGCGATCTTTTGTACAAAAACAATGATATGCGAATCCGGCATCAACTAAAATATCAACGTATTTGCGATATATTTCAGTTCGTTCACTTTGAATGTAGGGTCCGTAATCGCCGCCTTTTTCCGGGTCTTCATCTGGTGTTATTCCCAACCATCGCATGGCATCCAATATCGCTTGTGCCGAACTCTCTTTATATCGTTCGCGATCTGTATCTTCAAGTCGCAATACAAATTTGCCGTCATTTTGATGAGCAAATACATAGTCAAATAAGCCAATATAGGCAGTTCCTACATGAGGGTCGCCTGTTGGCGAAGGTGCAATTCTAACTCTGATAATTTTATCATTCATAACAGGTTTATTTTATCAAATGCAACGTCATGTGGGAATGATTAAAATATATAATTTCCTGATATAATATTAACATGAAAGAAATATATGAAAATATTCGTGATTTTTCATCAGACTTGTCCAGGAATTAACATCTTGTATGGCGAAATAATATTCTAAAAAATCTCCTTATTCTTCATTTCAAAACAAGTCTACTCTTTATTTTCCATGTTCATTTTTCGACAGAGTAAGGGTAAAAGTGCTATAATTTATACAGATCGTGCTAGACGGGGGGCCAGCGGTACCCTGCACCCGCAATCCGCTATAGCGGGGTTGAACTCCTGTCTGAGAACGAGTGCTGTGGAATCTGGGCGGCGTAAGGGGCGTTGAAGGTTGGGTCCGGCGCAACGCAGGACATTGAACCCCGCCAGGACGGGAACGTAGCAACGGTAAGGTGCACCCTGCGTGTGCCGTCGGTAACCTGGCCGGAGCAACCTGCGCCGTGACCGTCTGGAACATTTTGCTCGAAGACAGGTGCACGATCGAACTCTTATATACCCCAGCTTTGATGCTGGGGTTATTTGTTAGGTAAAAAAATGTTTATAGATTTAGCTAAAATTACAGTAAACAGTGGTGACGGCGGCAACGGCGTAGTTGCGTTTCATCGCGAAAAATTTGTACCCCGTGGTGGTCCAGATGGTGGAGACGGTGGGAAAGGCGGTGATATTATTATTACTGCTCAACCCAGAATTCGTACTCTGCTAAGATTCAGATATGAAAGAAAATTTAAAGCTGATAATGGCGGTCACGGCAGTGGCAATAACTGCCATGGCAAAAATGCTAAAAATATCAACATTTTTGTTCCTATTGGAACAGTTATCTACGAAGAAGGCAGTGACGAACCGCTTGCTGATTTAAATCGTGCAGGAATGAGTGCTATAGTTGCTATTGGCGGACGTGGTGGAAAGGGAAATCAACACTATGCTACTCCATCACGACAAATACCGAGATTTGCAGAAAAAGGCGAACCTGGTGATTCAAGAAGTTTACGCCTTGAACTTAAACTATTAGCAGATGTTGGATTAATAGGATTGCCAAATGCAGGGAAATCTACACTACTTGCAGCTTTATCAGCAGCACGGCCTAAAATTGCAGATTATCCATTCACCACATTAGAACCGCAATTAGGTGTCGTTGGAATTGATGATGAAAGTTTTGTCCTTGCTGATTTGCCAGGTTTAATTGAAGGCGCCGCAGAAGGAAAAGGCCGTGGAATTGACTTCTTGCGACATGCTGAAAGAAGCCGTTTATTGTTACACATCGTTGATGTCAGCGGTGGATTTGCCGGAGAAATTGACCCGCTGGAGGCTTTCGAAACCGTAAATAAAGAAGTACACCAATATGGTGAGAAATTACAAAACTTACCGATGGTAGTAGCATTAAATAAGAATGACTTGCCTACTGCTGCTGAAAACAATGAAAAGATGATGGAATTGCTGCAAAAAGAAGGTTATCCAGTATATCCTATCAGTGCAGCAACTCATGCAGGACTGACAGAATTAACCAGAGTATTAGTTGCAAAATTGAAAGAATTTGAAGAAGAGAAGACCGCTTCTGATAATGAAAAACCACAACGAATTGTAGTCAGAAGAGCAAAACGCGACTTAGACATAAGTCTGGTTGACCACGGTGTCTGGCATGTTTCAGGCAGTGGTGTTGAAAGATTGGTTGCAATGACTGATATGCAAAGTGAAGAGGGATTAGAAAGATTGCAACGAACTTTAGAAACCAGAGGTGTTTTCAACGAAATGAGAAAACGCGGCATAAAAGAAGGCGATATCGTTGTAATAAATGGAATCGAACTTGAATTTTCATAATACTTAAAGTTTATATGGAATAAAATCAGGTAATAACTTATATATTATACAAAAATATAGGGTTATTAATGTGAATTATTGAGGTGTTGTAATGCTTGACAGCGAACAAAAATTACAAAAATTTGTTGATGTATCGCTTAAAATCGCAGAAATTAACGATCTCGACGTTCTGTTAGAGATGATTCTAACTTATGCACGAGAATGTGTGAATGCTGATTCCGGCACCATATATATTAAAAAAGGCAACGATCTGCATTTCACTTATGCACAAAATGAAACGCTTCGCAAACGCTTAAAACCTGGCAATAAGCTGATATACACAAGTTTCAGCATGCCGATTAATCGCAGCAGCATATCTGGTTATGTAGCTGACACCGGTGAAATATTAAATTTGCCTGATGTTTATGTATTGCCTGATGATGTACCATATAAATTTAATTCTTCTTATGACCAAAAAGTAGGCTACAGATCAACAAGCATGTTGTCAGTACCCATGCATACCAGTCGTAATGAAATCATTGGTGTTTTGCAAATAATAAACGCCTTGGATGATGACAATAATGCGACTCAATTTACGGATGAAGATGTGAAACTTATCCGGCTTTACGCCAATAATGCCGCTATCGCATTGGAACGAGCACAAATGACTCGAACTCTGCTGCTTCGTATGATTAGTATGGCTGAATTACGGGACCCAAAAGAAACAGGACCACACGTTAACAGAGTCGCTGCTTATTCGATAGAAATATACGAAAGATGGGCTAAAAACAAAGGTATGCCAACAGATGAAGTAAACCACCAACGAGACATTCTTCGTATGGCAGCAATGCTTCACGATGTAGGAAAAGTCGCCATCTCCGACACGATATTGAAAAAACCCGGACGTTTTACTCCTGAAGAATATGAAATCATGAAAACCCATACTTATCAAGGTGCTAAACTTTTTGCCAATCCAAGTTCAGCCTTTGATGAAGCAGCTATTAATGTAGTAATGAATCATCATGAGAATTGGGATGGCAGCGGTTATCCAGGATATGTTGATATCTATTCTGGCGGACCAGATATTGATCATCAAACAGATGATGGAAATATTGGCAAGAAATGTTATGAAGAAATTCCCATTTTTGGAAGAGTTGTAGCACTTGCTGATGTATTTGATGCGATGATTTCACGAAGATGTTATAAAGACCCAATTGCCGAGACAGAAGTTTTAGATATAATGAAAACTGACTCTGGTAAAAAATTTGATCCAGAAATGTTTGAAGCTTTTGTAGAAGTTATTGATAACATTCGGGCAATAAGTGATAAATACACGGATGAAGAAGGACATTAATATTAGATGAAATCATGGTATTAATAAAATCAATCATTCTGTTCATCATACTCACCATTATCAGCCTGGTAATAACCCGGTTGATGGAAAAGATATTCACTCGTTTTAGATCGCGTGAAAATAAAGTCGGAAAAGAATTTGTATACCGAAATCACCCAAAGAAGAAAAAACCACTTGGCGGTGGGGTTGCCATCTTCTCAACAATAATCATCGGACTTTTACTATCAATCCCTTTATTTGGAAGTTATTGGACTAAAGAAGCTGGTAATTCAGGATTTTCACGCATTTCAGTTGTTCTTTTATGGTTAATTTCCGGTATCGTATTTGCAGGTATAGGTTTTTATGATGATTGGCGCAAGGTAAACGCTTCACGCGGTCTACACGAATATCTCAAATTAAGCCTGCAGTGTATTGCCGCTTTAATTATCACCTTTCTTATTACTTATTTTAATCAACATGATTCTCTGCGAATATTTCTGCCGTTCATTGGTACAATTGATCCCGGGTATTATTACCTTCCGATTGGTGTTTTCATCATCGTCGGGGCGTCAAATGCTGTAAACCTTACTGATGGTATGGATGGCCTGGCCGGTTCATGCCTTGCCGACTGCTATTTAGGTTTTTTTCTTTTAGCTGTGCTTTTCGAGAACTCTGTTATCCCCTTCCCTATTACTATAATTACCATCTCAGCATTAATAGCTTTTTTAGTGTTTAACAAACCCAAAGCGCGAATTATTATGGGAGATACCGGCGCGCTTGGAATGGGAGCAGCAATTGGTGTATTAGGAATGATTTCACATACAGAATGGCTGCTGGTCTTATTTTGTGCTCCGTTCTTATTGTCAGTTTTTTCTGTAATAATTCAGGTGGCTATCATTAAATTTTTCCGTGGTCCAGTACAATTATTAAGACATCAAACAACCGAAATTACTCGACCTTTTCTTTGTACACCGCTTCATCATCATTATCAAACTTTAGGAGATGGACCTTGGAAAATTTTAGGAATTTATAATGCTCTTGGTATAGTATCTGTTTTGCTTGGTTTAGTAGCATTTTTCTTTCTTAATGAACACCCTTATTTAACTTCTCTTATCTGGTGTTCTGGCCTTTGTATAATTTTATTAATTCTAATTTATGCAGCTTTTCAAAAACTGCGCCTTGCCAGTTATTTTTTTGGATTATCAGCGAATAATCCTGGTGAAGAAAAAAGATTAACCATCTTTAAAGGTATGCCTATAACATTATTCGGAAATAAGCTATTTCACGAAGAATTGCATACTCATATCACTGAAAGTATGATAAACCGAATAGCTGCAGAAGGTATATTATGGAGAAATGTCTCTGAAATTGAGACCAGTATTTCATTAGGTAAAATCTATAACGAATTTGAAATGCACGATGAAGCTGCTGCAGAATGGGAAAAAATTCCACAAAGGAACTTATTACTTCGCACACCTGTAGTAATTGCTTTGGGCAGAATATATTTAAATTCAAACAGGCCATTAAAAGCTATTGAAATGTTAGAAAAGATGCCAGAAGGGATATTAAAAGCAAACGGGTTAATAGAAACTATAAATCAGGAAAAACATAAAATTGAAATACAGGCTCGTCAGGCATACGAGCAAGTCGTCAAGAAATATAAACAATTAAAATCTGAAGTTGATAAAAGCTGGTATAAATTAACTGATATTGAAAGCAGCAATCTAATATCTCTCACAGAATTTGCAATCGCCAGTGTTGACGATTTACGCGCTTTACTAAATTACCAATTTAAACAGCGGGAATTAGACCTGCCTTTACCCGCAAATGAAGCGTCATTGTATCGGCAGCAAGATGAAAAATTTGCAAAACAATGTGATGAAATGCGAACGATGCTGGAATGGGCAAGAGCAGAGAATAAACAATTTACGGAAGTAAACCCAATTGATGAGATAACTCGACAACTAAATATAACCCCCCATGAAATGGCAAGAGCTTTAGGAATGATTTCACCACCGGTGATACAACAATTTCAGGAATTGCATACCCAATCACGAAACTCTTTTTACCGTATGACACTTAATTCTGCCGAAGGGAAAGGCGTTGAAACTATCATCGCCAAATGTTATCGCGGTAAAGACGATGCATTTTTCGGTGCTTGTTATCGCCGAGAAAATGGTGTATTGGCAATACTTGGTGACATAAATGCGCCAGTTCCAAAAATCCGCGGTGGGTATTTAGGTGCAAAAGAGGCTGTATTATTTTTAGATGATGTTGGCGATACCAACCTGGCGACAAAATTGAAATCGGTGCCGGAAAATGACAGAGCTGTAAAACTTGATTTGCTGCGAGCCGCATTAAGCACCTTAATAGATTTGCACACAACAGCAATTAACGCAGAAAATAGACTTGAACATGAAGTATCAAGAGTTGTTAAAGAAGTATTAACACCTGATTATTATCAGAATGCAGTTAAAATTGCATTAACCAGAATTGTTACCCTTAATAAACTTGCCAGACCGTCACAAATAAGTACAACTATTGAATCATTGAATTTGCTGCATATATTAATGCCCCCAATTACCAGCAGATTATTAGGTGAGCCTCGAACATTTATACATTTCGAATTCACTCCTGGCAATATATTATTAAAAGATGACACAATGACAATAGTTGATTTTGAACAATCAACTATAGGTCCAGCGGTATTTGATGTTGCCACATTATTGTATAACCCGGAAGCCAATTTAAAACCTGATGAGATTAAAATACTACTGGATGAATATAACAGTTCGCTTCCACAATTAAACAGGCTTGATTTATTAGTGCGTGAAAGTGCTTTGGAAGCTGCAGCAGTAATAAAATTATTAATTTATGCAGGCTCAGCGGTGAATTTTTATCATAAATTTCATGATGGCAGTCGGTTGCAAGCTAAAGAATGGTACGTTAAAACTGCAATGGAAATGATGATAAATTCTGAAAATCAGTTGTTTCCACCGCAATTTATAGCATTAATTGCTAAAATTTTGGGTAAAGATGAATATACAAAATAAAAACAGGAGAAATTAAAATGTTAAAAGAAATCTTTATTGCTGAATTAAGTTATGAAGCAAAAACAACCCGAAATTTCCTGAGCAGAATACCCGCGGAATTAATGACTTGGAAGCCTGATGAAAAATCAATGTCATTAGGCGATATCGCGATACATATCGCAAATCTTCCCGGTTGGGGATTGACTACCCTGATTGGAACTTCATTTGATTTAGCAAGTCCTGAAGCAGAGGAATTTAAGAAAAACCAGCCTGACAGTCCTACTGATATCCAGAAACTTTTTGATAAAAATATCGCTGCACTTGAAGCAATACTGCAAAATGTATCTGATGATGATTTTGCGATTAACTGGTCGTTGAAGATGGGAGATAATATTTTCTTCACTCAACCACGATATGCAGTGCTGAGAAGTTTCTTTTTCAGCCACCTTATTCATCACCGTGCGCAACTGGGTGTTTATTTCCGTTTAAATGGAATTCCTGTTCCACCATCATTCGGACCGACTGCTGATGAGCAAGCATAATTCACCGGCACAAAACATCTGTTTGCAATACTGTAAAAAAGTGGTACAATTACTCCAGCAATAATTTCACTGTTGGAGGTTGAATCATCATGCGGAAACTAACTAAACGCCAGGAAGATGTCATGACCGCACTGCGTAAATATTATGCAGATAACGGTATGCCGCCTACTGTGCGAGAATTAGGAGTACAACTGGGACTTGCGTCCAGTTGTACAGTACAACGTCACCTTGATGCTTTAATCAAAAAAGGCTACATAAATCGCGACCCCTCTAAAGCTCGAACTGTATCAATTGTTAAAGGTGGCCAGCCGATTTCCAAACGAACCCCTGAACGAGGCATAATAAATGTCCCGATTATAGGTACAGTTACTGCCGGTGTTCCTATTTTGGCTCATGAACAATATGAAGATACTATCCCGCTTCCCCGTACATTAGTACCAGATGAAGATTGTTTTATATTGCGGGTAAGAGGCGACAGTATGATTAATGCTGGTTTATATAATGATGACCTGGCAGTAATAAAAAAACAGGAATATGCAAATAATGGCGATGTCGTGGTTGCATTAATTGATGACGAAGCTACCATCAAAAAGTTTTTTAAACTGCGTGGTAAAATAAAATTACAGGCAGAAAATCCAGCATATAAACCAATCATCGTGAAAGATTGCAAAATCCTTGGAAAAGTCGTAATGAGCATCCACCATTTCTAAATTAATTAAGACTTTTATAAAAAAACTGACCGTGAAAATATTCACGGTCAGTTTTTTGTTTATGCAACTTTTATAAGTTATACTTTTAAGCTGATTCGGCTATCGATGGCAATAACTCCACCATCGCCTGGCATTGCGATTAATGGATTGATATCCATTTCTTCAATTTCCGGGAAATCTGTTACTAATTGACTCAGGCGCATAATCGCATCAACGACTGCATCCATGTCTACAGACTTCTCACCACGAACACCAGTTAATAATTTGTAACTGCGAATTTCTTTTACCATTTCTCGAACTTCGCGCTCATCTACCGGTGCAATGCGAAATGTTACATCTTTTAATACTTCAACATAAATGCCGCCAAGACCGAACATGATCATCGGACCAAACTGTGCATCTTTGCTTACACCCAGAATAGTTTGTTTGCCTTCAACGACCATCTGCTGAATATTCACACCCCAGATGTTTGCATTCGGCATTTTAGCTTTAACATTGGTCATCATATCTTCATAAGCGGCACGAAGTTCTGCTTCATTTTTCAAGCCAACCTTAACGCCACCACAGTCTGATTTATGCAGAATGTCAGGTGAGGCAATCTTCATTACAACCGGATAACCGATTGAGTTAGAGAATGAAGCAACATCATCTGCTGAAGTGCATAATTTGCTTGCCGGCAATTTAAAACCGTATGCTTTTAAAATATCTGCGCATTCAATTTCATTTAATGTAGTTCTGCCTTCTGCGCGTGTTTTTGCAAACGCAGCAACAACGGTTGCTTTATCCACATTATATACTTTCGGTTCTTCATGGGCAGTGTTGCGCCATGTAGCGTAATCTACTAATGCTTTGAAAGCCTGAACAGCACGTTCTGGAAACGGGTATGTCGGTACTTCATTATTTCGTAAAATATCAATACCTTTCGCCTGCAGGGTACCGCCAATGAATGATGCAAATATTGGCTTCTCTGCACTATTATTATATTTTACAACCACATCTGCTGTTTCAACTATTTCAGTTGATGTCTGTGGAGTTACAAGAACTATAACACCATCAACGCCTTCATCAGCCAGTGTTGTTTCAATTGCAAAATCGTATAAAGCTGCTTTAGCATCTCCCAATACATCAACCGGGTTATGGAAGTTTGCGGCAGCAGGTAATTTTGATTTTAATTTAGCAACGGTTTCTTCGCTTAAAGAAGCCAGACTCATACCTGCACGCTCAACAGCATCAGTACAGAGAATGCCAGGTCCGCCAGCATTTGTTACAATCCCGATGCGGCTGCCTTTGGGTAATGGTGAATTGGTAAATGCGATTGCCATGTCAAACAGTTCCTGAACTGACTTTGCACGTAATACACCAGTCTGATTAAATGCTGCATCATAAGCACGATCTGCGCCAGCTAACGAACCGGTGTGGGACGCGGCTGCTTTTGCACCAGCAGCAGTACCGCCAGCTTTCACTAATACGAAAGGCTTGATAGCAGTTACCTGCTTTGCAATATCCATAAATTCTACGCCATCTTTTACATCTTCAACATAAGCAACAACGACTTTAATATCATCATCATCTTTCCATGCGCGCAACAGATCGTTAGTGCCAACATCAGCCTGGTTTCCAAAGGTAAAGAACTTATTATAACCGATGCCATTTTTGCTGGACCAGTCTAAAATAGCAGTTGCCAAAGCACCAGATTGTGACAACAGACCAATCTTGCCATTTTTAGGTGTTACAGGAGCAAATGATGCATTTAAACCACATGCAGTTGAAATTATACCAAGGCAATTTGGTCCGATAATACGAATACCATATTTATTGGCGTTTTCCATTAACTGCACTTCTAATGCTTTTCCTTCAGCACCCATTTCTTTAAAACCAGCAGAAATAACAACGATATTTTTTATGCCTTTTTCACCGCATTCAGTAATGACACCAGGAATGAACTTTGATGGAATTACTACAACAGCAAGGTCAACATTGCCGGGGATTTCAGAAACTGATTTAAAAGCGGGAATACCGAGAATTTCAGGAGCTTTAGGATTAACCGGGTATATTTTACCCTGGAACTTTGCGTCAATTAAGTTAAATAAAATGTCATAACCGACTTTTCCCGGTTCTGACGATGCGCCAATTACAGCGACTGATTCAGGTGTGAAGAAATTCTTCAGGGACGCAACGTTAGCGTCAATCGGGCCTTCGCCCTTGCATTTACATGCCATGTTATTTACCCTCGATTTATCGCCCTTCGGCGTTAGATTTAATCTCGTTTCTCTTGCCAGTATACTGGACATAAACGAACTTACAATCAGGATTAAGTTATGTTTTGTCGTAATGGGGCACGGCAAAACGTAAAATGCCCGCAAGAAGATAGCATACGATATATCTAATGTCAATACTAAAATGGCTACTTATCGAGAATTTAGTAATTATTTCTTAGTATTATCGTTCATGCTGCCCATTCTATACCCATCTAAATCCACTGTAACAAACTTAAAACCTAATTCATGCAGTTTAGAGGATATTTCCTGGCGATATTCCAAAGATATCAAATAAGGTATATCATCCGGCAGAACTTCAATTCTTGCAGTACTATCATGTACCCGTACGCGTACTAATCGCATTCCTTTATCGCGTAATAAATTTTCAGCAGCTTCAATATTTCTCAATGCGATATCAGTAATTCTCATTCCAGTTGCTAATCGAGTTGCGAGACAAGCCTCGGAAACAGCATCCCAGCTTATCAAACCACGTTCTTGAGATAACATTCGAATTTCCTCTTTTGTTATCCCATATTTCTTTAAAGGAGAAATTACTCCGAGTTCATGTATTGCTTTCTCACCTGGACGATAATCATTAGAATCATCTGCATTTGTCCCATCAATTATCGTCATAAATCCACGTTTATTGGATTCGTCAACTAATGCTGAAAATCGTGCTTTTTTACAATAATAACAACGTAAATTATCATTTCTAAGGAAATCTTCACAATCAAACTCAACCGGTGGCAGTTCTAATAATTCAACATTTAATTTTTTTGCAATAACACGCGCGCGTTCAATTTCTGAAAATAACATCGCAGGAGATATTACAGTAGCAGCGAGGACGTTTTCTGGTCCTAAAGCATCTACTGCCAATGAAAGTAAATATGAACTATCAGTACCACCTGAAAATCCAATCGCAACTTTACCATACTGTTTTAATAAATTAGATAACCACTCGATTCTGAGTGCTAAAGTATCAATGTTCATGTTCCTGCCTTAACTACCACTATCCCCGCTGTGGCATATTCCGTTTTATCTTTTTCACGAATTATCCGGTATCGAAGCTTTGCCCCATCTGCACAATCTTCCGGTACTATCCATGCCCATGTTGCGCCGGGTTCAATTCCTTCTGGGAATGATGCTAACGATGATAATATATCATCATCTCCCACAATATGCAATGTTTCGCCTGAATCATTTTTATATAATACTATTGATTTTGTTGTCACTGTTGGTTGAACTGGCAGCACTTCACCACCAATAGAAACAGGTAAAATAGCTGCATCAGCAGATACACCGGTTATAAAGTCAACTTTCTTTATTTCTATATTCCCACGGTTATCTTTTGCAGTCATTACTAAACGATGCTGTCCTGCAGGTATAGGCTTTGCTGGATCAAGAGCAATATATGCATATCCAGTTTTTTCATCAATTGAAATATTACGGGAAAAATCTGTACGATCAAAAATCAATGTAATTGTGTCCCGTGCTACCCCTACTCCTTCGTCATCAATAACCGCACCTAAATAACTTACCGGCATTTCTTTCACAATACCATTTTTTGAAACATCAGGTCTAATTCCAGAAAATATTGGCGGATCATTATCAAATGCACCGGCTGAAAGCTTGAAGATATTGCCATCTGTAGACGCGAAAAATAACGAATCATTATCTATTGCCGGCAGCATCATTGATAAGCTGCTTGATGCTGATGAATTATCACGGTTGTGTATTCGATAATTCCAGACTTGCTCCATTGTTAATTTATTATAAAAAGCCATTACCCCATACTGCATACGAACTAACAGGTTATTTCCCATGATTACTGCCGCGGCACTGGCTCCCAAGGGCAATCGATATGCGCCATCTGTTTCAGTTTTAACTGATTTCTTCCACTTATTTTGACCGGTATTAATATCTTTGCAATATATTCTTCCGTCAGCAGCAGTAATATATAATGCCTGGTCATCTAATGCAATTGTAGAAAAAGCTCCATTTATTGTTGATTCCCATTTAATTGGTTTCTGATTATCATAAGGATTTATTACAATAATTCTATTGCCGGATGTTAATACAACAACTTTACCATCAGATATCGGTGCATTTTCAAATCGCGGCATACCGTCTATATCTGCCGACCATTTTTGAATACCATTTTCAATACGGGACATATCGCCATTTACAAAAGCTAATACTATAGAGCTTCCCATTAAAATTGGTGATGATTTTATCGTGGATTTCATATCTACAGACGCGACCAATTTACCGGTTGCAATATCAACAGCATCAAGATTTCTATTTCCTGCTGCAAAAAACAATGTTTTTTCGCCTACAGTGGCACCGCAGGTTATGCCGCCAGACAATTTACAATTCCAGATTATTTCACCATTATCAGGTTTCAACGCAGTCACTTGACCGCATAATTGTGAAGAAATAACCATATTATTCAAAATCAGCAGATTGTCTACCGCTTTATCATCGACATCGCGATACCATTTTACTTCACCGGTTTCGGTATTAAATCCTACAACGCGAGTGCCAACCTGAGTAATTGCAACGTCAGCTGTTGATACGATGTTGCCTGGTAAAATGGTAGTATCCTTGTTCAATGCCATCTTCCAAACTAATGCCATATCTTGCGGTATTTTTACGTCTTTATAATAATTATTTCCATCACCTTTCCCCCCTTGCCAGGCAGCAAAAGATGGCAGTGACAATATAAATAATAATAAATAACTACTTAAAGTTTTTAATGATATTTTTCTCATTTTGCCTTCTTCTCATATTCATGACGACCTGATTCATAACCATCACCGCCATGACAATCATTTATTACAACTGCGGGGAAATCTTTTACGACTAATTTATAAATTGCTTCAGGTCCTAAATCTTCATACGCAACTATCTCTGCTGATTCAACACATTTTCCTAATAATGCTCCCAATCCACCGATAGCACCGAAATATACTGCATAATCACTTTGACACGCAGTCTGCACTTCTGCGCTGCGTTTACCTTTTCCTATCATCCCGCGCAATCCCTTTTCCTTTATTAAACGAGGAGCATACGCATCCATTCTGCCACTGGTGGTTGGACCGGCAGAACCAATAGGACGCCCAACTTGCACTGGTGTGGGACCGACATAAAATATTATCATTCCATTCAAATCAACAGGAAATTCATCACCAGCATCTAATGCTGCAATCAATCTTTTATGTGCTGCGTCGCGGCCAGTCAATATGGTTCCCGTTATCAGAACTTGCTGACCTGCCTTTAAAGCTACCGCAGCCTCTTTCGTTAACGGGGTTATGACGTGTATAATATTCTCGGCATTGCTCATATCTATATAAATTCAATACTAAAGTGTATTTACCTGTCAATATGCGAATAATCTCTGATTTAAAAGTAATAAAAGAAATATCCCACAAGGATGAAGACTACAATTGCAAGTATCGTCAATTCATTAAATATCGGTTGAAATGGAGTGACAGCAAACTTGATAATTTAGTGCAAGAAATTTACCATCGCATATTAAATGAAATAGATTGCACCGCTTGTGGCAACTGTTGCTGCATTTACGAAATCGAATTATTGGAAAATGATATCGAAAGGATCAGTCAGTATTTAGATCTGAGCAATGAAGAATTTATTGAAAAATATGCAATGCCGGGCAATGAAACTAAACTTGCTTTCAATACCAGTCCTTGCCCATTTCTAATTCAAAATAAATGTATTGTTTATGAAGCACGTCCGCAGGTATGCCGTGAATACCCTCATGTGCAAAAAGGAGAAATCCGCACACGAATGTGGAGTGTTTTGGACTATGCGCGCGATTGCCCGTTAATATTCAATCTGTTGCAAACTATGAAGTCAGAAATACCATATCGCTTACTGCCAGAAGACTGGTAAAGGGAACTAAATGAGACCTTATTATAAAGATACGAAACCGCAGCTTCGATTTGAGTCACCAGTAACTATTGGAATTATGGTCGCATGGTTAATTATATTAATTTTACAATATGGCGGATTACATGTAGAAAACTTCATTGGGATATCAACTTATTTGCTTCCTACCTCATTCATTACCTATTCTCTTGTTCCAGCAGGTATTTGGGGTACTTTATTTGCAGCTATTGCTTTATATTTTACCGGCAAATCATTAGAAAATGCTTGGGGGAGCAAAAAATATACAATATTCCTATTAATCATGTCATTATCTGGTGCCATATTTTTTGAAGCAGGCGCATTATTATTCAGTGGTTCTATACAAGATTTGGCAGGTCCATGGAAATTAGTCAGTGGTCTCATCGTAGCCTGGGCATTTATGTACCCTTATGAGCGTATTATGTTCTGGTTCATCCCAGTGCCATCAAAAATAATGGCCTTAATAACAGTATTACTGGAATATTTCATCAATGCACCACAAGCAAACCCCGAAATTAGATGGCTGCAAATTTTTGCTGGACTATTCGCGTTAGGTTCGGTACTATTTGGGTGGTTTTATGTTTCTTATCAACATTTATTTCAAAAAAAATCAGGTAGAAATAGTAAGGTTTCTGGTCCAAACTTCTTTGTAAAAATATTTCGGGAAATAGAACGTCGTCGAAGAATTGCAGAATTAAAGAAAAAATTCAAATTTAGTGATGAAGATGATAAATAATTAAGAAAAATATGTGGAAATGTTTACCTGTGGTTAATTGAGTGGTAAAATTACTTCAGATTTGGGGGCCATGTCATTATTGCACGACTAATTGTCATATTCAGCATATTGGTTCTCACCATCCATATAATATTGGCTGATGTTTTTGTGATGGCAGGTGTTGTTACGCCTTCTCCCTTACCCATTATAATTGATAAACAGGAAATTTTTGCACCAGTGATGAACTCACTATTCATGATTGGTTCCCCAGCATCCATCGATAAAGAAAATATCATTTTAGTAACTCCGAATGGTACACTAACCATGAAAAAAGATAGTAGTGATGCTGAATTGAACGATAAACCTATAAAGTTATCCAGTTCACCGAAAGTAATTGATAACACAACATATCTGCCGATGCAGGCACTTTCAACTTATTTAAATGTCAATGTCTCTTTTGATCCTGCCTCTCGTTCATTATCTATATCACCAATTGTTACTTTAGGCTATGAACCGCTTGGCAACGGTACTGCAATAACAGTAAAAAGTACTGCACCATTGTCATATAACAGTAGCTACACTAAAGGAAAAGGAGAATATGACACTCCCAAATATTATTTTGATTTAAAAGGTGTTTCTTTAGGATTTGTAGAGCAGCAAATTGCCGTTGACGAATCAACTGTCGCAAGAATGCGTGCTACCCAATTCTCTGTTTCACCGCCAATCACCAGACTTGTCATTGACCTTACTGGTGATGCCGATGTAAAACCTGTTATCACAGAAAACGGACAATTGTTAACTATAACTATAAAATCTCTTAATATTCCAGAACCGACCATAATACCATCTATAATTGATATCTTAAATCCCGCTGTTGAAAGTAAAACGATAAAAATTACTAACGTAGCATATACAAAAAAATCAGATAACCGGTCTGATATCTCTATTACAACAGATTATAAACCACGGGTTACAGCCAGTTATAATGAAACTGAAAATATTTTAACATTAATTATTCCTGATGTTACTGATATACCTTCACCAGTAAAAATCGCTGAAGGCGACATCGTTAAATCAATACAAATAGAAAAGAAAGAAACCAATGCTGCAATCCGTATAAAATGTGATGAAAATGCTGGATATCTTGTGCGCCGAGGTAATAAAGGAATTATAATATCAATTGGGAAATTCACCTTGCAAGATATGCGTGTAGTACTTGACCCAGGTCATGGCGGCAATCAATCAGGTGCTGTCGGATATCGTCAAACTCTTGAAAAAAATATAAATCTTGATGTGATGCTTCGGGTTGCAAAATTGCTTCGCCAGGAAAGTGTACCGGTTTTCTTAACCCGTGAAAAAGATGTCAGGATGGAATTAAGCGAAAGAACAATTTACGCATCGTCAGTAAATGCAGATATTTTTGTATCCGTACATTGCAATTCATCTGGAGAAAGAAATAGCGGAGCAGGTACTCAAACATACTTTACCCACGAATGGAGTGCGGTACTTGCCGGTGTAATGCATGATGAATTGAATAAAGCACTTAACCTGAAAGATGGCGGTATTCATTTAATGCATTTTTATGTAACAAGAAAAACCACAATGCCATCCGTTCTGTTAGAATTAGCTTATATTAATAATTCAAGAGAAGAAGCATTGCTGCTTTCTCCTGATTTTCGCCAGTCAGCAGCAGTAGGAATTGTAAACGGAATCAAAAAATATGCAGCTAAAGATGACTGGAAAATGCGTCGATTGGTAATAGACGATAAGTAAAATTACATCATAAGTTGAATGATTATGCCCTTGAAGGGTATAATAAGTCAGATGACAGATAATCGCTACAAATTTATAGAAATATCCGGTTGGGCAGCGCAAAATCAGGAGAACGTTGATAACTCTGTTTTGACAGAATCTACTAAAGTGCGTCCGACAGGTTCACGTGCAACTATTAAGCCAATTGAAATAATAGGAGAACGTGGTTCAGAAATTGGTCAATTTTATGCACCACAAGGAATAGCTATCGGCAATGATGATACCCTGTATGTTGCAGACACATTAAACAACCGTATCCAGCGTATTAGTGTAGAAGGCGGGGTTGACGCGATAGGTGCAGAAGGCGGTGAACCGGGAAGATTCAAATCGCCATCAGGAATTGCATTAGATAAACATCAATGTATTTATATCACAGACAAAGGCAACAACCGGCTTCAAAAATTTAGCAATAACGCGGCGTTATTATTTTCTATTTGCACCAGGGGTTCAGGTACCATGCAGCTTAATGGCCCGGGAGGATTAGCAATAGACCATACTAATAATATCTATGTCGCAGATACCGGAAATAACCGTTTCGTGTCATTCACATCAATAGGCAGAATCCGTCCCCTGCCCTTTTTAACTAATACAGATATTAAATTCAGTCGGCCAGGCGGTATAGCAATAAGAAAAGATGGAATCATCGCGTTGGCAGATACTTGGAATCACAGGATATTGATTTACGATAATACCGGTAAATTATTACAGAAAATCGGGAAAGCCGGCAATGCTGCCGGTGAGTTAGGGCAGCCGACAGGTTTAGTGTTTGATACAGACGATAGTTTAATTGTCTGTGAAGCGGGTAATAACAGATTGCAGAAATTTAATATTTATGGCAATAGTGTCTATACCTGGAACGGTCGAGAATGTAAAACGGGACCATTAATGTGTCCTAACTCTGTAGTAATTTCAAAATCCGGTGAATTATATATTGCTGACACCGGAAATCATCGCATAATTCGATGCGAAATATGGTAATTGGAGATAATAATGTCTAAATGCACCCTATGCGGCGCAAATTTAATAAGCAGTGTTGAACGGGAAAGTGGAGTATGTATTTTATGCGGGCATACTGTGCAATCTACTTCAGAAGTCATTACCAGGATGGAATACCAAAATATCAGCCGTGAAGAGAAAGTTTTGCCAGAAAGCTTGAAAAAACTTTCTTATGCATTAATGATTATTGGTCTGATAATTATTGCTATCGCAATTACATTTCTTATCCGCACTTTATGGATTGGGGCAAATTCACAAGCTGTAGCAATCGCGTTTCTTGCTGTCAGCACAATTATCGCAGTGAAAATAATAAACCAGGGAATAGGAATAATATCAATAGTTAATCTGGTACGCCAAAATTTCCTAACTCAATCTATTGTTCTAATGCTATTTGCAATTATAGCTTCAGGCGCAGCATGGTATTTCACTGTATATATTTTATCTTTAAATGAAATGCCGGGAATTGACTTCAAGGCATGGACTGCTAAAGAAAGGTTATTTGTTCCTTACTGTTTAGGATTGATAGCATTGCTATGGGGATACCTGGTGGCATTAATTCTAAAAAAGTTTAATGAAGATGACGTTCGCAAACTATTCGAAGCCGAGAAAGAAGTTGCATCAATAATAAGTGATGACGATAAACCGTTTTTCACACGTTCACACAATGAGTAAGATAAATGCCTGAATTACCAGAAGTTGAAACTATTCGACGACAAATAACTCCTCATATTACTGGTAAAAAAATCACCGAAGTTATTACTGGACGTGACCGTGCAATCCGCGAAAACAGCTCTCCAGAAGAGTTTATCGGTATGATTCAGGGAGCAAGAATAGTTGAATCGTTACGACGGGGAAAAGTAATTGTCTTAACTCTCAGCAATGGCAATTCAATTCTTTTCAGATTAGGAATGAGCGGTCGAGTTTATCTTGCTCCAACAGAATCACCATTGCTCAATCATACACATGTAAGAATATTGTTGTCAGACCATAACGAATTGCGCTTTGTGGATCCCAGAACTTTTGGCAGTGTAACAGCGGTTACTGGAACTGATATCTTAACTCTGCCTACTTTAGAACATTACGGGTGCGAACCATTCGACAAAAACTTTACTCCTGAAAAACTGCGTGAAGTTTTAAATACTACAAAAGTACCACTCCAGGCTGCGCTAATGGATCAAAGCAAGGTAACTGGAATCGGTAAAATTTATGCTGATGAAGTCTGTTTTCAAGCAAAACTTCCGCCATTAAAACCTGCTTATTCATTGACAGATGAAGAAATCATTCGTTTACATACTGCTATTCATGAAATATTAGCTGCCGCAATATCTGCCCGTGGAACATCAAACCGCGACGCGTCATATCGTGATGCAGACGGCAACCATGGCACCTATCAAAACCAGCTTAAAGTTTATCAGCGGGAAAATAAACCTTGCCGCGAGTGTGGTGAATTAATAAATTACAAGCCATTTGCCGGCAGAAGAATACACTATTGCCCAAATTGTCAGAAATAGTATTTAACTATGTTTTATTGCTGCCTGAATATAACTTCCAGCATCTCTTGAGTATTCGTGGGAACTGGCGACAACATCATGGCTTTTCTAATCATATTCAATCCGTCTGCCCGGTTATAGCCTAATTGCTGCAATACCAGCATTACTTCATTTTCCAATTCTGCTATATCCGATGATATTGCAGGGCTACTCCCGGGTGTTTGAGTTGCTGTATCTAAAGCCATATATGCCGTCATTTTTCCTTGCAACTTTGCCACTACTTCACGTGCTTTTTGTTGACCAATTCCCGGAAGTTGTGTCAGAAATCTGGTATCACCGGCTTCTATTGCGGCGGCAATGCGGGATACCGGCTGTGCTATTGCTTTTACCGCAGTTCGAGGCCCAATACTTGCAACTTGAATAAATGATTCAAAAAAATCACGTTCAGCTTTATTATTAAAACCAATCATAACCGGGGTAGCACGATTCTGATCTATTTGAAGATAATAATATATAATCAACGATACTTCTGAACCTTCAACAGCTTCAGGCATTTGCGCAAGAATAGCTGGAGCTATTAAAACCTCATAACCGATTCCACCGGCAATGATAATCATAGAAGATGACAACCGTTCTAAAACTGTGCCTTGAATATAACTAATCATGACGAAATAATACCGTTTTGTGTTGCATTAGTCCAATTATTTCAGACTATTTTACAATTTTTCTCGCTCGTGGATGCGTAGCAGCGAAAACTTCACGCAGCATATCTGTCGCGACATGAGTGTAAACTTCTGTTGTTGCTATCGATGCATGTCCCAGCATTTCCTGAATTATTCGCAGATCAGCACCGCGTTCAAGCAAATGAGTTGCAAATGAATGACGAAGGGTATGTGGCGATATGCTTTTAATAATACCAGCTTTTTTTGCAGATGATTTAATAATTAACCAGAATGCTGCACGAGTTAAATGTCCTTTTACCTTGCCGGGAAATATGAACGGGTTGGTATCATTTCTATTGCTTAAATATAATTGCAGCCATTTCACAGCATGACTGCCAATGGGTACAATTCTTTCTTTGTTACCCTTCCCTATCACCCTGATATATCCTACATTTAATTGCAGATTATCGCGTTTTAAAGACACTAATTCAGTAACGCGCAGTCCTGTTGCATATAATACTTCCAGCATCGTTCTATCGCGCAAACCGCGTATATCTGACGCATCAGGAGCACTGAGAAGCATATCAACTTCTTCCAAATTTAATGTTGATGGCAGTTTTTTCACCGGATGCGGAAGAGTTACATTTGCTGTCGGGTCGACAGTAATAATTTGTTCTGCCACCATAAAACGATAGAAAGTCCGTACGGCAGTTAACTTGCGACTAATGGTAGCAGTTGATAATTTACGCCGGTTTAGATAAGAAAGATACCTGATAATATCACTGTCAGTAGCAATTGTGATATTCACAATTGAGCAATGTTCAGATAAAAAAAGTTGAAGTTCGTTTAAGTCTCGTCTATATGCTGCAATCGAATTATTCGCCAATCCGCGTTCTAAAATTAGATAATCGAGAAAATTATCAATTTCATTATTCATTTTCTGATTTAACCTAATTCTTTGGCTGCATTTTCTAATATTTCAGCAATTAATGGCGCTTTACCGGCAAGGTATGATTCTCTGTCATTGGGGAACTTCTCAGCCAGTTCTTTTTTTAGACTATCATATTTTTCTGCAACATCAGGATGCGCAACTAAATAATCCCGAAATATAATCCATTGTTTCCAATGATTACTTCCTTTTTCCACCATGTGGACATGGCAGGTACGAGGATTGCCCAGAACGAAAAAATTCCTGCCGGGAAGGCCGAAATCACCTAAATATTCAAAACCGGCTGATTCCATTAACGGAATACACTTGTCTAAATCAGATATTTGGGGAATCATTATTGCTATATCAATTACTGGTTTAGCGGACAAACCAGGTATGGATGTGCTTCCTATGTGCTGGATATCCATTGCTAAAGCACCTAAAGCATCGGCAATTCTTTTTTCTTCTATTTTATACAACTTTTCCCATTGAGGAGAAAATGGCGATAATTTAACAGTTCCTGGTGGTAACCCAAGCATAATATTCACCTCGTATAATTAATAATATATCATTTCATACTAAATTATGCAAGTTATCGCTTAGTAAGTTATCAAAATATTCGATTTCTTAACATTTTTTTAATGTAAAGCTACTAAAATCCTGCATTTATTGTTTGCAATCAATGCCAATCATGGGTATAATCATCTTGCCCGCATTATCGCGGAGACTACAAAAAAAAATAAATTGGAAAATTAAATGCGTACACCAACAATCTTAATCATTTTTACTGTATTTTTAGTTGGCATCGTCTTATTTTTGACTATATCCCGGAAACAGGATGCGTCACATCCAGCTATGATACAGGTAAACACATTTTTAAAGGCAATAATTGATAAAAACTCCGTTGCAGTTGAATCCGCATTAGACCCTAAATATGCAACAGTTACATGGGTGGGCGAAGGCGATTCAAAAACACTGGTTTCATTGCACTTTAAAAGTTTCTCGCCATCAGGTGGTGGTGCTTTTACTACTATCCCGGAAAGTAAATGGTCAAATTATGATTTAAGAAAATTAACCATTGATACTACTGCGGCTACGAACCCGGACATTGATGAAGAAGCTAAAACAGCTTCTGTAAAAATGACAGATGGTGTTAAGGTATTTTTAAGGCAGAATGAGAGTGGGAAATGGATAATTTGTCATATTCAGAAAAAAGTAGAGGCCGATCAATAATTGATATACCTGGCGAAGACGCGTTAATTGCGAAATTGGCTGGCATATTGCCTGCTCCTCGCCAAACTGCTCTTACTATAGGTGATGACGCCGCTGCTATTGAATTACCCGGCGGGAAATTTCTATTAGTTACTACCGACGTCCTCATGGAAGGCGTCCATTTTCGTCTCTGCTGGGGTGACATTTTCGCATTAGGTTGGAAAGCACTGGAACAAAACCTTTCTGATATCGCCGCTATGGGTGGAGTTCCCACCCATGCTGTTGTCGGTTTAGCTGTACCACCAGGATGGGACCAGGAAAATGCATTTGAATTATATCAGGGAATCGCCGAGTGCGCCCGAACTGCCGGTGTTGATGTCGTAGGTGGCGATACTATCACCTCTGTTGGCCCTCTTACTATTTCTGTTACAGTTCTTGGTGAAACAAAAAATCCTATAACACGATATGGTGCCCGACCCGGTGATGCTATTTACATAACCGGAACTCTCGGACGCGCTGCTTCCGGTTTAATCGCATTAGAATCTAATCGTCCTATACCTCTTGATTTATCTGCCGCGGTGGAAGCACAAATGCGTCCTATCGCACGTATGAGTGAAGGCAAGGCACTGGGCGAAAGCGGCATAGTAACATCAATGATGGATCTTAGCGATGGTGTAGCGACTGATTTAAACAGATTATGCCGCCGCAGCAGAGTCGGCGCATTAATACATGAAGCGATGCTGCCGGTTGATGAAATTGTAGAAAGAGTGATGAATTGGGTTGAGGATTCGCGCAATCCAGTGGAAATAGCTTTAAATGGCGGAGAAGATTTCGAACTGTTATTTACAGCACCAGAAGATGCAGATGATGAGTTAAGACAAATATGTGATACTCCTATTACTAAAGTAGGTGAAATAACAACCGGAGACTGGGTAGTTATTCAACATATTGATGGCAGTAGCACGCCACTGCACTGGGGCTTTACCCATCCGATATAGGGGTTTAATAAATTGAAAATAGCATATTTTGATTGCATTTGCGGCATTAGCGGTAATATGACATTAGGTGCGATGATTGCCGCAGGTTTACCAGCAGAAACGTTAATCTCTGAACTAAAAAAAATACACCTTCATGGTTGGGAATTAAAGATAGAAAATGTCACTAAAAAAGGCATCGCCGCAACCCATTTAGATGTAATAGAAAGTCATCAACACCACCATCATGAAGAAGAAGAAAGTAATCACCATCATCATACGCATCGCGGATTATATGATATTATCAAAATAATTGATGACAGCCACCTGCATGAAAATATTAAAGAAACCGCAAAAAAGATATTTACACGCCTGGGCGAGGCTGAAGCCGATGTTCACGGCACCACCCCGGACAAAGTTCATTTTCATGAAGTTGGCGCGGTAGACGCGATTATTGATATCGTCGGCACTGCCATCGGTATGCATCATTTAGGAATTGATAAAGTTTATGCATCTGCTATCCCTACCGGAAATGGCTGGGTCAATTGCGCCCACGGCACATTGCCCATACCTGCCCCTGCAACCGCCTACCTGCTTTGCGGTGCACAGATTACCCCTACTGATATACAAGGCGAATTAACCACCCCTACCGGAGCAGCAATCGCAACTACCCTTGCTGAAAGCTTTGGCAATATGCCGGCTATGAAAATTATTACTATTGGATATGGTGCCGGCACTAAAGAATTTGATATTCCAAATGTTATGCGCATATTTATTGGCGAAACTACAGATGATAAAACAAGCGACAGAATTATATCACTGGAATTCAATCTCGATGATTGCACCGGTGAAGCTATCGGCTACCTGATGGAAAAAACATTGCAAACCGGCGCATTGGATATCTTTTATACTCCGGTACAAATGAAAAAAAATCGTCCCGGAGTGATGGTAACTGTCTTATGCAAAGAGAACAATGAAGATGAGATTGTCAGATTGCTGATGCGTGAATCTACTACATTAGGCATAAGACGTACCGAAATCACACGATATATTTTGCCAAGAAATATTGTAACAATAACAACACCTTTAGGTGATGTACGGGTAAAAACTTCGGAATTTGAAGGCAAGATTAAATATGCCCCTGAATATGAAGATTGCAAAAAGATTGCTGAATCATTAAATATTCCCTTAATTGAAGTTTTTAATATGGTTTTATCGCAAATGGTTAAGTAATGATCGATACCCATTGCCACCTGAATCATCCGAAATTATTGGAAAAAACGGCACAACTTCTACACGATGCCGCACAAGTTGGAGTAACTAAAATAATTGTTCCCAGTTGGGATGAGGATAGTTCGCGAAACGCGATGAAACTGGCAGTGAATTATCCTAATGTTATATATCCGGCAATAGGCGTTCACCCCTGGTTTCCCCCAAAAAATGGCTATTCTTTCATAGAAGATATTTGCAGAGAATCAACTCCAATCGCAATCGGGGAAATAGGCATAGATAAAAGCGCACGTATTTCAATAGTTGAACAAATGACGACTTTTACTACTATGATTGATATCGCCAGAAAATACGATTTGCCGGTTATAATACATGCTCGCGGCGGATGGGAAATAATTCTTGAAACATTGCGTGAAAAACCAGTTCGCGGAGTTATGCATGCGTATTCGGGCAGCGTAGAAATGATGCAAAAATTTATTTTAGCAGGGATGCAAATATCGTTCGCCGCCTCATTAACCCGACCAAATAATAAGAAAACCATTCTCTGTGCCGAAGCAGTGTCATTACACAGCATGATGATTGAAACTGATGCTCCGGGAATGGCGGTTTATGGGTTGACACGTGGCCAAGGGACCCCGGAGAATTTACCTGTTGTAGTCGGCACCATGGCAGAAATCCGCCGTATGCCTATATATGACATAATTATGCATAGTGATGCAAATGCGCGCGAGTTGTTTGGAATAAAGATGTAATTGAATGTTAACTTAATTTCAACAAAGCAATAATTATCGGGTCTATCATCGGCTGAAATACATTTGATAACAAGTCTACGACTAACACCCCCCCCATCACATATTGTATTCCCATCATTAATATTCTATCCCAGGTTGACTGTCTTTCGATTGGAGCCATCCTATATGTTGATATTAACTCTACTGCAGCCTTTACTCCCGATTCCAATTCTTTCTTTGACGGGGTTCGCGTTGTCCATCTTTGCTGAATCCACGCGCCAACTTTTTTCCATGTCATTGATATGGCTATCACCATCCATACAGTTATAATTGCCACAAAACTGATATTTGTCTGTCCCCAATGAGTTCGCAAGGTCAATGCGATAAGAGTAACGCCAAGATATATGAATGACAATATCGCTATCAGGTTTGTTCCGCAGCGCGGGTGAATTCGTGACATTTTTGCCACATTTTTCATTGTTAATGGTTCGCCATTTTCTATGGCATTTACCGACATGTGCTCCGCGGCATGATAACCAGACATGAGTGGCGAATAACGCAATACTACCAGAAACAAAAAAGTTGTTGCGATAGAATTAAAAATAATCAGGCTCAATTCATATTGCGGGAGCATTGCTGGTTGTACTGATAAATTTGAGAATAATAAAGTGTAATCTCTGAAAAGCTGATTGTTAGTGAACTTGTATATCGCGGCAGATAAAATGAGTGAGAAATTTTGTATAAAAAACAGGGATATCGCCATTAAAAATCCAGTTAAAAATAGCGCAAATTTACCAACTCCTGCGGTTATTGATGTTGTATACAAATATACACCGAGAGGTGTTGCCATCCCGCCGATTCTTGGGGGTGGCGGATTATGAGTGACCGCGCCTAATACATCGTTGCAATTCAACCAGCCAATATATATATTGCCGGATACTACCGCCAGGCCTGCTACATTTTTCTCCATGAATATTTGTTTGGCAACCTGAATGGTAAAATGAGGATATAACACCGTTTCCGGCATCTCCATAATCATATTCACTGAAGTTATTTCAATCAAATTCGGATGTTCATTGGCTATTTTCAACAGCTTTTCAGTAGATACCACACCAACCAATCGGCTATTTTCTACCACCGGTAAATAATCCATTCCTTCTATTTGAAATAAAACAATAGCCTTTCCCGCAGTATCATCAGGTGATAATGTTTTAATTTGCTTTATTAATGGAGATATATTGTCCGCAGCGTTCATACCGCGTAATTATACAGAAAATGGGGTTATTATGATAGGTAGTAGATGAATATTATTACACAGAGCCACAGAGGAGACACAGAGATGCACAGAGGTTTTTAATAAACTATTTTATAATAGACGATATTTTGTCACTGCCTGTCGAAGTGACCGAAATAATTTATCTCCGTTGCTCTGTGTCTTCTCCGTGTATCTTGTGTAACCCAATAATAATTAATTTCCCTTGGCGAAATCGCTTATATCATCTACGATTTCTTCTACTTTTTTTTTGGCTTTTGAAAAGATGGAATCTTTCTTTCCAGCGTCAGTATCACCGGATTCTTTGGCGAGTTCTTCCAATAATTCACGTTCGCGATGCGACAATGATGTCGGTACTGCTATTCCCACTATAAAGTGCAAGTCGCCACGGAGATTGCTGTTATGCAGGTCTGGCATCCCCTTTCCTTTGATACGGAAAGTTTGCCCGGGTTGTGTGCCGGATGGTATGCCATATTCAACGTCGCCATCTATCAAAGTTTTAACGTGAATATTGCCGCCCAATGCCGCGGTGGTGAATGGTATATCAAATCTTCGCGCGATATCGTTGCCGCTGCGCTGGAATACTTTATCTTCCTTCACAAATAACTGCACCATTAAATCGCCGGATTGTGCGCCGCGCATACCGGCATTGCCTTTGCCGCGATGGCGAATGCGAGATCCGGTATCTACACCCGGCGGAACAGTGACGGTTATCGATTCAGATATGCGCACTCTGCCCGTACCGCTGCATTCTTTGCATGGATTCGGGATTATTTCGCCGGTTGCTCCGCAACGGTCGCAGGGAACCTGGGTCTGTACCTGCATTCCGAATATGCCGGATACCGTTTGACGTCTCTGTCCCAAACCGCTGCAGGCGGGGCATTTAATCGCACTGCCGCCACCGGCAGAACCGGAGCCGTGACAGGTGGTGCAGGTAGTTTGATGCGGCACGCGAATATTTTTCTCGGTACCACGGGCAGCTTCTTCCAGAGTTATTTCCAGATCATATCGCAGCGATTCACCGGTGGGGTCAGGTCGCGATTGTCCACCCATATTTCCAAAAAATGAATCGAATATATCATTTATACCGCCGCTGAAACCGAAGTCTGCACCACCTCCGCCGAAGTTACCTTGACGCGGTCCATCATGACCATATTGGTCATACATGGCGCGTTTCTGCGGATTGCTCAATACTTCGTATGCTTCGCCGACTTCTTTAAATCTTTCTTCAGACTGCGGGTCGTTATTATTTACATCCGGGTGGTGTTGACGCGCCAGCCGACGATAGTTCTTCTTTATCTCTTCAGCAGAAGCGTTGCGGCTTACACCCAACAATTCATAATAATCGTGTTTTTCTGCCATATTCCTATTCATCCACTCATAACAAAACCGGCTACAGTATCTGCGCCGGTTTTGAGATTATTTTATTAACAATTAATCTTTGTCTGCCAGTATCTTAACTCTGGCCTCTGCGATTTCAACCATTGCATTGTTGATTAAACCGGCAGTATTTGTCTCGGTCATGCGGCCGCGGCGTTCTTTCAACTCGCGTGCTCGTTGTGAAACCGCTACCACTAAAGCGTACTTGCCAATGCGCTCTTTCAAACGCTCAACATTAACGCGCTGTTTAACTTTCTTCTCTGTCATCTTTCCCCCCAACTGGTAAAGATAATGCGGGGTACATTATAGAAAATTTAGGGGTGATGTGTCAAATGTGAATCTTATGAAGTAACAATTTGTTATTTCATTTCTTCAATATAACATAAAACCTTTTGCCATCACTTTCCCTTTTACATGTAGCACCTACACTTTTTCCATCTGGTGATAAACCGAAATAACCATCAAAATAATATTCTATACTCTAATAATTATAATTACCATAACCGCCATCTGCCATATTAATTGGAAATACAGCTTCCTTATCGCCATTATTATTATATAGAGCTAACTCAGCACTGATTATCTCAAAGGGATAATCAATTTTTACCTTTCTTGATAAATATTCATGTATTAATTTCAAATTATTCGAAACCATACTATTTCTTAACAGTATATACTTTCCGTTTAGAGTTCCACATAATAGATTATCTATCTGTTGTTTTGAAAATATTTCCCATTGTTGACCTGTTGGTACATATATAAAAGTGTAATGCAAGATAGTGTTAGGTGGTGTTTTAACTCCTTGATTAATTGGTACAAATAAAGTAATTTGTTATTAGTACCATTTACAATCCAGCCATCAAGATATTTCCCTGGATTATAAACAAATTCACCTGAAAAACGACGTAAAACACCATTTTTATCAAATTCCAGTCCTGAATTATAACCATATACTATCGCATTTTTATGAATGATTGTTTGCTTTACTATTATTCTTGCTCCTTGAACTGTTAATAATAGATATTTTAAAATCCTTTGCGTACTCCTACCCTGTCGAACTGCCATCATATTGTATTCTGTAGAAAAATTCCATAGATATTCTGGACGATCACCTTGCATGCGTGGTATTGCTAATTGGCCAGCAGCAATGTGCGTTCCATCTATTGCCCAAATTACACATGTAGGGTTTCGCCACTTATATAACCAAATTCTCCCTGAGTTTTCAACAGTTATATTATTTAAATCTATTGTATCGAATTGATTATCCTTTCTTAATAATAATTTACCCAATTCATGTCCATCACGCAAACTCATCAATGTTATTTGTGCGTTTTTAAAAATACAAATAGCTGCAATATGACCATCTGGAGAAAAAGCCAGATTAATATTATAAGAATTTCCAGGCAATCGTTTAGACCAGCATTCTTTTCCATCCCATCCATATAAAGTAAGAAAAGAATATTCACATAAAGGTGTTGGTTGAGATAAATTATAAAATCCGAGTGGTGTGTACCAACCTATATCATTAATTTCGCGAGGAATAACTGCCACAACCCGCATCTGCGCCGGCATACGTCCCCAGAAATATCCAGCAACCAGCAGTACAATCCCCGTAATACACCACAATAAACGTTTTTGTAGCAACGTTATTTTTTTCATTTTCTTTGTAGGCTGTATATTGGCATCATCAACTTGACACGCAGAATCTTCAGCATCGTCTTTTGCTGAGCGATGGCAGATTTTATTTATTAGCTGGGTTATTTTGTTGGTGTTACTCATTTTTTAGTTTTTAGTTTACAGTGTTCAGTTTACAGATTTTCAAGTTTCTGCCATTTGCAATTTGCAATTTCCTATTCCCCCACTGTGATTACTTTGTTCATTGCTGGGTACGAATCCTGGCTTATCAGTTGTCGCTGACCGGCGGATTTTCCTTTTATGAATATGCGGGAGATGGTTACTTTTACTCCGGCGCGACCGCGGGTTTTAACGCGGTAATTGCCGGGTTTCAGGTTGTTATCGTGGCGGATTAAATCGACAGGTGCGGTTGACGACAGCGATTCGCAGGTTATTTCTGCCATCGGGCCTTTTTCCTTGCCGACTATCTTTACCCCTATCATCCCTTCGCTGTCTATTTTTTCAATTGTTACCGGATATTGGTACGGGTTGCGGATTACCAGGTCTACCTGCTGCTGTGCCACTGCCGCATCCCTGCCCGCAGGGATATATTTTGGTGCCCAATTATGGCGAGTGCGTTTAACTATATCCATGCCGGCAATCAGAGCGGCGTTGTACAAAGTAGATGATGTCTGACAGACCCCGCCGCCGATATCGGTTACTAACTCCCCTTCATAAGAAACCGGTGCCAGTACATAACCGCGATCAACTGACCACGAACCAACGCGATTATTGAATGAAAATGTTGCACCCGGGGCAATTACCGCGCCATCAATAGATGACAACGACAACAGCGCGTTAATTCGCTGCCCGCGGGTACGCCCGGAAAGCGTCGTGATGTAACTGCCCATCACCCCCTGCTGTTTGGGGATGACGGCAGCAGCTATCAATGCGCCGATTATCAATATTATTATCAATAACGGGATATACCTTTTCATCGTACCGTTACCTTTTGTACAGCGGAACGTGCAGACTGATTGGTGTTATACATATCATATACAGTCGCCGGCAAAGCATTGAACTCGCCGGGGGTACGCACCTGGCATTTATAAGTAATAATATGTTCACCATTTGCAAGTTTCCCGTTGACCATAAATGGCTCAATAGACCGCAAGGCGAATGACATTTTATTATCGCGCACTATCTCATCCGACCACCAGTCCGACCATTCGTAAAAATACAAGGTTCCGCGATTAAATGGTTCAAAACCGGCTGGCAGCGGGTCTTCCACCATGCAGTAATCCAGTGCTTTAGTAGTATTTATAGTCAATTTCACCAATACAACATCGCCATTATTGAATTCTGTCACCGGACTGCTCTCTTCATTATAAATACCATGCCGCGGTATCACATGGTATTCGCGCTTGATAGAAAGTTTCGCGTCACCGATGCTTGCCGGCATCTTCATTTCTTCGCGATTATATTGCTCCAGATTAGCGGAATAATATATCAAACCGTCCGTGGCTATTTTCACCACAAAGTCAGCTTCGCCTAACTCATCCAGCGGAATATCGATTACTTTCTCCGGCAACATGAAATCCATTGGTTTCAAAGGCACATTTACGGAATATTTTCCGCAAGTCACCTGCACATTTCTGGCCATCGTGCCATTGGATTTCACGTCGGTATATTTGCATAATCCTCTTATAACCGCCACAGTATCGCGGGTAGAGTACCAATAATTGTCGCGACGCTGCTTCATCAGCCATGTTACCAGCTTATCCCAACGGGAATCATCCGGCGACACCTTTACACCGAGTTCAAGCAGTTTACCGCAAATTTCAGTATCTGATCTCCAATGATAATAATATTCATCATAATAAAAATCTCTCTTATCCATCCGCGCAAAGACTTCATCAGTAATATTTTGTATGTGCTCTCTTGCTGCATCAATATCGCCAATTTGAATCAGCAATTCAGCCAACGAAAGCGACTGGTAAATATCCATATCCGCAAACTTTATCCCTAAATCATTAAACTTTGTAACTAACTGCCTGCCAAGTTCAGCTCCGCCAGATTTTGACAATACCGTCGCGGCATAAATCATTTTGGCATAATCATATTCATAACCATCTTTATAATCTCTGTATTCTTTACCGTCTTTTTTGACTATTTCACATTTCGCCAATTTATTCATTCTGTCGATAAATCCATTTTTAAGCGCGTTTCTACCTGTCTGGTAAATTTCTTCATTAATCTCAAAACCGGCTTCGCGTGCTTGCGCCAGGCCATCCAACACGTAAGCTGTCATCCATAGGTCAATCTGATCATATCGGTACCAGCTCCAGCCGCCGCCTTCATTTTGCATTGAATATATTTTCAGCAAGCCGGATTTCACCATTTTCGGCAACTCTTTTTTAAGCTGTTGATAACCCATTTTAGCGGCGGTATCATTTTTCGAGGTGGTATTATCAACGAATGGTTCATTTACCGGGTATTTTTGCAGCATTTTCCACACTACAATATCCGGGATAAATGACGACATTGTTTGTTCGGTACAGCCATAAGGATAGTTGGCAAGATAATCCAACGAACCATACATGGTTGATATCAATGACGGCGCTATTTTTATTGTCATTTTGGTGCTGCCCGGCACAAAACCTTTTTCCAGTTTAAAATGCAGCCTGTCTTCGGTCTTTGTCACGCCGGATTTGTAATCAGTCTTTTTCACCCCGGCAGGATATGCGGGAATAGTAAGGCGCATCGCGTCCGAGAAATCCCCCGCCCTTCCCCATACGCGAACTTTTATTTGACCATCATAAACACGATTGGCAGGTACTGATATTCGCCATTCCACCCGGGTAGAATCATTAGAGCCAACATGAACTTTCCTGACTTTATCATTGTCAGTAATTGTAATACCGTCAGCCTCATCGAGTCCGACTTCTGCCTGCAAAGGTTTATCAGTCATATTATGTGCTATTGCGGCAATAACAATAGAATCATCCTCTACCATAAATCGCGGTGTTTCCAACCGTACCAGGAACGGTTTATTCACGGTTATATTCATGGTGGATTCGCCAACCCGGTTATCAACTGTTATTGCCCGACAGGTAGCGCGCCATTTAGTTAAATTATCGGGCAAAGTAACGGTAACATTTGCCTCGCCATTTTCATCAGTTACTATGTCTGGGAACCACTGCGCGGTATCGCGAAAATCTTCGCGGGTTACAATGGTAGAACCGCCTTTATCATCGCCGGACAAGTATAAATTAGGAGATGAAAAACTTGTCGAAACATTCGGATAAACACGCGGGTAAAAGAAACTAATAATATCTTCAGTATCATCTTCCGCTATTTTATACAGTGCTTCATCTACCAATCCAAATGAAGTTTCTGCCGATACCGGTTTTCCATCCGGTGAAGTTGTTTTTATATGAAAAGTCGCAATACCCCGAGGAAGATAGGTATCCTTATCAGATGTTATTTTCACCACCATTGCTTTCTTTTCACGTGACATCGAAATCGCATCTTCAGCCTGAACCAGGTCTTTTCCGTTAACAATTGAGATGTTAACATTCACTGCCGGCATATATTCTTCTGACAAATCCACATCAAGTATGGTGGTTTTACTCTCCAACTTTATCAGTTTATGCTGAAATATCTTGTCGCCTTCTATTGTCATTAAGGCATAACAGGGTGCTAATTTTGTATTCACCACAACGCGGGCATTCTCATGTGATTTATATAAATATTTATCTGCCGTTACATCTAATTCATCATAAGGATAATCGTAGGTATTCTGCCCCTTCTCAACAACCCAGATATAACTGTTAGAGTTTATCCTGTTCCCTATAGTATCTTTCAGCATGCTTCGCAAGGTGAAATAACCGCTTTGCCCGGGAACAACATCAAACTCCGCAATTCCTGCACTATTAGTTGTCCAGGTATATTCTTTATCAATGACGATTATCGCTTTATTATCAACCCACCTGGTTTTTTCCATGACAGTCTTGCCCGACTTCCCGGCAATGGGAACTTTATTGTAATCAGTCAATTTTAATTCAACATGATTCTTATCACCTATATTCATCTCGTATTTATCTACTTTTGTTCTCAGCTTCCATTCGCCGCGAGTTACGATTGACGAAGCATCCCCGCTTTCAGATTTTTCACTTTTATCCGTAACATCAGCATAGATATGGTATGACCAATCATTATCACCGGTATCCCAATCTTCATTCTTGATTTTTACGTTCTTATCAGGTGAAGTGGGTATGAATACTTTAAGAATTCCGTTGTCATCAGTATACCCGTCACCTTCTATCATAAAGTCACCAGATTCCCCACTGTCATTCCAATTATCACAGCAATCGCTGTCCCAATCACCATATTCATCTTCTCTGTCTGACCAGGTATAATCGCGGGATATGTAATAATGCACCTTCGCATTTACCACTGGCGCCCCAAAGAAATAATTTGCCGATATCTCCGCATGAATTTCGTCACCCATGGTGTAGCGTTCTTTGTCATTCTTCACCTTTATTTCAAATTCAGGTTTTTTGTATTCCGCAATATTGAAATAATGCTCATAATCATTGCCGTCAATCATCAGGGTAATGCGATAATATCCGGGAATTGCGGCTTTATCCAGAGGGAATAGTCCATTTATAGTGCCGAATTTATTAGTGACAGCACTGCCGACATAAACCGAGTTGTTTTTGCTGTCCTGTACTTTTATATTTACCGACTTGCCGACAAAAGGCATTAAATCTTTTCCCTTTAAATTACGGATAATTGATTTAAAATTGACAGTATCGCCAGGACGGTAAATTGGACGGTCAGTATAAATGTAAACACGCTGGCGTTCTCTATCCTCGTTATACATATATGTGCTGGAAACAGCCATTGAATCTTTATACCTGCCTACTACCATAACATTATGTTCAGCATCTTTATCCTGATACGACATCATACATAAACCATCTTCACCCGTGGTTCCAGTACGAATAATTTTATCTTTACTTTTTAATTGCAGTGAAACATCTTGTGCTGGTTTGCCGGTTATTGCGTCTACTGCGTATATCAGGGATTCCGTCGGCGATGTTTTCATCACCATTTCAAGGTCAGTAACAGCGATAACCCCGACATCGTATATATTGCCTTTCTCTTTATCGCTTAACATGAGAATATATATACCTGGGATTATGCTGTCTAATTTGATTTCTTTTGCTGCCACTCCCTCGAAATTCTTATCGCTATTTAATATGGCAATATCTTCTCCATAAACTTTCCTCAATCCGGCTACTTTATTATAATCAATATTGTTGTTACCATTATTCATTTCATATCTATATGGAAGATGCAATACTTCATTTAATGATCCCTGCCATGCCTTAACTGCCAAATCATCTTTCACCCGGTACATTTTCAGATTCAAATCGTCTTTATTTGTAAATGATCGAAATTTAACCTTGATTTTCTCAGCAGTATTAAATGTTGTTTGATGCAGAAACATGTGAATAAAAGGACTATTGGGAGTCAGAATTATATCTTTATCAATTGTTTTCCCTTCTTCAACAGTGATAGTGAAATTTTCACTATGCGCCTCGGTAGAGATATTGCATTGATAATTTCCTACCGGAAGACGGGTAAATGAAAACGAACCGTCTTTTTCTGTAGTTGTCTTAAAATATCTCTGTTGTTCTTTTTTATAATCATACGATTGTATGCCCCATCTGGTCACATTTTTTTCTTCGTTGCTATCCTTCATACGGTATATATGAAATTCCAGATCCTTAACGTTCTGATTATCTTCCGCCAATCTTATGTATCCTTTAAACGAACCAACCGGCGTCTCTGCGGACATTAGATTTGACATTGCTGCCAATGCAATAACAGCAAAAATTACTGTAAGGATAATTGTCCAATTTAACCTACGCATTGCTTTGCTCCTTTTTTCGCATTGCCTCTGCGATAAAAGTAATGATGACAGGAACAAATAATATCATTGCGCCGATATGCGCAATAGAACGAGTAATAATTAAATGTTGATTTATAAAAACAGGAATTATTTGAACAGACGACAACACGATTAAAATGATTAATGGTATTGGTGAGAAGTTCATAAATTTGTCACGTGCTTCACCGGTATTCATCTGCATCAGGAAGAGCCAACCGATTGCCGCCAACAGCATACCGGTAAGACATGCCCATAATCCGCCTAAACTCCATAAACTATAAGTGATAGGTGGCAGAATAATCACGATTAGTGATAATATCGCCACCCACACCCATACCTTCCATGGCTTTATATTTACATCCACAATCAATCCATTGATTATTTTACAGCATACCCAAACAACTCCTGTACCAATAATTATTGCTATTTGATTATATTGATTCTGAAAATCAAGCAGCATTTTGCCATGCGCCTGGTAATATAAATATCTTTCCAATCCCATGAATAACAGTAAACTAACTAAAGAAAAAGATATCTCTGACAAAAATCTATTATTTCTATTTGCCAATGCCGGCAAAGCAATTACAGACAATGCTGTTGCCGCGGCAATCATTTGTCCCAGACCACCCATATATCGTAATGAGATTGTTGAAATTGTAATAATAAAAAATCCAGAAATAATTAATAACGACAACGGGATATTTTCAGCATCTTTATATATATACAGCATTAATCCTATTAAAATAAAAGCAATACCACCGATTGTTGCGGGTAGGAAATTAACTTCGGGTAGTTGATATTTGCTGATAACAAATAAAGCTAAAGAGATTAATACAACTGAAGTGATGCTTACTAAGATAAAGGTGCCTAATTTAAAGTTTTCCTGAGATTTTCTGACTAATAAAGAAAACACCAGGATAGCCACCGATAATATTATTTGCGGCAGCAACCAATATGGCGCATGAAGCAAAGTAGTGTTGCCTGTAAATGGATACAATATTGCAAGTCGTGAACCGATGGCAGCAATTGATATTGCCATTATAAATAAGGTGAGCCAATTAACACCGGCGATATTTTCAGTATTATCTTTCCCTATCATCCTAAATGACATCATGCCAATTATTGAAATTAATACCGCCGCAATAGCTATGCCAATCAGCATATCTGTCGGGTCTCCCCTGAATATGTAAATTACCGGCGCAGTACCCAGAATAGCAATGGATATCATTGCCACAGTTCTGCGAATCCATCCGGTTCCGGTAATGTTGCCAGCAGCCTCAAATATCGCAACTATTCCCAAGATACCACCGATTAAGAAACCCCACCCAATATGCATTCCCTGCGAAAATGGTGGAGTATACGGAATGGTGCATAAAACAATGATTATTGTTAATGCAAAACTGCAAATGAGCGTCTTGCCAAGATGCAATATTTTCATATTGGCAATGCGATTAGATGCGGGGGTAGCAAGTGACACGATTAACCCGCAAAGGGCAAGTAGAGTGACAATGAGTGACAAAGTGATAAACATACCATTTCCTTCCTGCTTGGGATGAGTGATATTATTATTATACATTCATATTATGTAGTTGTTACAGGAATGTGAAAAAAATGTTAAATTTTTAAAATACACTAAAGGTATAGTTTATTTGTCGTTGAAAAAGTATGAGTCAAAAGAAATGAAAGGATTAAAAAATATGCATTCAGTAAAATCGTTAAAATCAGAATATCTGGTAAATCCCATTGGGATCGATGTTACTAAACCACGTTTCAACTGGATTATGGTTGATGATTCTTGCGGTGCGAGCCAAACAGCTTATCAAATTCAAGCGGCATCCACAATTGAACTTCTAAATATCAACAAAGTTGATTTATGGGATAGCGGTAAAGTCGCATCCGACCAGTCAATTCATGTGCTTTACAACGGTAAAGAATTGACTTCCCGTACTGTAGTTTACTGGCGGGCAAAAATTTGGAATGAAAATAACTTAGAATCCGCATGGTCGGAAACGGCAACTTTTGAAATCGGTTTATTAAATAATGATGAATGGACCGGAAAATGGATTGGCACTGATATTGTAGGTGGCAAGAATAATACTGCCCCGGTACCATTCCTGCGCAAAGAAATTACTTTAAATGATGATATCGCGTCAGCAAGATTATATATTACCGCCCTGGGTTTATATGAACCATATATAAACTGCAAAAAAGTAGGGGTAGATTTATTTACTCCAGGTTGGACTGATTACACAAAACGATTGCAATACCGCGTTTATGATGTTACAGAAAATTTACAGAAAGGCAGCAATGCAATCGGTGTAATCCTCGGTGACGGGTGGTACGCCGGTCATATCAGCTGGGAAGGCCGCATGATTTACGGCGATCGTCCCAAGTTGTTTGCACAATTAGAAGTCACATTAAAAAATGGTGAAATAATTACTGTTGCAACCGATGAAAGTTGGAAGTTTTCTACCGGTCCAATTGTCGAATCCGACATTTACATGGGTGAAACCTATGATGCCAATCGGGAATTATGCGGATGGGACAAAGCAGGATATGATGATGCAAAATGGCGGCAGGTATTTATATTTAATGAAAATATTAATTTAGTCGCCTCACCGGGGCCTGCAATGAGAGTTCAAGAGCAACTAAAGCCAATTGCACCAGTAAATATTAGAAAAGACTGGTCGACAACATATAATATTTTCGACATGGGTCAAAATATGGTGGGTAACATCCGTGTTAAAATGCGCGGAAAGGCTGGAAACACCGTAAAGATAAGATATGCAGAAATATTAGATAAAGGTCAAATGTATACCACTAATCTCCGTACAGCACGTTCGACAGATTATTATACATTTAAGAATGATGAAGTTGTTGAATATATGCCCAAATTCACATTTCATGGATTCAGGTATGTTGAATTTACTGGAATTAGCACTGAAGATATATTAGACATAACGGGAATGGTAATACATTCAAATATGGAAGCAACCAGTGAGTTTGAATGCAATGACCCATTGGTCAATCAATTGCAGCATAATATTATCTGGGGTCAAAAGGGCAACTATATCGATATCCCGACAGACTGTCCGCAACGAGATGAACGATTAGGCTGGACCGGTGATGCCCAAGTATTCATTCGTACTGCTTCTTTCAATTTTGATGTTGCACCTTTCTTCACAAAATGGCTGGCTGATATGGTTGACTCGCAAAATGCTGATGGTTCATACCCATCAGTAGTGCCGGAGATTAAAAGTTGCAGCAGTGATGGCGGACCAGCATGGGCAGACGCTGGTATTATATGTCCGTGGACAATTTATAAATGTTACGGCGATACCGAAATATTATCGAAAAATTATGCAAGCATGAAAAAATATATGCAGCATTTGCTTGATACCAGCGAAGGACTAATTCGCCCGCCGATCATGTATGGAGACTGGCTATCAATCAACGCTGAAACCCCACGCGACCTGATAGGTACAGCATTTTTCGCTTATGACGCAACCATGATGTCGGAAATTGCTGCTGTTTTAAATTTTAATGAAGACACTAAATATTATACAGAATTATTCGAAAAAGTTAAAACGGCATTTTTGAATAGATATGTGACTCCAGACGGTTTAATAGCAAGTGGTACCCAGACATCATATCTATTAGCTCTTCATTTTAACCTGATTAATGAAGATAAAATTCCCATGGCTATGAAAAAGCTGGTAGAAGATATGGAAAGCAGAGGGAACAAAATTTCAACAGGATTTGTCGGCTCACCTTATGTAAACCTGGTATTAACCGCACAAGACAGAAATGACATGGCATATAAATTGCTGCACCAGACTGAATGGCCATCATGGCTATATGCAGTCACTCAAGGCGCGACAACTATCTGGGAACGCTGGGATGGTTGGACACATGATAAAGGATTCCAAGATGCCGGGATGAATTCGTTCAACCATTACGCCTATGGAGCAATTGGTGCATGGTTATATTCACAAGTTGCTGGTATTGATTTAATTGAACCGGCATACAAACATTCACTGATTGCGCCAAAACCCGGCGGCAATATAAACAAAGCATGTGCCAAATTTCAAACTATGTATGGTCAGATCATCAGTGATTGGAGAATTGAAGATGGCATTTTCAATATTTCAATCACTATACCAGCAAATACAAAATCCACAATAATATTACCAATAACTGGCGACATAACTAAAAATGATAAATCTGTTACTGGTGAGATAGTGAAAAACGGCGTTAAATTTGAACTTCCAGCAGGAAATTATTCCTTCAAAGGCTGTTTACAGAAATAATTTGGTAGTTGTCCCCCAAATTTGATATAATTTTGCCCATCCATGCAGGAATTAACCGTTGGATGGGCAAATTTAGTATAGTTATCCCGTTTAGCAATATTTTAAAAAAGGAAAATGTCATGAATCGTCATGAATTTGAAAAGCGTTTACATCGATTACACGCAGAATATGAAGAGATAATAACCCGACCAAATTCAATTGATGAAAACTGGTATAACGGTATATACGAAAGATATAAATATCCCGTCTTAACAAATAAACATACGCCACCATTCTGGCGATTTGATTTAAACCCTAAAACAAATCCATATTTAATGGAACGACTTGGAATAAACTGCACTTTTAACGCTGGAGCAATCGAGTTTAATGGAAAGATTTTCCTGATGGTTCGCGTTGAAGGTATTGATAGAAAATCTTTTTTCGCTGTAGCAGAAAGTCAGAATGGTATTGATAATTTCCGATTCTGGGATTACCCGGTGCTAATGCCGGAAACCGATGATCCAGATATTAATGTTTACGATATGCGATTAGTTAAGCATGAAGATGGTTGGATATACGGCACTTTCTGTACAGAACGCAAAGACCCGGATGCTGCCCCTGGCGACTCCAGCAGTGCAGTTGCCGCATGTGGAATTGCCCGTACAAAAGATTTGCAAAATTGGGAAAGACTGCCGGATTTAATATCAGTTTCACCTCAACAAAGAAATGTTGTTTTGCACCCGGAATTTATTAATGGCAAATATGCATTATATACCCGTCCGCAAGATGGATTTATTGACACTGGTAAAGGTGGCGGAATCGGTTGGGCATTATGCGACGATATTACAAACCCGGAAATCGGTGATGAAATTGTAATTGATGAAAAACAATACCATACAATTAAAGAAGTGAAAAATGGTGCAGGACCGGCGCCATTTAAAACTGAAAAAGGCTGGCTGCATATTGCTCACGGAGTTCGCAATACCGCAGCAGGTTTACGTTATGTTGTATATGCATTCATGACTGACTTGAATCACCCTGAAAAAGTCATCTATTCGCCAGGCGGTCATTTAATTGCTCCTGTTGGTGCAGAGAGAGTTGGCGATGTATCAAATGTAATATTCATTAATGGTGCGGTTGTGCGTGAAAATGGCGAAATGTTCCTTTATTACGCGTCATCTGATACCCGAACACATGTTGCGACAACAACAATTGATAAAATGTTAGATTATGTAATGAATACACCTGCAGACCCGCTTCGCAGCTATGCATGTGTAGAACAAAGATACGAATTAATAAATAGAAATTTAGATTACTTGAAGGCAAGATAAATTATGACACCACGTGCGATTATTATCGGTTTACTAAGTGCGGCAATTATTTGCGGTATAACCTACTTTAACGACTGTATTATGCATTCGACAATGATGATTGGAAACAACATGCCGATTGCTGTTTATGGCACGTTGGTTCTATTTTTGCTTATTTGGAACCCTTTATTAAAACTCATAGACAAAAACCTTAGTTTACGAGCACCAGAGTTTGCTGTGATTTTAGCATTAACACTGGCAGCCTGTGTTGTACCTGGTTCTGGTTTGCTTCGCACCTTTACAGCCTCAATAGTTCGTCCTTATGCTTTAGAACAAACTAATCCTGGCTGGTCAGATAAAAAAGTACTCCAAATGCTGCCGCCAGATATGTTGGTTAGAGACGGCGACAAAGATTTTAATAAAGTAGTTGCCGGTTTCGCATCCGGTTCGCCAGATTCAGCGTCCAAAATGCTTGATTTTAGTAAAATCCCAATGAAAAATTGGGGTCCGACTTTAGCTCTCTGGGTGCCGATGATTATCATATTATGGATTGGTTTACTCGGGTTATCGTTGGTGGTTCACCGGCAATGGTCAGAACATGAGCATCTGCCGTATCCTATCGCAGACTTTGCGAAATCGATATTACCTCAACAAGGTGAGGCAGGAATTCCTTTCTTAAAAACACCGATATTCTGGATTGGTG
>Ga0194052_1000198_pt1 | contig 42280 bp, 43 predicted proteins | sample SepL226m_MetaG_FD_160117 | JGI IMG/M metagenome (GOLD analysis project Ga0194052, IMG submission 160117) | Anoxic zone freshwater microbial communities from boreal shield lake in IISD Experimental Lakes Area, Ontario, Canada - Sep2016-L227-6m | ecosystem: Environmental > Aquatic > Freshwater >...
GCCAAATCGATGCCAATTGTTGTAACCTTCATGTCGGACGCTCCTTCTCGTTGAAGTGGTTGTTGAGATATCCACTTTGGCACATCTGATGCCGGTTTAGAGTCGGGGCGTCCATCCCATTGAGGCCACCCTACTCCGTCATCGCGAGGCCGCCAGGCCGTGGCGATCCATGACTTTGCGCCTGCATGGATTGCCGCGTCGCTGCGCTCCTCGCAATGACCGTATTCACTGTCAATCGCTTGCAGGCAAGCTCCTACAAATTGCATGCCCACAAAACACACGGTCGCGCTGCATTTCGCTCCGGTTTTGGCGCATTTCACTCCACCCAAGCCGACCTTGGTCGCAAGGTGGCTGCGGTTCGGCACCTGCTTGCCTACAGTTCGCTCCATCACCAACCCCAACCAGCACAAGGAGTCAGCCCCATGCAACTGTCACACCGTCCCATGCACCGCATCGCCGCCGCCGCAGCCGCCATCGCCTTCACCCTGAGTGCCAACGCCTGGGCGATTTCGGATGCGCAATTCCAGGGCCCGTTTGAGCGCTTCATCCAGGCCAATCAGGGCAATGAGCGCGCGATTGAGGGCGCTGCCGAGCAGTTCACCGCGCTGCTGCGCCAGGAGCCCACCAACCCGGCGCTGATGGCCTACGCCGGTGCCGCCACCGCCATGCAGGCCAATACCACCTGGCTGCCTTGGAAGAAGATGCGCTTCGCCGAAGACGGCATGGCCCTCCAAGACAAGGCGCTGACCCTGCTGACGCCCGCCCACAACGCACCGCTGCAGCACCAGGTACCCGCCGTGCTGGAAGTGCGCTTTGTGGTGGCCAACACTTTCTTGGCCGTGCCCGGCTTCATGAACCGGGCTGCGCGCGGTGCCAAGCTGCTAAGCGACGTGGTCACCAGCCCGCTGCTGGCAACTGCGCCGCTGAGCTTTCGCGGCGATGTATGGCTGCGCGCCGCCCAGCACGCCGTGCAAGACAAGCAGCCCCAGCAGGCTCGCGCGTTGCTGCAACAGATCATTGACGCCAACGCGCCGCAAGCCCAAGCCGCACGTGCACAACTACAGGCGCTGCCGTCATGAGCGCCAGCGACGCCAGCGTGGTCGAACTGCACGGCATCCACAAAACCTACCACCTGGGCAGCCATGTGATCCCGGCGCTGCAAGGCATTGACCTGACCGTGCGCCGGGGCGAACTGCTCGCGCTCACCGGCCCCTCGGGCAGCGGCAAAAGCACCATCCTCAACTTGTGCGGACTGATCGACACCCCCGACCGGGGCGAAATCGTGCTGGGCACGCAGCACGTCAACGGCTTGAACGAAGAGCAGCGCACCCTGCTACGCCGCGACGCGCTGGGCTTTGTGTTCCAGAGCTTCAACCTGGTGCCGGTGATGACGGTTGCCGAAAACGTGGACTACCCGCTGTTCATTGCCGGGGTGCCCGCCCCTGAGCGGCGCGAGCGTGTGGCCGCGCAACTGCGCGCCGTGGGCCTGCACGAGCACGCACACCACCGCCCGGACGCACTCTCGGGCGGCCAGCGCCAGCGCGTGGCGATCGCCCGTGCGCTGGTCAAGCGCCCGCGCCTGGTGATTGCCGACGAGCCCACCGCCAGCCTGGACTCGCACACCGCCGACCAGGTGCTGGACCTGATGCGCGAGCGCGGCCACGCCGAAGGTGCGGCCTTTGTCATCGCCACCCACGACAGCCGCCTGACCAGCCGCTGCGACCGGGTGCTGGCCTTGTTGGATGGGAGATTGCAATGAACTCTGACCGAACATTGCGCGAGCCCCGGCTCGGGGAAACGACCCGCAGGGTCAAGGGGGCACCATGAACTGGATGTGGCTGAAATTTGCCGTGCAAAACACGCTGCGCAACCGGCGCCGTTCGCTGGTTACGGTGTCGATTGCGGCGCTGGGCACGGCGGGTATTTTGCTCGGTGGCGGCTTTGCGCTGTCCACCTACCAGGGCCTGTCGGAGATGGCGGCACGCAGCACCGGGCACCTGATCGTGGCCCAACCGGCCCAGTTTGACCGCGACGAAGACACGCCCCTGCAGCACGGCCTGGACAACGCCGCCGAGTTGCGCGAGAAGTTACTGGCCGACCCCGAGGTGCGCCAGGTGCTGCCCCGGGTGTCGTTCAGCGGCCTGATCAGCAATGGCGACAAGTCCACCGTGATGATGGCCACCGGCATTGACCCCGACAGCGAGTTCGCCGTCAAAGGACCGTTTCTCTCTGTCACCGCCGGCGAGGTGCTTAGCAGCGGCACCACCGCAGCCGAGGTGATGCTCGGTGAGGGCTTGGCCCGCAGCCTCAAAGCCCAACCCGGCAGCAGCCTGACCCTGCTGGCCAGCACTACCGACGGTGCGCTCAACGCGCTCGACGTGCAGGTCAAGGGCGTGTTCTCCACCGGCGTTCCCGACATGGACGCGCGCTTTGTCTACACCGACATTGCCACGGCGCAAAAGCTGCTCAACACCCAGCGCGTCTCCAGCCTGGGGGTGTTTCTGGCGCGCATGGAAATGACCGAAGGCGCGCAGCAACGCGTGGCCGGCGCCAACCCCACGCTCAAGGTGCAAACCTGGCTAGACCAGGCGTTCTTCTACAAGGGCGTGAAAGACCTGTACAACCGCATCTTCGGTGCCATGGGCCTGATCATCGGCGTGATTGTCGTGTTTGTGGTGACCAACGCCATGTCCATGGCAATCATCGAGCGCACGCGGGAGATTGGCACCCTGCGGGCCTTGGGCACGCTGCCCAACCAACTGCTGCGCACGCTCGGGCTTGAGGGCATGGTGCTCGGCGGCGTGGGGGCCCTGGCCGGTGCGGCGGTGGCAGTGGGCGTGACCGTGTTCCTGCTGGTGGTGCCATTCGAGATGCCCCCGCCTCCGGGCCAGACCAAGGGCTATCCGCTGATCATCACCTTTGACGCCCTGATGTACCTCGCCACCATGATCAGCATGGTCAGCCTGACCGTGCTCACCTCGACCTGGGTAGCACGCAAGACGGTCAACATGCCCGTGGTCGATGCACTGGCACACACATGATGCGCACTCCGTACTTAGCCTCTGCAACCAACCTAAATGAGTCACCACCATGAAACCTCACTCCCTCATCCTCACCGCGTTGGCGCTCCTTGCCTCCACCTCCCACGCGCAGGACGTAAACGCCCTGCTCAAAGCTGCCGACAAATACCGCATGGGCGCGGAGAATCTGCAGGTCGAAACGCAGATCAACGTGTTCAACGCCGACGGCTCGCCCGACAAGGAGCGCCGCTACAAGGTCTTTGCCCAGGCCGGGCGCAAGTCGCTGGTGCTGATGCTCAGCCCCGCCGAGAAAGGCCAGAAGGTGCTGATGCTGGGCGACGACTTCTGGTTGCTCATGCCCGAGAGCCAGCGCCCGCTGCGCATCACGCCGATGCAAAAGCTGCTCGGTGACGCCTCCATCGGCGACATCGCCACCCTGAGCTGGGCCGACGACTACAGCGGCAAACTGCTGGGCGAAGAACGCTGCGACGGCCCCACTGCCGGTGCGGCGCAAGTCCCCTGCCTGCACCTGAGCCTGAACGCTGCGCGCAAGGGCGTGACCTACCAACGCATCGAACTCTGGCTGGGCAAAACCCGCTACGAGCCGCTCAAGGCCGACTTGTACGTGCTCTCGGACAAGCTCGCCAAGCAAGCCAGCTTTGTGCTCGACAAACCCGCTGCGCCCACCATCGTGACCGAGATGGTGCTGTCCGACCAGGTCAGCAACCACAAGACCACCCACGTGCGCTACGCCAGCCGCAAGGAGCGCCAGGTACCACAGGAGTGGCTCAACCCCATGTTCCTGGTCCGCAACCCGGCGCTGGACTGAAGATGCCTCCAAACATCATGACCATTCCAAACGTCATTGAAACCTTATCCCCCGTCATTGCGAGAAGCACAGCGACGAAGGGCTGTCATTGCGAGGAGCGAAGCGACGCGGCAGTCCATGCCCTTTGGCCGTCATTGCGAGCGAAGCGCGGCAATCCATGCAGGCATGATGGATCGCCACGGCCTGGCGGCTTCCCGATGACGGGACGCTTCTTCACGGCCCTGGCCCTGCTTGCCTGTGGCGTTGCCAATGCGCAAAGCGCCGACGCGGACGGCGCGCTCGGCGGCAAGCTGCGCAGCCAATGGGACGCACGCAGCGCGGCCACCACGGGGCCGCTGGCGCAGGCCAACGTGCTGCAAAGCGGCATTGCGCCCAGCGAGCCCGACGGCTTGACGCTGCAAGCCGAACTGCACGCCAGCGGGCGCAACTGGAGCGCCACGGCCACCGCCGAGCAGCGCAGCCCGGTGGGCCAAACCAGCCAGGGCAGATCGTGGATCAACGAACTGGTAGCCACCCACGACGCGGGCAGTTGGCAGTTCAGCGTCGGCAAAAAAATTGTCGGCTGGGACGTGGGCTACGCGTTTCGGCCTAACGACATGGTGCAGCAGGAAGAACGCCGCACCCTGGTGAGCAGCACCGCAGAGGGCCGCCCGGTGCTGATGGCCGAACACTTTGACGCCGACAGTTCGTGGTCCTGGGTGCTGGCCAACCCCAGCGGAGTGACGCACGACCTGGGTGCCACCGAACCGGCCCTGGCGGCGCGCTACTACCTGCGCCAAGGCGCGCTCGACTGGCACGGCTTTGCCCGCGTGGCCGATCGCACGGGTAGCAGCCTGGGCGCGGCCGTGGCCTGGGTGGCCAGCGATGCGCTCGAACTGCATGCCTCAGTGCGCTTGCGCGAGCGCGCTGACAGCCTTGCCCCAGCCAACGCAAGCGCGGTCCTCACCAGCAGCAACCCCTGGCAAAGCGCCAGCGTCAGCAACGCCACCCAAGCCCTGCTAGGCGGCACCTGGACCCACGAAAGCCAGATCAGTGTGCTGATGGAAGCGTGGTGGGACGGCACGGCGCTTTCCCCCGAGCAGTGGCAGGCTTGGCGGCAGCGTAACCAAAGCCTGGCGGCACTGGCCGCACGCGGCGCACCGGCCAGCGCCGTGGCGGGCAACCTGGCATGGCAGGCCAGCGTCTTTGGCGCCAGCAGCAGCCTGCAGCGCGCCAACCTGTACACCCGCGTCAGTTGGGACCACGAAGCCTGGCAACCCGCGCTCGACCTGCTCTACCATCCGGATGACGCCGGTCGGATGCTGACCGCGTCCCTGCTCTGGAAAGGCGACCGTGTGCAGGTACAAGGCGGCATGCGCATCACGACTGGCCCCGGCGACGCCGTACTGACCCAGTTGCCGATTCAACGCCAGGCCTATCTGCTGGCAAGTTGGGCGTTTTGACTCGGTAGACCACCTTTTCCTCGACCTCTCACCTAAAATCCGACCATGCACACTCCTATGAGCCCCGATGAGATCAATCGACTGGCGCACAAGCGCGCTGGTGCCAAGATGGGCTGGTGGATCCACGCCAGCGTTTACGTCCTGGTCAACGCGTACTGGCTGGCCAAGTCGAGCTACGGCCTGGGCACGCACGCCTGGTCGCCGCTGCCCGCACTGGGCTGGGGCCTGGGCCTGGGATTGCACGGCGTATCGGTCTGGCTGCTGGGCGCAGGCAGCGGATTGCGCGAGCGCATGGTGCAGCGCGAGCGCGAGCGCTTGCAGCAGCAACAACCCCCCGGCAACGGCGGCTTCTGAACGCCATGTCCATTGACTGGCTGGACAAACTGCGCGCGCTGCTGCAAACGCTGGCTTTCTGCCTTGCCTTTGCCTCCATTCAGTACGCGGTAGTGCCAGACCAGCGCTACGACGTGGATCTGACCTATTCGCTGTGCATAGGCATCTGCACCTGGGCGTTGATCGACTTTGGTCGGCATATGCCGACGTTTTCCACACCCACGTCCGCTTGGCCCACCGGCGTGGCGGGCGTGTTGTTCCCCTTGGTGGGCGTCATCCTGGGTGCAGCCATGGGCGTTATGGCGGCAGACCATTGGTTTGGCTGGTCTTCCTGGAGCCGCTTCACGATCAGCCAGTTGCCGCTGGTCATTGCCATCACGTCCGTCCCGGGGGCGGTGGCTACCTACTATTTTTTCAGCCGTGGAAAGGCGCACGACCTGGAAAAGCAGATCAAAGAAGCCGCACGCCAAGCCACCGAAGCGCGTCTGCGCCTGCTCGAAGCCCAGTTGGAGCCGCACATGCTGTTCAACACGCTGGCCAATCTGCGCACGCTCATCGCGTTGGAGCCGTCCCGGGCGCAAGCCATGCTCGACCACTTGATTGCCTACCTGCGCGCCACGCTAAGCGCCTCGCGCGCGACCAGCCATTCTCTGGAGCAGGAGTTTGAGCGCGTGCGCGACTACCTCGAACTGATGGCAGTGCGCATGGGGCCGCGCCTGCAGTTCACGCTGGAGTTGCCCGAGGCACTGCGCCCGGCGCGCGTGCCGCCGCTGCTGCTGCAGCCGTTGGTGGAAAACAGCATTCAGCATGGCTTGGAGCCCAAGGTCGAAGGCGGCAGCATCCATGTAAGCGCCCGCTTGAACGGCCAGCGCCTGTGCCTGCAGGTGCGCGACAACGGCCTGGGGCTGGACCCGCAGCGCTCGCCCGAGCCAGGCCACGGCTTTGGCCTGAGCCAGGTGCGCGAGCGCCTAAGCACCCTCCATGGCGACAGCGCTGCCGTCACCTGCGAAACGCCAGCCACGGGCGGTACCCTTGTCAGCCTGTCTTTCCCGTGCGACGTGCCCGAATCCGGCCCGAAACCGCACCCGGGCCGTGAACCGTCTTTGCACACGGACAGTGAACCGTCATCGCGAGCGCAGCGTGGCGATCCATGCATTTGAAAGTCATGGATTGCTTCACTTTGTTCGCAATGACGAAATTGGTTGATCAAAAAGCTTGAAGATGCGCGCTGCTACCGCACTGATTGCCGAAGACGAGCCGCTGCTGGCGCAGGCGCTGCAGCAGGCGTTGGCGCAGGTCTGGCCCACATTGAACATCGTCGCCACCGTGGGCGACGGCGCGGCCGCCGTGCGCGCAGCGCTGGAGCTGCAGCCCGAGGTGCTGTTCTTCGACATCCGCATGCCCGGCATGAGCGGCCTGCAGGCGGCCATTGAACTGGCCGAACTCTGGCCCGAGCCCGCTTCACAGGCGCGCAAGTTCCCGGCGCTGGTGTTTGTGACCGCCTACGACCAGTACGCACTGGAGGCGTTTGAGGCCCAGGCGGTGGACTACCTGCTAAAGCCGGTACAAACCCCGCGTCTGGAAAAGACCGTGGCAAAGCTTCAGTCGGCACTGGCTGCACCCGCAGGCAACGGGGGCGACTTTGATGCCACGCTGGCACAGTTGCGTGGCCTGCTTGAGCGCAATGCACTCTCAGCGCCAGCGCCGCAAAGGGACACATCGCCGCTCAAGGTGCTGCAGGTCAGCGTGGGCAACGCCATCCACATGGTGCAGCTCACCGAGGTGGTGTACCTGGAAGCCGCCGACAAATACGTGCGCGTGCTCACCGCCGAGCGCGAATACCTGATCCGCACGCCGCTCAAGGAATTGCTGCCCCGGCTCGACCCCGATCAGTTCTGGCAGATCCACCGTGGCACCGTGGTGCAGGCGACGCAGATTGCCAAGGTGCTGCGCGATGAGTCTGGCAAGATGCACCTGAGCCTGCGCAGCCGCGCCGAGAAACTTGCGATAAGCCGGCTATATGCCCACCTTTTCAAGTCTTTGTGACGCCGTGATTGGTGCGATAAACACGGCTGCACCGCAATATTGCACTACCCACGCCACGAAAAGACCGCCCTTTAGCGATTGACCATGACCATCCGTTACACCTCCGTTGCCAACTACATGCCCGAAAACAAGATGCGGCTGTATCCCACCAAGGTGATCAACATCATTGGCGGGCCGGGCAGTGACAAGTCGCTTTATTCGTCAGCCATCGTGCTGTACCTGGCGCTGCGCCAGAAGACGGTGGAAATCATCCCCGACTACGCCAAGACCCTGGTCTGGCAACAGAATTTTGAAGTCCTCAAAAACCAGTACTTCATCGCCCAGCGCCAGTACGAAATGATTAACTTGCTCGACGGCCAGGTGCAGTTTCTGATTACCGAATGCTCGCTGCCGCAGGTGCTCTACTACAACGAGCACTACGACGACAACATCTGCGACGTGGCCAAGACGCGCTCGCAGATCCTGGAGTGGTACAAGCAGCACAACAACGTCAACATCCTGGTCGAGCGTGGCAGCAAGAAATACATCCGCACCGGACGCTTCCAGGACGAAGAGCAGGCCCGCCACATCGACCACGGCCTGCGCGGCATCCTGATCCGCGAAGGCATGCCCTTCACCAAACTCGCCCCCGACATCGAAGCCATCAACGCCTTCGCCGAGAGCCTGCTCGAAATCGACGCCTGACAGGGCACTTCCAGAAAGCTTCGAGCGGGCTCACGAAGCGAACAAGCCCGGTAGCAGAGATGGGGGCAGGGGTCCGCGCCGATATTCTGGGCGTTTGACAGGTGAGGCGCGTGCCCCTGCCCCCATCTCTGCGGGGATCACGGAAAAAGTCATTCGCCCCAGAGTCGCCTCAGAGCCGTGTTGCTCCAGAGCCGCCACAGCAAACGCGATGGTCAGTCTAAAATCGGCTGCATGAGCGCACCTACCCCCGAAGCCGTCAAGACCAGCAACTTCCTGCGCCAGATCATCGAAAGCGATCTGGAAAAAGGCACCTACGCACAACGCCGCTGGGCCGGCGGCCCCGGCGACGCCGCCCACCATGCCGCAGGCCAGGCCGATCCGGCCAAAATCCGCACCCGTTTTCCGCCCGAGCCCAACGGCTACCTGCACGTGGGCCACGCCAAGAGTATCTGCCTGAACTTTGGCCTGGCGCGCGACTATGGCGGTGTGTGCCACCTGCGCTTTGACGACACCAACCCCGAGAAGGAAGACACCGAATACGTCGAGAGCATCATCGACGCGGTGCGCTGGCTTGGCTTTGACTGGGCCCAGATCGGCCAGAGCCCCGGCAGCGCCCCCGCCTACCAGGCCAGCGACTACTTCGACTTCATGTACCGCGCAGCCGAGTACCTGATTGAAGCCGGTCACGCGTATGTGGACGAGCAGACCGCAGAGCAGATGCGCATCCACCGTGGCGACTTCGGCAAGCCCGGCGTGGACAGCCCGTACCGCAACCGCACCCCGGCCGAGAACCTGGCACGCTTTCGCGAAATGCGCGACGGCGCGCACGAAGACGGCTCCATGGTGCTGCGCGCCAAGATCGACATGGCCAGCCCCAACATCAACATGCGCGACCCGGCCATCTACCGCATCCGCCGCGCCACCCACCACAACACCGGCGACACCTGGTGCATCTACCCGATGTACACCTACGCGCACCCGATTGAGGACGCGCTGGAGCAGATCACGCACAGCATCTGCACGCTTGAGTTTGAAGACCAGCGCCCGTTTTACGACTGGCTGATGGATCGCCTGATCGAAGGCGACCTGCTTTCCAGCCCGCCCCCGCGCCAGTACGAATTTGCGCGGCTGAACCTCACCTACGTCATCACCAGCAAACGCAAACTGGCGCAACTGGTCAACGAAAAGAAAGTCAGCGGCTGGGACGACCCGCGCATGCCCACCATCGTCGGCCTGCGTCGGCGCGGCTACACACCCGAGAGCCTGCAGCTCTTTGCCGAACGCATTGGCGTGACCAAAAGCGATAGCTGGATCGACTACGGCACGCTCGAAGGCTGTCTGCGCGAAGACCTTGAAGGCAAGGCGCACCGCGGCATGGCCGTGCTCAACCCGGTCAAGCTCGTTCTTACCAACTGGGACGAAATGATGGGCGCGGGCCACCTCGAACCCTGCACCCAACCAGCCCTGCCGCATCTGGCCGAGGGCCAGGTAGCACCCCCGGCGCGCCACTTCAGCATCGGCAAGGAAGTGTGGATCGAGCGTGAAGACTATGAAGAAGTTCCACCCAAAGGCTACAAGCGCCTGTTCCCCGGCAACATGGTTCGCCTCAAGGGCGGCTACGTGATTGAGTGCACGGGTGCCACGCGCGACGCCAGTGGCAAGATCACCGAAGTGCTGGCCACCGTGGTGCCCGACACCAAGAGCGGAACCCCGGGCAGCGATCTGGTCAAGGTCAAGGCTGCCATCACCTGGGTGGGCGTAGCCAACGGCGTGCACGCCGAAGTGCGCATGTATGACCGATTGTTTCTCGACGCCCAGCCCGACGCCGGTGGCAAGGACTATCTGGAAAGCCTCAACCCCAACAGCCTGAAGGTGATCTCCGCCATCGTCGAACCGTCACTGGCACATGCCCAGCCCGACCAGAAGTTCCAGTTCGAGCGCCACGGCTACTTCGTCGCCGACCGCTACGACCACACCCCCGGCAGCAGGCCGGTGTTCAACCTGGCGGTGGGGTTGCGGGATAGTTGGGCTAAGTAGCTACACCCAACCCCAACGCATCCAACACCCGCTTGGCGGCATAGGCGTCGTTGGCGGCGTAGATCAGTTGGGCTTCGGTCAGGCGTGGGTTGGCCCAGTTGCTGGTGGATGCTTTTTTGGACTTGATGAAGCGCTGGTTGAACAGTACCGCCACAGCACCTTTGACGCCCATGTCCTTGCGGTAGCCGCGCTCGCGAAACACGTGGTTGAGTTCGAGCACGTCCACCGGCTCCACGCCCAGTTTTTGCAGGATGCGCTTGCGGTCGTCGCCCAGACCAAATCCGGCCTTGGTGACACCGGCGCGCTGCAGCAGTTGCGCTGTGATGGCGCGGCATGCCGGGTCGTGCAACTGGAAGATCCAGGCGTGCTGGGCGGTGGATAGCTGCACGATGTGCGGCCCGTCCGACACCTCGCCCACACGAAAGGTCGGCTTGGACTCGGTATCAAAACCCCAGGCCGTGCAGGCAGCCAAGGCCAGCGCAGCAGATTCGGCTTGCGCCTGTGTGGCGACCAGGGTGATGCGCTCCAGCCCCAGCCGCTCAAACGCAGGCAGCAAGGCAATGGCATCTTTGTCGGGGGTGGCGTGGCGGGTGTGCATGGGGCCGTATCATCCACCTTTTTGCCGGGCCCACCGATGACTTCCACCGCAGCACCCACGCTTTACACCGCACAAACCGAACCTGAAGGCGTGCAGGTGGACGCATGGTCTGATCAACCGCTGCTGTTGTCGCTGGAAATGGGCGGCAGCGCGTGGCCAAGTTCGTGCCGCAATGGCACCTGCCGCACCTGCTTGGGTACGCTGCAAAGCGGCCAGGTGCGCTACGAGGTGGAGTGGCCCGGCGTCACGCCCGAAGAGCGCGCCCAGGGCCACGTGCTGCCCTGCGTGGCCTATCCGTGCAGCGACGTGGTGCTGCAGCCGGGCTACGGTGACTAAGCGCGCTGCCCACCGCCACCGCCCTCGCCCATAATCGACCGCCATGCAATCCCTTTCTTCCCTTTTCCCGCTGGGCTGGCAGCACTACCTGGTGGGCGGGCTGCTTATCGGCAGCGGCGCGGCGCTGCTGTTTGTGCTTACCGGCCGCATTGGCGGCATGAGCACGGTGTTCTCCAGCACCTGGTCGTATCTGGTGCAGCGGCCATTCTTCCAGCAGGCGCGCTTCGTTGAATCGCGCCGCTGGCGTCTGGTCTATGCGCTGGGGCTGATTTTGGGTGCGCTGCTGTGGTGGCAGGGCTGGGCCGACGGCGCGCCGCAGCACACCACCTTGCCATGGTGGCAACTGCTGCTGGGCGGCTTCTTTGTTGGCTACGGCGCACGCCTGGGCAACGGCTGCACCTCGGGCCACGGCATCTGCGGCCTGGGGTCGCTGCAGTGGCCTTCGCTGCTGGCGGTGCTTACCTTCATGGCCACCGGGTTCTTGGCTGCCAACCTGTTCGCAAGGTGGCTGGTATGAATGCACTACGCGCTCTGGCCACGCTGGCTGCGGGCATGCTGTTTGGCTTTGGGTTGTCGGTCTCGACCATGGTGCGCCCGGAGGTCGTGTTGAGCTTCTTAAACCTGAACGACATGGGGCTGATGCTGGTCATGGGCGGCGCTGTGGCGGTGGTGTTGCTGGCCTACCAGTTTGCGCCGCGCGTGCTGCGCCGCCCCGTTCTGGACGACCACTTCCACACCCACCCCAGCGCCTGGAACCAGGGCACAGCCACCGGGGCCGCGCTGTTTGGCCTGGGCTGGGGAATTTGCGGCGTGTGTCCGGGTCCGGCCATTGCCGCACTGGGAACCGGCAACCTTGAATTGCTCTGGGCGCTTGCGGGCATCGCCCTGGGCGCACTGGTGCAGGGTCTGCGTGAGCGGGTCTGAACCCGGGCTGCTGCTTCAAAACGGCAGTGGCAATTTGGTTAGCGCTACTCGCACGATGTAGCCAAACACCAGCAACGCCGCAACCAGCGCCCCGGCACGCAGCTCCATCGACTTACCGCGCTTGAGCGCCACGCTGCCCAGCACGATGTAGACCAGCAAGGCCAGCACCTTGGCTGTGAGCCAGCCGTGCACAAACGGGTATTGGCCGATGATGCTCGCCATCCACAGCGCGCTGCCCAGCAGCAGCGTGTCCACCACATGCGGCATGCGCCGCACCCAGGCATTGTTCAACCAGGGCGAGCCCTGGAGCATCCACCAACCACGTAGCGCAAACAGGCTGCCGCTGATCACGACGCAGGTTATATGTAGGTGTTTGAGGGCGAGGTAGTTCACGTGAATTGCTATGCTTTCTGTAGCTGAGGGTGAACATTTTAGGTGTCGGACGATCACCGTGAGCAATTGACCTGAGAAGGTATGAGGGCTTGTCCGCACAGCGCATTGCGCCCGGTTCGCCTAAACTGGAGCACCCTTTTCACCGGAGACCCACGCCATGATCACACTCTGCGGCTTTGCCATTTCCAACTACTACAACGTCGTCAAGATGGCACTACTGGAAAAAGGTGCGGCCTTTACCGAGGAGCGCGTCATGACCGGCTCCAAGGACGAGGCGGTGCTGAGTTGCTCGCCGCTGGGCAAGATTCCGTTCATCCGCACGCCCCAGGGCGCAATGTGTGAAAGCCACGCCATTCTGGAGTACGTGGAAGCCGCTCACCCCGGCCTGTCGCTGCTGAGCGCCGATGCGTTTGCCGCAGCCAAGGTGCGTGAGCTGATCAACTTTATCGATCTGCACCTGGAACTGGTGGCGCGCGAACTCTATCCGCAGGCGTTCTTCGGCGGCACGGTGAGCGAGTCGGCGCAGGTGCGGGTGCGCAAGCAGCTCGAGAAAAACATTGCCGGATTCAAACGCCTGGCGAAGTTTGCGCCCTACGTGGGTGGCGAGAGTTTCACGCTGGCCGATTGCGTGGCCTACAACAACCTGCCGCTGGTGGGCATGGCCACGCGCGCCATCTACGGCGAAGACCTGCTGGCTGCGGGTGGTGTGGACTACAAGCCCTATACCAGGCTGGTGGGTGAGCGCGCCAGCGCCCAGAAGGTGAGCGCCGACCGCAAGGCCGCCACGCTCGCCATGGGCGCGGGCTAAGCGCGCGCGCCTAGCGGCAAACCAGCACCGGAACGGTGGACTCGGCAACCACCTTGGTGGCCACGCTGCCGAGCATCAGGCGCACGATGCCAGAGCGCCCGTGCGAACCCATCACCACCAGATCGGCACCCTCGGCCTCGGCGGTTTGCACGATGCCACTGGCTGCGGCCACGTCCTCCACCAGCCGCACCTGCAGCGTAACCGCCGCACCCCCTTGGGTGCACAGTGTCTCGACCTGGGCATGGGCCTGGGCAGCATGCTCCTGGGCTGCGGCCATATAGGCCTGGAAGCCCACCGGATTGACTTCGCCCACACCCATGTAGGGATAGGGGTCTGCAACATACACCGCCGTGAGCCTGGCGCCGTGTGTGCGTGCCAGCCCCACCGCCATCTGCGCCGCGTGGGCCGATGCTGCTGAACCGTCGGTAGCTAAAAGAATGTGCTTGAACATGGTGTTACCTCACAAATTAACCAGGGGCAGTTTGATGCTGCGCCTTCTCCCCGGGATCGTCCTTGATGCAAGTCAGCATCAGCGCAGTTGCAAAAGATGCTGGCTGTATTGGCTTATTATCGGTCCGTCGGCACCATCCCGGGGCCAGTGATGGAGGTTCTATGGCAAAAGGTGATCAGCGTAGCGAGAAGTTGTCCAAGAAGCCCAAGAAGGACACGTCCGAGCCCAGGAATTCGGGTTCAGACCGCCCCAATCCGCCAGTCACGGCGGTGCTGCCCAAGGGCAAGCTCAAGAACAAGTAGGCCAACTTAGCCGGTGATGCGCCGCGCAAGCGCCCGCGTCAGGATGCGCGCCTTCTGGCCGAGCGAAAAGCGCCCGAAGTTGGACTTGACAGCGCCTTGCGTGAACGCCGTGGCCTTGGCGTAATCAATGTTCACGTCCACCACCACGGCCTCTGCGTTGGCGGCGGCGGCAATGGCCTGCTTGATGGCGTCGGCAATGCCCGCGTTGTCGGCTATGCGCAGGTAGCGCGCGCCCGTTGCCATGGCCACGCCTTCGAGTTTGACCACGCCCAGCTTGGTGCAAGGGCTGCGGTTGTACGGAATCTGCTGTGCCTGCGCAATCTGCGACAGGCTGCCGTCGTTGAACACGTAGTACACCAGGCCCAATTGGTTGGCGCTGGCGGTCAGGATTTCCATGCAGGTCATCAGAAACGCGCCGTCGCCCACAATGGTCTGCACCAGACGCTGCGGATACGCCAGCTTGGCACCAATGGCGGCAGGAACGGCGTAACCCATGCAGTTGAAATCGGTTGGCAGTATCACGCTCTTGGGGGCGTGAATCGGCATCAACTCGGCGGTCAAAAAGGTGTGGTTGCCGTCGTCCACCACCAGAATGCCGTCGTCGGGCGTTTGGGCGCGCAGCGCGTCAAAAAAGCGCGCCGGGTTGACCTTGTCGGGCACATCGGCCTGGTACCAGCTTTGCCGGTAGGCGGCCTTGTCGGCGCGAATCTGCGCGTGCAATGCAGCGCGCGGCGCACGCGCCGCTCCGGATGCCTGCAGCGCCGCGAGCAATTTGCCCAGCACCGCCGCAGCGTCTGCGGCGATGCCGACCTTGGCCGGGTAGTTGGCTCCGATAGTGGTGGGGTTGATGTCGATATGGATCAGGTTCTCGGGCACCACCACGCCAAAGCTGCCAGTGGCAATCTCGGCAAAGCGCGTGCCCACCGCCAACAGGCAGTCGCAGCCTTCAAACGCATGGCGCGCTGCGGCCACGGCGGAGGCTCCAAAGCCAAAGCCCACGTGCAACGGGTGCTGGGCCGGAAAAGAGGATAGCCCCTGCAAGGTGGTGGCCACCGGTGCGTCCAGCCACTCGGCCACGCCTTGCACCTGCGCGAGCGCATCACGCGAGCCCCAACCAACAAACAGCGCCGGGTTTTTGGCGGCGCGCAGCAGGGCCACAGCGCGTGCGATCTCGTCATCACACTGCAGCGCCACCGCAGCGGGTGCGGTGTAGCGCGGCAAGTCGCCCACCGCGCCGGTAAACATCAGGATGTTGACCGGGATTTCAACGAACACCGGACCGGGCTCGCCCGAGGTGGCAATGCGGTACGCCTCAAACAGCGTGGACACCACCTGCGCATGGCTCTCGACCTTGAACGTCGCCTTGGTCAGTCCGCCCATGAACTTGTGCATGTCCAACTGGTGCAGTTGAAACTGGTAGGGCACATCGGTGCGCGGGCCGCCGCTGATGACCAGCATCGGCACGCCGTCAAGAAAGGCCTCGCCAATGCCGCTGCTGGCATGCGTCAGCCCGGCAGCGGGCACCACGGTGAGCACGCCAATGGAATCGCTCAAACGGCTGATGGCGTCGGCCATGAACGCGCCGCCGCCCTCGTGCGTCACCAATACCGGCGTAATGCTCTGGGAGTTGTTGAGTTCGTCGTACAACTCCGTCGTGTGCACCCCCGGAATGCCGAAGGTAAAACGCGCGCCGATCTGTTCGAGCGCATAGGTTGCCAGCCAGGCACCGGTCTTGTTCATGTTTCTGTCTCCGCCGTAAGTTGTTTGTTACGCCGCTTGCACGATGGCCTTGGCCGCGATACGCGCAGAGAGTATGCATCCGCCCAGGAACGTGCCCTCCAGCGCGCGCAGGCCGTGCAGGCCGCCGCCGCCAAAGCCGGCCGCCTCGCCCACCGCGTACAGGCCGGTAATGGGCTCGCCCTGTGCATTGAGGGCGCGGCTGTTGAGATCGGTCTGGATGCCGCCCAGGCTCTTGCGGCTGGTGATGAATTCGCGGATGGCAATCAGCGGAAGCGCGCTCGCGTCGGAGGCAATTGGCTGGTACTTGCACAACCGCGCGCGGTCACCACGGTACTGGCGCAAGGCGGCCAATCGGCGCAATTGCTCGTCGTTCATGAATTTCTCGCCGCGCGCGATGGTGGCGTCGTAGTGGGTGACGGCATCGGTCACCGCCGACAACTGCACCGCCTTGTCGCCCTGCAGCGCGTTCATTTTTTTCACCAGTTCGGGCAGCGTGGGTGCGACCACAAAGTCCTGGCAGTTGGTCATCATGTCGTTGACCAGCCAGCGGTTGCCCAGCAGGATGTCGCGCAAAAAGGCGAACAGTTTTTTGTCGCGAATTGAGGGGTTGAATTCGGCCCCCGAAATCGCCAGTTCCTTGAGTGCAATGCGCTGGTTGAGCACCTGCCACGAGTAGGCGCGCTCCTGGGCGCAAATATCGGTCACCAGACGACGCGTATCAAAGCCCGAGACCAGCGGCTGCGGCCCTATGCGCTCACCACGCCAGTTGAGCCACAGCGCCGAGCGCGATGGCACCAATGACAAACCGTGGTTGGGCTTGCGCGGGCGCGGATGGTGCACGCCCGCAGCGTAGTTCCACATCTTGTCGAGGTGGGTGAGTTTGCCGCCTACTTGCTCCACCGCATGGTGCAGGGTTCCATCGGCAAAGCGGTGCGAGCCATTGAGGATCACTTCGGGCGGCTTGTTCCAGTCCGCATGCCAGTGCTTGCGCACCATCTCCATACTGCCATTGATGCCGCCGCTGGCCACCACCACTTGATCGGCGTGCGCCTCGAATTCGGCACCTGTAGCTTCTTCACGCCCCTGCACGCCGCAGACGCGACCGTTCTGCAGCGTAACGCTTTCCACCCGGTGCCCAAAGCGCAGGGTCAGCTTGTTGGCGTTGCGGTGGCCCAGCAGTGCGACATTGAGGCAGTGCGCCAGTTCCTGCCCGGTGCCCCACACCAGGTGAAAGCGCGGCAGCGAGTTGCCAGGGCGAAACTCGCCACGCTCAACCCAGTTCACCACCGGGAAAAATCCCACGCCGTATTTGCGCACCCAGTGGTACACGTCGGGTGTGCATTGGTTCACATAGGCCTGCGCCCACGCGCGCGGCCAGTGGTCGTCGGGCCCGAACTCGGCAAAGCTGCACCAGTCGCGAAACGCCAGATCGGTGGAGTCGCGCATGCCCATGCGGCGCTGCTGCGGCGAGTCCACAAAAAACATGCCGCCAAAACTTTCCTTGGCCAGGCCGCCCATGGCTGCCTCCTGGTCGCGGTCGAGAAGGGTGACGGTCTTGCCGGCATCGAGCAAATCAATCGCCGCCGCGACTCCGGCAATTCCCGCGCCCACGATGAGCACGTCGCTGTGGTACTTCTCCATGGTTTGTCTCGCTTTCCTTGTTGTGGGCGCATCTTAGCGCCGCACACCGCTAATCTTCCGGCTCGGAAGGCTCGCGCCGCTCGGGGCGTGGCACTTTCTTGAAGCGTATTGCCCGGTCCAGGGCGATGGCGTCTTTCTTGACCTGGCGCTGGGCGTCAAGCGTTTGGCCGTGGGCGAGCCACTGGGCAAATTCTTCGGGCGTCTCCAGCGTCATGCGGCCGATCACACCGGCGCGAAAGTCGTGGATCACCAGCTCGGCCGCTTTCTGCAAATCAACCCGTGCCCCCGCACGCAGCGCACCGCGCTTGCGGCCGATGCTCTCCAGCAGTTGCTCGTCGCTGCACCCGGCCGCACCGGTGAGTGCATAGCGCGCCTCCAGGGCAGTGGCGTAATGCGCGCGCAGGTAATCGAGCAGTTCGAGCGCCACCTCCTGCTCATCAAACGCATTGCGTCCGATGGCACCGCTGGCCGCCAGGTTGTAGCCGCTCTTGGCCACGATGATGCGCGGCCACAGCAGGCCCGGCGTGTCAAACACGTAGAAGCCGTCGGCCAGCACGATGCGTTGCTCCAGCTTGGTGACGCCGGCTTCGTCGCCGGTCTTGGCGGCGCGCTTGCCCTTGAGGGTGTTGATCAGCGTCGATTTGCCCACGTTGGGAATGCCGCAAATCAGCACGCGCATCGGCTTGGCCATGCTGCCGCGCGTGGGTGCCAGCGTGTGGCACGCCTGCACCAGCAGACGGGCGGGTGCCGCCATGCTGGCGTCCAGCCCGAGAGCCTGGGTGCTGGGCTGCGCGTTGTAATGCGCAAGCCACTGCGCAGTGCGCTCGGGGTCGGCCAGATCCTGCTTGTTAAGCACCTTGAGCGCCGGTTTGCCCGCCGTGAGTTCGGCCAGCATCGGGTTGACGCTGGAGCCAGGCAGGCGTGCGTCCAGCAGTTCGATGACCACATCGATCTCTTTGACGCGCTCGGCAATCGCCTTGCGCGTCAGGTGCATGTGACCGGGGAACCACTGGATCGTCATCTGCCCTGCTCCGCCTACACCGCTGCGCGCAGCAGATCGGTGGCGTGGCCCAGAGGAGTTGCCACCGACTGGCAACACACTGCCTTGTGGCTGGGGTCGGGTGCGTAGCCGCCATAAACGGCAAGGGCTTCGGGCTTCATGCTTGTGGTGTCTCCTGGTGTGGTGGGTACGGCTGCTCCGTGACGGCATTGTCCGATAGTTTTCAAACCGCCAAAAACTAGACAGCAAGCTCTAGGAAATAGACAGCTTTTAAGGTGTGTTCACTAGGACGCGTGCCGAGAATCCACCCTGTACCCCTTTCATCATCTCAACAGGAAACTGCCATGTCTGCCAAAAACCTCAGCACCGTCACCAACGAATTGATCGAGTCCTACGGCAATGCCGCCAAGAACGTCATCAAGGCTTACCGCGTCGGCAACGAGCGCGCCGCCAGCTACCTCGACCATAGCTGGGCTACTGCCGTCAACAAGACCGGTACCCGCCTGAGCGCCGAAGTGCGCACCAATGCACTGGCCGCCCAGAAGAAGGTGTCGGGCTACTACGTGCGTGGCGTGGAACTCACCAGCGACAGCGCCGACGTGGCCGTGAGCAAGGCGGTTGAACTGGCCGGCAAGGGCGTGCAACAAGTTGCTGCCAACGCCAGCCGTTTCGAAAAAGCCACTGGCATGACCCTGGCTCCGTTGGCCGACGCTGCCGTACCCGCAGCACAGGCCGTGAGCGTGGTGGTGGGCAAGTTTGAAGCCCGCACTGGCGCCCTGGTCACCAAGATGACTGGCAAGAAGGCCACGGTCAAAGTAGCCAAGGCCAAGGCAGTCGTTGCCAAGCGCCCTGCCGCCAAGAAAGCGCTGCGCCGCAAGGCAGCGTAACGACTCTGGGGACGGCTACAGCGCCAAACTGTCGGGAGACAGGTAGGCGCGCAGGTAGTCGTCAAAGTCCAGCGTATCGGCAGCTTCCAGCGCACGCTGGTCCTGCACCGAGCGCTGGGCCAGCGCAGCAAAGCGCTGCTCCACCTCAGGCGCAAGCGCACTGGCAAGCATCTGCTGCTTGATCGCTTTGGACTGGCCGCGCACAAAGGCCACAAACGAACCATTGGGTTGCGCCTTGACCGCTTCGAGCACGCGTGCCGAAGGCAGTGTGTCCGGGTGCGCCAACGCCTGACGGGCCGAGAGCAGCGCGTCGATGTGATGGGTGCCACCCTGGTCAGCGTCCAGACGCCGCGCAAACACTTCCATTTCTTCCAGCAGTTCTGCCGCCCACTCGGTCAGTGCCACCTGAGCTTCTCCACGCTCCAGCAGCAGGCCGGGTTCGCGCCCGCGCTCGGCCACCAGGTGCTGGTTACGCGCCAGGGCCGCAATTTCGGTCGGCGTATCCGGCGGGCTGCTCGTGAACAGGCAATGCAGCAAAAACGCATCCAGAAAGCGCATGGTCTGGGCGTTGATGCCAACCGGCTCAAACGGGTCCAGGTCCATCAGCCGCACTTCCACATACTCCACGCCGCGCGCACGCAGGGCGTGCAAGGGGCGCTCGCCCGGTTGCGTCACGCGCTTGGGACGAATCGAAGCGTAGAACTCGTTTTCGATCTGCAGCAGGCTGGTGGCCAACTGCAGGTACTGGCCGTCAGCGTTACGCACGCCAATGGCTTCGTAAGCCGGGTACGGCTGACGCATGGCGCGCGCAAGCGCGTCCACATAGCCCGACAAACTGTTGTAGCTCACCGCCAGCGTGGCCTGGGCGTCGCTCTGGTAGCCCAGCCGCCCCATGCGCAATGAAGTGGCGTATGGCAGGTACATGGTGTACTGGTTAAGCGCCTGCAGGGGGTGCTTGCGCCCGGCCACAAAGGTGGAACACACCGCAGGCGACGCGCCAAACAGGTACAGCAGCAAGAAGGCGTGGCGGCGGAAGTTGCGGATCAGGCCGAAGTAGCCCTCGCTCGAAACCCCCGGCAGCGACCAGTTGTAGTGAATGCCCGAGATGGTCTGCATGCGCCTGCCATAGCGGTGGCCCAGGCCCACGCGGTAGACGCTCTTGGCGCGGCCGTCATTGGAACTGCCGTACTGCCCAATGGGAATGGCGTCGTCCGAAGGCAGGCCGCACGGCATGCTCGACGCCCACAGCATTTCATTGCCCAGGGCACGTAGGGTGACCTGCTGAATCTGGTTCAGTTCCTCCAGGCACGACGCTACATCAGGATGCACGCCGGTGATCAGTTCCACCTGCGATTCGCTGAAATCCGTGGTGATGCGCGGGTGCGTCAGCGCCGACCCCAGCGCTGCGGGGTGCGGCGTTGCCGCCAGAACGCTTTCGGCGGTGACGCGCAGGCTCTCTTTTTCGACGCCACGGCGCATGCCTGTGAGGTCAAACTGCGCCAGGCCTGCGGCGGTGCTTGCGTTTCGGTCCATACCAGGGTTCATGGTGCTCCATCAAGGGAGCGCAAAGTTACCACAGTCTGGCGCTCGGCGCTCTCGTCATGAGCCTTGCCCCCGTCATTGCGAACGAAGTGAAGCAATCCATGTCTTAAAAATGCATGGACTGCCGCGCTACGCTCGCAGTGACGAAACCCTGGTTCATGGTTCATAAGCAGCCTCGGTCACCCGAAACAGGGGGTTCGCAAGGCTCAAGCCAGATGGGCGGTGGCCTGGCCGACTTCGTGCGTGCCCTGCGATCCGCCATTGGGCGGCACCATTTCGCCGGTGCGGTCGCGCACCTTTTCCATCAGGGCGGCCAAGCGCTCGGGCGACTGTTCATCCAGGCCAATCCAGGCACCCTGGGTCATGGTGATGTTGGCCGACTCGACATTGCCCGCCCCGGCGCACAGGACGGTGCGCGTGGGCGCGTCCTGCGACACCAGCACCAGCATGGCCGGAACCACTGCTTCGGGCTTGATGGCCGCCAGCACAGCGTCGGGCAGCAAGCCCTCGGTCATGCGCGTGGCTGCCGTGGGGGCCAGGGCGTTGACGCGGATGTCGTTCTTGGCACCTTCCAGGGCCAGTGTCTGCATAAAGCCCACCAGCGCCAGTTTGGCCGCGCCGTAATTGGTCTGGCCAAAGTTGCCATACAAGCCGGTTGAAGACGTGGTCATCAGGATACGGCCATACTTTTGCGCATTCATGATCGCCCACACGGCCTTGGTGCAATGCACTGCGCCCATCAGGTGCACATCGATAACCGTACGGAAATCGGCCAGATCCATCTTGGCAAAGGTCTTGTCGCGCAGAATACCGGCGTTGTTGACCAGAATATCGACCCGTCCCCAGGTATCCATCGCCTGGCGCACCATGGCCTGCACGGCGTCCCAGTCGGTCACGGATGCGCCGTTGGCAATGGCCTCGCCACCAGCAGCGCGGATTTCGTCCACCACCGCTTGGGCAGCGCTCACCGAGCCGCCCGTACCGTCGCGTGCACCTCCCAAGTCATTGACCAGCACCTTGGCGCCTCTGGCCGCGAGTGCCAGCGCATGGTGACGACCCAGACCGCCCCCGGCACCGGTCACAATTGCGACGCGACCTTTGAAATCGATACTCATAATCAGCCCTGAAGTGAAAAAGTGGAACAGAGCGCCCGACCCAACCTGGCGCACGCGGGTGCCACTCTACTGCAAGACCACCCCTTTGCTATTGACCTGAATCTAACAACACCCAACACCATGGAATTGAAACCCGAAGTACCCTTTGTCACCCCGCGCCAGGCGGCCACTGTCGTCATGCTGCGCGACGGCAGCACCGGACTGGAAGTTTTTCTGGTCAAGCGCCACGGCCTGTCTGACGTGCTCGGCGGTGCCTACGTGTTTCCGGGCGGCAAACTTGACGAAAGTGACACCCAGGTGGATGCCGCAACCCATCTGGACCAGGACGCCACCCACCTGCACGCCGCCCTGGGCGAGCCCGACATCGCCCCGTCCCACGCCACCGGCCTGTACGTGGCCGCGCTGCGCGAGGCGTTTGAAGAGTCGGGCGTGCTGTTTACCGCCAACGCCGCTGCCGCGCACGCGGCGCAGGCACAAGCCCCGTCTCTGCCGTTCAACCAGTTGCTGGCTCAACTGGGCCTGCGGCTGCAGACCAGCGCCGTGCTGCCCTGGGCACGCTGGATCACGCCCCAGGTACCGCCGCACACCGCCAAACGATTCGATACACGCTTTTTTGTGGCTACCGCGCCCAGCGACCAGGAGGCGCGCCACGACAACCACGAGGCCACCGAGAGCGTGTGGCTCGCCCCGCGCGCCGCGCTCGACCAGTACTGGAGCCGCGAGATCGAATTGGCCCCGCCGCAAATCCTGAGCCTGGCACAACTCTCCCGCCACGCCAGCGTGGCAAGCGTTTTGCAAAGCGCACGCAACCAGCCACCCCCGGTGATCTTGCCGCATGCCCTGATCGAAGACGGTGCCCTAACGCTGTGCTTCCCCGGCGACCCCAAGCACCCAGTCGCCACCCGCGCCCTGCCCGGCCCCACCCGCCTGGTACAACGCAACAACCGCTTCGAACCCCCCGAAGGCTTTGCCTCCCTGTTCGATTGAGCGTCGGTTTGCGGGGATGCTTGACGCGCCAACCTTTGAAGGGTCAATGGGGTCAGATCACGATTCAGGACGAGGGTCTTGCCGGAGACCAACCGCGTTGAACGAAATCGGGCTCTGACCCCAGTGACCCGGCGTTGCCGGAGAAAGACATGATCCGCGGTAGTCGCACCAGTTCCGCCGCTCCTATGTAGCCTGCGTGACAGTGATAGGCGCTCTGCCGTTGCACGTTTGGCCCGCGTGCGGCTATCCTTGAACCATGAGTCTCCAAAAAGTTTGCCTTGTGATCGGCGCGGGCGACGCCACCGGCGGCGCGGTGGCGCGGCGCTTTGCGCGCGAGGGGTTTGCGGTGTGTGCCACGCGCCGCAGCGCGGACAAGCTCGCGCCGCTGCTGGAGCAGATTCGCAGCGCCGCGGGCGTGGCCTACGGGTTTGGGTCGGACGCGCGCAACGAGGACGAGGTGATTGCGCTGGTGGAGCAGATTGAAACCACCATCGGGCCGATTGAAGTGCTGGTGTTCAACATCGGTGCCAACTCGCCCAACAGCATCCTGACCGAGACCGCGCGGCGCTACACCAAGATGTGGGAAATGACTTGCCTGGCCGGCTTCCTGACCGGGCGCGAGGTGGCCAAGCGCATGGTTGCGCGTGAGGTGCCCAGCGCCCAGCCCGGCGTGGTGCACAAGGGAACCATCATCTTCACCGGAGCCACCGCGTCGCTGCGCGGCAGCGCGCATTTTGCGGGCTTCTCGGGCGGCAAGATGGCGCTGCGTGCCCTGGCGCAAAGCATGGCGCGCGAGTTGGGGCCGATGGGCGTTCACGTGGCCCACACCATCATTGACGGAGCGATTGACACCGAGTTCATCCGCACCCTGTTTCCACAGCGTTATGCGCTCAAGGACCAGGGCGGCATCCTCAACCCCGACCACATTGCGAACGCCTACTGGATGCTGCATCAGCAGCCCCGCGACGCCTGGACGCACGAGCTTGACCTGCGCCCGTACATGGAAAAGTTCTAGCCGACGCAAGCCCGCTACGCCCACCGCATTTGCATGACAACACCCACGGAGACTCCCATGCGCAAGACCTTCGATTTCTACTTTGACTTTGGCAGCCCGGCCTCGTACCTGGCGCACACCCAGTTGCCCAGAATCTGCGCGCAAACCGGAGCCCAGGTCAACATGTGCCCAATGCTGCTGGGCGCGGTGTTTCAGGCCACCGGCAACGCCTCACCCATGAGTGTGCCCGCCAAGGGGCGCTATATTTTTGTGGACATGAAGCGCTTTGCAGACGCCTATGGCGTGGCGCTCAACATGAACCCGCACTTCCCCATCATCACCACCACGCTGATGCGCGCCGTGACCGCATTGCAAACGAGCGCTGACCCGCGCATCCAGCAATACATGGACGCCATCTACCAAGCCATTTGGGTGGACGCACTGAACATGAACGACCCCATCGTCGTCGATCAGGTGCTGAGCAAGGCGGGCTTTGACAGCGCCAGCGTGCTGGCCCAGGCCAACGCCCAGGTCACCAAAGACCAGCTCAAGGCCGTCACCGTGCACGCAGTCGAGCGCGGCGTGTTTGGTGCCCCCACCTTCTTTGTCGGCGAACAGATGTTCTGGGGCCAGGACCGCGTCGAGCAGGTTATCGCCGCCTTGAAAGCCAGTGCACCCGCCTGAGGCACGCGGTGCTGCTAAGCGCCACCCCCGCGCAGCAACACACATAGGTTTGCGCGCTTTCTGCCTTCTGGCTGCTCAAGGCAAAGCGCTGCAAAAACTGGTTGAGCGCGGGTTGCCCACAGTCAAACGACTCTACCGCGTCCGGCAATGCGAGGAGCGAAGCGACGCGGCAATCCATGTGCTTTGGCTGTCATTGCGAGCGCAGCGCGGCAATCCATGCAGGCATGAAGTCATGGATCGCCACGGCCTGACGGCCTCGCGATGACGAGGGTGGCATGGCCTCGCGATGACGGGGGGGTTGTCACTGCGAGGAGCGAAGCGACGCGGCAGTCCATGTCCTTTGGCTGCCATTGAGAGGCAAGCGCGGCAGTCCATGCAGGCATGAAGTCATGGATCGCCACGGCCTGACGGCCTCGCGATGACGAGGGGGATGGCCTCGCGTCGAGAGGCTGTCACTGCGAGCGAAGCGTGGCAATCCATGCGGGCATGAAGTCATGGATCGCCACGGCCTTCGGCCTCGCGATGACGGGGTGCGTGGCCTCGCGCGGACGAGGTGGCGCATGGCCTCGCGTCGAGAGGCTGTCACTGCGAGCGAAGCGCGGCAGTCCATGCGGGCATGAAGTCATGGATCGCCACGGCCTTCGGCCTCGCGCGGACGAGGTGGCGCATTGCGCATTTGCTGATCGAGCCACTGCCCCACCAGCGCCAGGTCATTGACGGCGCGTAGTTCCTGGTACACCTGCTGTGCCTGCGGGTAGTGCAGGCGCAGGTAGTTGAGCCATTGCTTGAGGCGCCCGGCGCGCTTGCGCCGGTCCAGGCGATCGCACACCAGCAGCCAGAACTGGTGGATGTGCGGCAGCAGTTGCTCCCAGGTCACGCCCGGAACCGGTTGCACGCCCGGGTTGTCGGCGTGGGCAATGGCCAGCGCCAGTCCGGGGTTGGCGACGATGCCGCGGCCGAGCATCAGGTCGTGGCAACCCGAAACTTCGCGGCAACGCTGCGCGTCCTGCACGCTCCAGATCTCGCCGTTGGCCACCACCGCAATCTGCACGCCCTGGCGAATGTCGTTCACGCGATCCCAGTAGGCGGGCGGGCGGTAGCCGTGGGCACGCGTGCGTGCGTGCACTACCAGTTCGCTCGCACCACCTTGCGCAATCGCCTGCGCGCACTCCACCGCCTGCGTGTCGTCGTCAAACCCCAGGCGCATCTTGGCCGACACCGGCAGGTGCGCGGGCACGGCGCGGCGCACCGCCGTCACGATGCGCGTCAAGGTTTCGGGGTCGCGCAGCAGCGCGGCACCGCCGCCATGGCGGTTGACCACCTTGGCCGGGCAACCAAAATTGAGGTCAATGCCGTGCGAACCCATTGCGGCCAGCAGCGTCGCAGTGTCTGCCATGCAGGCCGCATCCGACCCCAGCAACTGGGCACGCACCGGCACACCCGCCGGGGTACGTCCGCCGTGGGCGAGCTCGGGCATGATGCGCAACAAGGCGCGCTCTGGCAGTGGCGTGCCGGTCACGCGGATGAACTCCGATACGCAGCGGTCCACCCCGCCCACGCGGGTGAGGATGTCACGCAGCACAAAGTCCAGCATCCCCTCCATCGGGGCCAGCAGCAAGGCCACTCAGGCTCCGGCCACCACGGGCGAGCGAATCAGATAGTCAAAGGCGCTGAGCGCCGCCTTGGCCCCGTCGCCCGCAGCGATCACGATCTGCTTGTAGGGCACGGTGGTGCAGTCGCCTGCGGCAAACACGCCCGGCACATTGGTCTGCCCCTTGGCATCAACCACGATCTCGCCAAACTTGCTCAGCTCAACCGTGCCCCTGAGCCACTCGGTATTGGGCACCAGGCCAATCTGCACAAACACACCTTCCAGCGCCACCAGGTGCTCCACGTCGGTGGCGCGGTCTTTGTAGCGCATGCCGTTGACCTTGCCCTGCGCGCCGGTGATTTCGGTGGTCTGGGCGTTGGTGTGGATGGTGACGTTGGGCAGGCTCTTGAGCTTGTTGACCAGCACCGCGTCGGCCTTGAGTTCGGGCATGAACTCGACCAGCGTCACCTGGCGCACCACCCCGGCCAGATCAATCGCCGCCTCCACGCCCGAGTTGCCCCCGCCAATCACTGCCACGTCCTTGCCCTTGAACAGCGGGCCGTCGCAGTGCGGGCAGTAGGCCACGCCCTTGTTCTTGTACTCGGCTTCGCCGGGCACGTTGACGTTGCGCCAGCGCGCGCCGGTGGACACAATCACGCTGCGTGCGCGCAGGCTTGCGCCGCTTGAGAGCACCACTTCGATCAAGCCGCCGGGCTGCGCCGCTGGAATAATGCGCTGCGCCTGCTGCAGGTTCATGATGTCCACGCCATAGGCGCGGGCGTGCGCTTCGAGCGCCATGGCAAATTTGGGGCCGTCGGTTTCGAGCACCGAGATGTAGTTTTCAATCGCCAGCGTGTCGTTCACCTGGCCGCCAAAACGCTCGGCCACCACGCCGGTGCGGATGCCCTTGCGCGCGGCATACACCGCCGCTGCGGCACCGGCCGGGCCGCCACCCACCATCAGCACGTCGTATGCAGGCTTGGCCGAAAGCTTGGCAGCGTCGCGCGCCGATGCGCCGGTGTCGATCTTGCCCAGAATTTCTTCCACCGTCATGCGCCCCGAGCCAAACACCGCGCCATTGAGGTACACCATGGGCACCGCCATGATCTCGCGCGCCTGCACTTCCTGCTGGAACGCACCGCCCTCAATCACCGTGGTCCTGATGCGCGGGTTGAAAATCGCCATCAGGCTCAGCGCCTGCACCACGTCCGGGCAGTTGTGGCAGGTCAGGGACATATAGACTTCAAAATCAAAGTCGCCTTCCAGCGCCGCGATCTGCGCAAGCACTTCGGGCTCCACCTTCGGCGGGTGGCCACCGGTCCACAACAGGGCCAGCACCAGCGAGGTAAATTCGTGGCCCATGGGCAAGCCCGCAAAGCGCAGGCTGGTGGCGCTACCGGCGCGCTGCAGCGTAAACGAGGGCTTGCGCGCGTCGTTGCCATCGGTGCGCAAGGTGATTTTGTCGGCGCGCAGGCTCTGGATGGTTTGGAGCAACTGCTCCATTTCACGCGCGGTGGCGCTGTCGTCAAGGGACGCCACCATCTCGAACGGCTGCGTGACACGTTCCAGGTAAGCGGAAAGTTGTGTTTTAAGTTCTTGGTCGAGCATGGTGAATTCCTGACTTGCTTGGCTATTTATAGCGGTTTGCGCGCCGTCAAGACGCGCAAAAGGCAATATTTGCACATAAAAAAACCGGACGGCAAGGCGCAAGGCACCTTGACGCTGTCCGGCTGGTGGCACCCGCGCGCCGCGGGTGCTTGCCGTCAAACGGGTATCAGATCTTGCCGACCAGGTCGATCGACGGGGAAATCGTCTTGGCACCTTCTTGCCACTTGGCCGGGCACACCTGACCGGGGTTGTTGGCAACGTATTGGGCGGCCTTGAGCTTGCGCAGGGTTTCCTTGACATCGCGGGCGATGGCGTTGTCGTGGACTTCGAGGGTCTTGATCACGCCGTCCGGATTGATGATGAAGGTGCCGCGCAGCGCCAGACCGGCTGCGTCGATGTGCACGTCAAAACCACGGGTCAGGTGGTGCGTGGGGTCGCCAATCAGCGGGAAGCGCGCCTTGCCCACGGCGGGCGAGGTTTCGTGCCAGACCTTGTGCGCAAAGTGCGTGTCGGTGGTGACGATATAGACCTCGGCACCGGCCTTCTGGAATTCGGCGTAGTTGTCGGCCGCGTCTTCGACTTCGGTCGGGCAGTTGAAGGTAAAGGCTGCGGGCATGAAAATGAACACGTTCCACTTGCCCTTGAGGGTTTCGTTGGTCACGGTCACAAACTTGCCGTTGTGGAAAGCTTCGGCCTTGAAGGGGATGACTTCGGTGTTGATCAATGACATGGTTTTGTTTCCTTGAGAAGTTGCTGTTCCGAAATTGAACAGACGCAATCTTAGGTGTTAACCACCCCTTGCAGGTTGAATTGATCCAATCACGCGGATTGGCAAATCCTATTGCGCCTACCCGTGGAACACGCGCCGGTGCATGCGCCGCAGCGACCACCATACCCCCAGCGCCACCGCAGGAATGGCCGCCGCAGCCGTGAGTTCGCCGCTCCAGGGCCAGCCCCAATGCAGCGCACCCTTGGCCAGGTAACTGATCAGCCCGACGATGTAGTAGGTGATGGCCGCCACCGAGAGCCCCTCCACCGTGGACTGCAGTTGCAGTTGCATGCCCTGGCGGTCGTTCATCGCCTCCAGCAGTGCCTGGCTGCTTTGCTGCTGCTCGATTTCGACGCGCGTGCGCAGCAGGCTGCTGATGCGCGACACGCGCTGCGAGAGCGCATCCTGGCGCCGACTGGCCCAGGCGCAGGTGCTGCGCGCTGGCGTGAGCCGGCGCTCCATGAATTCGCGCACCGTCTGCAGGCCGGGCACGGGCACCTCGCTCAGGTCGGCAATGCGCTTGTCCACCAGCTCGAAATACGCGGCACTGGCCGAAAAGCGCGCGTGGGTGGTGGCGTGCTGGCTTTCCACCTGGGCTGCCAGGCGGGTGAGCCGGTCCAGCAGTTGCGCCTCGTCGTCGCGCGTGGCCGCGCGGATGGCGTGTGCCAGTTCGGCCAGTTCGCGCTCGGCAGAGGCCAGCACCACCGCTGCCTCGCGTGCAGCAGGCAGGCCCAACAACGCCGCCATGCGGTAGGTCTCAATCTCCAGCAGGCATTGCACCAGGCGACCCAGACGCCGGGGTGCCACGCCTTCGCACAGCAACACCATGCGCGAAAAGCCATCGGCATGCAGGGTGAAGTCGGCGTACAAATCGGCCAGCCCGTTGCACACGCGCGAGGCCAGCAAGGTGTCTTCGTTGAGGACGTGCTTGACCAGCGAGCCGCCGCCAAAGCTTTGTTGCGCCAGCACCCAGCAATGCACCCCGGCCAGGCACTGGCCCGGCAGTGCGTCCAGCCATTGCTGCGCCACGCCTTGCATCGCGGTAACCGGCTCGCGCTCGCCAAACCCTTCAGGGTCGAGGTTGCGCATGAAGGTCCAGCTCACAAACTCGGTGTGCAACTCCCAGCGCAGGCGAAACAGCCCCAGGTCCATGCGTACATGGGTGGAGCTTGCGTCGGGTGCGCTCAAGTGGTGGTTGCGCGCCAGCTCGGCCAGGTGCTCGCGGCTGGCTTCGCGCTGCTGTGCGTCGCAGCCCATCACCACGTGCGAGATCGCCAGCGGCACCTCCAGCGCCTGCGGTGGACGGGCGTGGATTTCGTTGTGCAGCGCAACGCGCTGCGGGTGTTGACTAATCCTCAACAAACGCCTCTTCGCGCTTGGCCTTCACCGATGGCATCAGCACCACCACCAGCAGCAGCGCCGCTGCCACCAGCAAGCCCGCCGAAAGCGGGCGCGTGAGAAACACGCTCCAGTCGCCGCGCGAGAGCAACAACGCGCGGCGCAAGTATTCCTCCATCATCGGCCCCAGAATAAAGCCCAGCAACAGTGGCGCGGGCTCGGTGCCAAGCTTGATGAACAGGTACCCGATAAAGCCGAAGATACCCACCAGCCAGATGTCGAACGTGGTGTTGTTGGTGGAGTACACGCCAATGGCACAGAACAGCACGATCGACGGAAACAACCAGCGGTACGGTGCGCTGAGCAACTTGATCCAGATGCCGATCAAGGGCAGGTTCAGAATCACCAGCATCAGGTTGCCGATCCACATCGACGCAATCAGCCCCCAAAACAATTCGGGGTTGCTGGTCATGACCTGCGGGCCGGGCTGGATGTTGTGAATCGTCATGGCCCCCACCATCAGCGCCATCACGGCGTTGGGCGGAATGCCCAATGTGAGCAGCGGGATGAACGAAGTTTGCGCACCCGCGTTATTGGCCGACTCGGGCGCGGCCACACCGCGGATATTGCCCTTGCCAAACGGCACTTCGCCCGGACGCAGCGGCGTCTTCTTTTCCAGCGTATAGGCGGCAAAGGCGGCCATCACCGCGCCACCACCGGGCAGAATGCCCAGCAGCGAGCCCAGCGCGGTGCCGCGCAGCACCGCCGGGATCATGTTCCTGAAGTCTTCCTTGGTCGGCCACAGCCCGGTCACGTTGGCGGTAAACACCTGGCGCTCGCTCTCGTGCTTGGCCAGGTTGCTGATGATTTCACCGTAGCCAAAAACACCCATGGCGATGACGATGAAGCCAATACCATCGGTAAGCTCCGGGATATCCAGGCTAAAGCGCGCCACGCCCGAGTTGACGTCGGTTCCCACCATGCCCATGAGCAGGCCCAGCACAATCATGGCAATCGCCTTGAGCAGCGAACCCGAAGCCAGCACCACCGCGCCAATCAGGCCCAAAATCATCAGCGAGAAATACTCTGCCGGGCCAAACTTGAACGCCAGCTCAGTCAGCGGCGCGGCAAACGCTGCAAGAATCAAGGTGCCCACGCAACCGGCAAAAAATGAACCCAAACCGGCAGCAGCCAGGGCTGGGCCGGCGCGGCCATTGCGCGCCATCTGGTAGCCGTCAATCACCGTCACCACCGACGACGATTCGCCCGGCAGGTTGACCAAAATCGCCGTGGTTGAGCCGCCATATTGCGCGCCGTAGTAGATGCCCGCGAGCATGATCAGCGCCGCCACCGGCGGCAGCGCGTAGGTGGCAGGCAGCAGCATCGCAATGGTGGCCAGTGGCCCGATGCCGGGCAGCACGCCAATCACCGTCCCGAGAAAGCAGCCGATAAAGGCATAGGCCAGGTTTTGCAGGGTAAAGGCGACACCAAACCCGAGCGCCAAATTGTTGATTAAGTCCATGACGTGATCCTGATTAGCCGCTGATGAAAGCGGGCCAGACGGGAAACTGCAGCTTGAGCAGCAGAACGAAGGCCAGATAACTCATGAAGGCCAGCACCACCGACAGAACGGCCACTTCCTTGAAATTGAATTCATCTCCGGCCAGACTGGAGATAAAGGTCAGCAGCACAATGCCCACCATCAAACCCATCGGCGGCAGACCAATGCTGGGCAGGCCGCCGATCATGGCGCCAAACACCAGATTGGCGGCAATGATGAAGACCAGCGGCTTCCAGGCAAACGCGCCGACCTTGTCGCCATCCTCCGGCCCCACCACCAGCGCCTTGAAGGTAATGGCCGCGCCCAAAATGGCCAGCAGCACACCCAGCGCCATCGGGAAGTAGCCCGGCCCCATGCGCGCACCCGTGCCAATGCTGTAACTGCCCGCGCCCCAAGCAAAGGCCACGCCCACGCTCATGAACATCAGACCCGAGAAGAAGTCCTTCTGACTTTTTATGCTCACTGACTGTCTCCTGTTGATATTTCCGAAACTCAAGCCACGCACCAATTCGTCATCGCGCCAACCCACCATCGCGCCCATCCGTCATTGCGAGCGAAGCGCGGCAATCCATGACTTCCGGCTGCATGGATTGCCACGTCGCTGCACTCCTCGCAATGACAACCCTTCGCCATCGCAGTGCCACTCCCTCACCTCGTCATCGCGCCAACCCGCCAATGCGTCATCGCGAGGCCGCCAGGCCGTGGCGATCCATGACTTCCGGCTGCATGGATTGCCACGTCGCTGCACTCCTCGCAATGACAGCCAAAGGACATGGATTGCCACGTCGCTGCGCTCCTCGCAATGACGGCCAACACCGGCCATTTTGCACCGAAAAGCCAGGCGCTTTGCCGCTCCTAGTCCAAAGGAGGCGTGCAGGTCAGCACTTCTTCCATCACCGTCACGCCTTCGGCCACGCGCAGCGCACCGGCCAGGCGCAGCGGGCGCATGCCGTCGGCAATGGCCTGGCGGCGCAGCGCGTCGGCACCGGTGTCTTTGCCGACCTTGGCCTTGGTGGCCTCGGTCACCACCAGCAACTCGTACAAACCCATGCGCCCCATAAAGCCGGTCATGCGGCAGTCCACACAGCCCACCGCCTTATAGGGTTGGTAGCCGCCGGTGATCTGCCAGGGGCTGATCATCTCTCCCAACTGCTCGCGCGTGGTCTCCTCGTCGGGCACGCGGCACTTCTTGCACAGGGTACGCACCAGGCGCTGGGCCAGCACCCCCAGCAGCGTGGCGTTGATCAGGTAGGGCGGGATGCCCAGTTCCATCAAGCGCGTCACCGCCGAAGGCGCGTCGTTGGTGTGCAGCGTGGAGAATACCAAGTGCCCGGTAAGCGCCGCCTGCACCGCCATTTCGGCCGTTTCCAGGTCGCGAATTTCGCCCACCATGATGATGTCGGGGTCCTGGCGCATGAGGGAACGCAAGCCTTGCGGAAAACCAAAGTCAAGTTGCGGCTGCACCTGCGTCTGGTTGAAGGCCGGCTCGATCATTTCAATCGGGTCTTCCACTGTGCTGACGTTGACCTCTTCGGTGGCCACGCGCTTGAGCGTGGAGTAGAGCGTGGTGGTCTTGCCCGAGCCGGTGGGGCCGGTCACCAAAATGATGCCGTGCGCGCGCTTGACCAGCGCCTCCCAGCGCAGCGCGTCGTGGTTGCCAAAGCCCAGCGCGTCGAGGTCCTTGACCGCGTTGTCGGGGTCAAAAATGCGCATCACCATCTTTTCGCCAAAGGCGGTGGGCAGCGTGGAGATACGCATTTCGATCTCGTCGCCACGCGGGTTGCGCGTCTTGATGCGCCCGTCCTGTGGGCGGCGCTTCTCGATCACGTCCATGCGCCCGAGCAACTTGATGCGCGCCGTCATGGCGTTGAGCACGCCCATGGGCATCTGGTACACCGGATGCAGCACGCCGTCGATACGGAAGCGGATCACGCCCTGCTCGCGCCGGGGCTCCAAGTGGATGTCGCTGGCGCGCTGGTCAAAGGCGTATTGCCACAACCAGTCGACCACCTGCACCACGCCCTGGTCATTGGCGTCGAGTTGCTTGCTGGTCTTGCCCAGTTCCACCAGTTGTTCAAAGCTTGAGCTGTTGTTGGTGCCCGACTTGCTGGCTGCGCGCACCGACTTGGCCAGGGCATAAAACTCGGCCGTGTAACGCAAGATTTCGTGCGGGCTGGCCAGCACCCGGCGCACGCTGCGCTTGGCCTGGCGCTCGACCTCGGCCACCCAGTCGGTGATAAACGGCTCGGCCGTGGCGACCGTGATCTCGGCTGACGTTACCTGCACCGGCAGAATGCGATGGCGCTCGGCATAGGCCGCGCCCATGGCGTCGGCCACCTTGCCCACATCGACCTTGAGCGGGTCGATGCGCAAATAGGCCATACCCGTACGCCCGGCCAGCCACTGCGTCAGCAACTCAATGTCGAGCGGCTTTTGGTCGCTGCTGCGGCGCATCGACACGCTGGCCAATCGCACCAGAGGATGCTGCACGCTCTCGGCCTGGGCGCAGCGCGCTATGGTCCGACTGGCCTCCTCGTTGGAGATCACGCCGTCTTGTTGCAGCCACTCCACCAGGCGGCGCCAGTCGAGCGGGCCGGTCGGTGCGCCTGCGGCCAGGGGGTGCTTTTTGGAAGATGTCGTCATGCTGCCACCTGCTTGAAAGCCCGCACCCACTTGTCGGCGGGCAAACCCCATTGGGACCTGATGTAGCGCGCGCGCTCGGTCAGCACGGCGCGCGCCGGTCGGTGCGGCGTGCGCTGCGCCAGCACCACGGTGTTGCCCTCGCGCGTGGCCTTGAAGGACCACAACGCATCGGCTCCAAAGGCTGCCGCCATCTTGTCCACACTGCGCTGATAACTCGACGCGTGCCCGAACAGATTGACCGTCATGCAGCCCTCGTCGGTGAGCGTGCGGCGGCAATCCGCATAAAAGGCTTCGCTATCGAGTACCGGCGCGGCCGCCTCCTGGTCGTACAAATCCACCTGCAGCGCGTCCACCGTGCCCTGCCAGCGCGGCGTGCAAATCTCTTGCGCCGCGTCGCCCAGAACCACCTGCAAGCGCGCATTGTCCGGCGGCAACTTGAACCAGCCACGGCAGGCCAGCAGCACCTGGGGGTTGATCTCCACCGCCGTGGTTTTCATGTGCAATTCCTTGTGACAGAACTTGGTCAACGAAGCCGCCCCCAGCCCCAACTGCAGCGCCTGACGGCTGGCCACACCGGCAGGGTCCACAAACAGCAGCCACGCCATCATGCGCTGCACATACTCATGCACCAGCAGCGTGGGTGCCTCCACCAGCATCGACCCCTGTATCCACTCGCTACCCAGGTGCAGATGCCGCACCGGCCCCTCCTCAGAGAAGCTCACCTCGGGCAGCGCACCGTAATCATTTTTTGCCATGAAGGTTTATCCTAGGTTGTCATTGCGCATTTCCTGTTTCGGTGCCGAAACTGCAAATGAACCATGAGCCGAAGGGTTGTCATTGCGAGGAGCGCAGCGACGCGGCAATCCATGCACCCGGAAGTCATGGATCGCCACGGCCTGACGGCCTCGCGATGACGAAGGGAGGGCATGGCCTCGCGATGACGAAGGGAGGGCGTGGACTCGCGATGACGAAGGGTTGTCATTGCGAGGAGCGCAGCGACGTGGCAATCCATGCAGTCCGAAGTCATGGATCGCCACGGCCTGACGGCCTCGCGATGACGAGGTGGGGGCGTGGACTCGCGATGACGAGGTGGGGGCGTGGACTCGCGATGACGAAGGGAGGGCGTGGCCTCCACACGAAGGCGGTGCATTCGGGTTCGCGGCACAGTCACCCACAAGGCGTGGCTCGGCGCAGACAAAGATGTCGGTCATCGCAGGTAGTTTGTGCAAAGAGTAAGGGCTCAACTGAATGGATTCAGGTTTATACCAGTAGTGGCGCCAGGCGGGGCAGGGCCTGGCAGGCGTTGTGGGTGGTGGCTGCGGCCAGGTCTTCGACGGCCATGGCGCGCAGGGCCGCCACGACTGCGCCAATGCGTGGCAATTCGGCTGGCGTGTTGGCTGCCTGCGCCACGCCGGCCTGGCGCAGTTCGGCGGGGGTGTAGAGCCATTGCGGGGCAATGTCGGGTGCATCGGTTTCCAGCACCAGCGCGTCTTGCGGCAGCACGCGCGCCAGGTGGCGCAGGCGCAGCGCGCGCTCGAAGGTCACCGCGCCGCCAAACCCGAGCTTGAAGCCCAGGCGGATGAACTCCTGCGCCTGCGCTTCGCTGCCGTTGAAGGCGTGGGCAATGCCCGACCAGCGCCAACCGCCCTGCCCCAACTCGCGCAGGTGCTTAAGTAGCACATCGGCCGAGCGGCGCACGTGCAGCACCAGTGGCATTGCGTACTTTTTGGCCAGGTGCAGTTGCGCGCGGTAGAACTGCTCCTGGCGCTCGCGCAAGGGGCTTTGGCACAAGGCCGGAACAAAATAGTCCAAGCCGATTTCCCCCACCGCCACCAGACGCCCATCCGCCGCGTGCGCCTGCAACGCCGCGTCAAGCACCGCCAGTGCATCGTCGCCCGCTTGCGCCACATAGAGCGGGTGAATGCCCAGGCAGTAGCTGTCGTGGTGGGTATGGGCGAGTTGGCGCACCGCGTCGAAGTTGGCCACCTCCACGGCGGGGATGACGCAGTGCACCACCCCAAGGCGGGCGGCCTGGGCGCGGATTTCGGGCATCAAAGGCCCAGGGGGTTGTGCGAACTCGGGCGCGTCGAGGTGGCAATGGGTGTCGATCCAGCGCACGCTCTCAAGCCTGGGTGAGGCGCCCCTGCTCCAGGCGCATCTGGCGGCTGCAGCGCGCGGCCAGCGTGGCGTCGTGCGTAACCAGCACAAAGGCCGTGCCCTGGTCGGCGGCGAGTTGCAGCATCAGTGCAAACACGCCGTCGGCGGTGCTGCGGTCCAGGTTGCCAGTCGGCTCGTCGGCCAGCACGCAATCCGGGCGGGTGACCAGCGCACGCGCAATTGCCACGCGCTGGCGCTCGCCGCCCGAGAGCTCGGACGGGCGGTGCGCGGCGCGCTCGTGCAGGCCCACGCGTGCGAGCATCTGCATCGCGGTGTGTGCCGACTCGGCCGGGTCCATGCGCCGGATGATCAGTGGCATGGCCACATTGTCGAGCGCGCTGAACTCGGGCAGCAGGTGGTGAAACTGGTACACAAACCCCAGGTGCCGGTTACGCAACCGCCCCTGCTCGGCCGCAGACAAACCGGCCAGCGGCTGGCCGAGTAGTTCCACCGTTCCGCTGGTGGGCGCATCCAGGCCGCCAAGCAAATGCAGCAGCGTGCTCTTGCCCGACCCCGACGCCCCCACAATCGCCAGCGTCTCGCCCCGGCGCACCTCCAGGTCCACGCCCTGCAACACCGTCACATCCAAGGGCCCCTCATGAAAGCGCTTGGTCAAGCTCCGAGCACGCAATAGCAGCGACGACGACACGTCTGCGGGGAGCGTGGGGGCCATTGATTCGCCGCCGGGCCGCCCCAAGGCGAATCGCTCCCCCTCGGGGGGCAGCGAACCACGCGAAGCGGGGAGCGTGGGGGCACTATTCTGTTCACTCATAACGCAGCGCCTGAGCGGGGTTGACCTGGCTGGCGCGCCAACTCGGGTAGAGCGTGGCGGCAAAGGCCAGCAGCAGGGAAATGATGGCAATCGGCAGGATGTCGCCCGCTTGCGGCTCACTCGGCATGCGGCTGATCAGGTAAATGTCCTTGGGCAGAAAGCTCGCGCCCAGCGCCTGCTCCAGCGCGGGCACGATCACGTCGATGTTGAGCGCCACACCCAGCCCCAGCAGCAGCCCGGCCAGCGTGCCAATCACCCCCACCAGCGCGCCCTGCACCACAAAGATCGACATGATCGAGCCCGGGCTCGCGCCCAGCGTGCGCAGGATGGCAATATCGGCGCGCTTGTCGGTCACGGTCATCACCAGGGTACTGACCAGGTTGAACGCCGCCACCGCCACGATCAGCGTGAGGATGATGAACATCATGCGTTTTTCCACCTGCACTGCCGCAAACCAGGTGCGGTTTTGCTGCGTCCAGTCGCGCACGTACAGGTCGCCGCCCAGCCTTTGGCGCAAGTCAGAGGCCACCTCGCGCGCCTGGTGCAGGTCGCGCAGCTTGATGCGCACGCCGCTGGGGCCTTCCAGCCGGAACAGCTTGGCCGCGTCCTGCCAGTGCACCAGCGCCAGAGCGGCGTCAAACTCGTAGTGGCCCGAGTCAAAGCTGCCCAGCACCGTCATCTGCTTCAGGCGCGGCACCACGCCGACCGGCGTAACCTGGCCGCTGGGTGCCACCAGGGTCACCTTGTCACCGGCGCGCACACCCAGCGCGCGCGCCAACTCCGCGCCCAGCACAATGCCAAACTCGCCCGGCACCAGACGCTGCAACAGCGCCGCCTGCGCCCCGCCCGCCAGATCAGAAACCAAATGCTCCTGCGCCGGGTCGATGCCGCGCAGCATCACGCCCTTCATGTCTTCGCCACGCGCCAGCAGCGCCTGTGCTGCGATAAAGGGTGCCGCCCCCACCACCTGCGCATGGGAACGCGCCTGCGCAAGCGTCTGCTCCACGTCGGGCAACGCCTGGGCGTCAGCGGCGTACACCTCGATGTGCGAGACCACGCCAAGCATGCGGTCGCGCACCTCTTTCTGAAAGCCGTTCATGACGCTGAGCACGATGATCAGCGCCGCCACGCCCAGCGCAATGCCGAGCATGGACACGCCCGAGATGAATGAGATAAAGCCGTTGCGCCGCGTGGCGCGCCCGGCTCGGGTATAGCGCCAGCCGATCCACAACTCGTAGGGAATTTGCCGCATGCCGCCATTGTGGCATTCCTCGGGGACAATAGCGCCATGCACACCTTGATTCCGTATGCGGCCGCGCCGGGGGCGCGCTGCCAGCAGGCACTCCCATCGCTGCGGCTGCCCCATCTGACCCAATTGCTGCAAATCCTCACCCCCGGCGCATGCCTGCAGGGCAGCCTTGAAGATCTCACGCCGGTGCACGAACGCGCCTGGGCGCACGTGCTGGGCATGGACGGGGCCGACGGCCTGATTGGCTGGGCCGCGCTGGATGCGCAGCGCCTGGGGCCTGCTGCCGCGCAAGGCCCACACGGTTGGGCCTGGATTACGCCGTGCCATTGGACCGCGCAGCACGACCACATCGACATGGCCGACCCGCTGCAACTGGGCCTCACACCCGCCGAGGTTGACACCTTGTTGCAAGCCATGCACAGTTTTTTTTCCCAGGACGGCATCACCCTGTTTGATCAGCCCACAGGCCACGCGCGCATGCGATTTCTGGTTCATGGCAAAGTGTTCAAGGATTTGCCGACCGCGTCGCTGGACCGCGTCAGCGGCCGCGCGGTGGACCACTGGATACCCCGCCAACCGCAGGCTCAAGCACTCTTACGCCTGCAAAACGAAGTGCAGATGCTGCTCTACACCCACCCGCTCAATGCCGCGCGTGCCAGTAGCCAGCAACCCAGCGTCAATTCGTTCTGGATCAGCGGCACCGGCACCCTCACGCCCGCGCAGGCGCAGCGCGCGCTGCAAGTCACGCCCGCGCAGGCACGCAACCTGCGCGGCGCACTGCGTACGAGTGCCCTGCAAGACGACGCACACGCCTGGCTGCACGCCTGGGAGCAGCTTGACAGCACCCTCATCGCCGAACTGCTGCAACAAGCCCGCGCGGGCCAGCCCCTGCAATTGACCCTGTGCGGCGAACTGCAGGCCGTGACGCTGGAGAACCAGCCCCGGTCCCTGTGGAGCCGCCTGCAACGCCGCTGGCAGCCGCGCGCGCTGCACGATTTTTTGCGCACGCTATGAAGCTATTGATCTTTCCAGAGTGCAAGACTTCCATGACTTCCGGCTGCATGGATTGCCGCGTCGCTACGCTCCTCGCAATGACAGCCTTTCGTCCTCGCGAGGTGACAGCAAGCACCCGTCAGCGCGAGGCCGCCAGGCCGTGGCGATCCATGACTTCTGGGTACGTGGATTGCCGCGTCGCTACGCTCCTCGCAATGACAGCCTTTCGTCATCGCGAGGCCATGCCCCCACCTCGTCATCGCGAGGCCTTCAGGCCGTGGCGATCCATGACTGCGCTATTGGCCATCCAGCTGCCGGACCCAGAATGAAACTCCAAGCCCGCGATATTCCGCCGCGCAGCGTCTGGGTGCTTGAGCAGGCGGGCATCCATCCGCTGCTGGCGCGCCTGTACGCCGCACGCGGCATCACCAGCACCGAGCAGTTGGACGACGCGCTCGCCAAGTTGCTGCCGCCCTCGACCATGCTGGGCCTGGACCGCGCCGCCACGCTGCTGGCCGACGCGATTGCCCAGAACCAGCGCCTGTGCGTGGTGGCCGACTACGACTGCGACGGTGCCAGTGCCTGCGCCGTGGCGCTGCGCGGACTGACCCTGCTGGGCGCGCGCCATGTGCACTACATCGTGCCCGACCGCCTGATGGATGGCTACGGCCTGACCGCGCCGATTGCCCAGCGCGTCAAGGACAGCGGTGCCGATGTGCTGATTACCGTGGACAACGGCATTGCCAGCATCGAGGGCGTGGCCCACGCACGCGCGCTGGGCCTGCGCGTGCTGGTGACTGACCACCACCTGCCCGCGGTGTCCAGCGCGGGCGGCGCCGCCACGGTGCTGCTGCCCGACGCCGATGTGATCGTCAACCCCAACCAACCCGGTTGCGGCTTTGAGAGCAAGTCCATCGCCGGCGTGGGCGTGATGTTTTATGTGCTGCTGGCGCTGCGCAGCGAACTGCGTACGCGCGGCGTGTTCAGTGCCGCAACGCAACCCAAGCTCGACGCCCTGCTGCCGCTGGTGGCACTGGGCACGGTGGCCGATGTGGTCAAGCTCGACGCCAACAACCGACGCCTGGTGGCGCAGGGCCTCAAGCGTGTGCGCGCCGGGGCCCTGCCCGCCGGGCTGGCCAGCCTGTTTGTGGCTTCGGGGCGGCAAGCCAGCCGCGCCACCAGCTTTGATTTTGGCTTTGCCCTGGGGCCGCGCATCAATGCCGCTGGTCGTCTGGCCGATATGCGTGCGGGGATAGAGTGCCTGCTGTGCGACGACCCGGCGCGTGCCGACGAACTCGCACGCGCGCTCGATGCCATCAACCGCGAGCGCCGCGTGATTGAGGGCGATATGCGCGAGCAAGCGCTGCAGATTGCCGAGTCGCTGCTCGACCCCAATGACGAGCCGCCACCGGCCATCTGCCTGTTCGACCCCGATTTTCACGAGGGCGTGGTGGGCATTGTGGCGGCGCGCATCAAGGACCGGTTCCACCGCCCCACGTTTGTGTTTGCCACCAGCAGCGCGAGCGGGCACGAGCACGAGCTCAAGGGTTCGGGGCGCTCGATTGCGGGCTTTCACCTGCGCGACGCGCTCGACCTGGTGGCCAAGCGCCACCCCGGCGTGCTGCTGCGCTTTGGCGGCCACGCCATGGCAGCGGGCTGCACCATCGACGAAGACGCGCTCGATACCTTTGAACAGGCTTTGACGACGGTGGCACAGGAGTGGCTCGATGTCGCCACACTGACGCGTCGGCTGGAAACCGATGGGCCGCTGGCGCTGGAGTACCGACGCGTCGATCTGGTGGACGCACTGCAAAAAGAAGTGTGGGGCCAGGGCTTTGCCGCGCCGGTGTTCAGCGAAGAGGTGGAAGTGCTCTCGCAGCGTCTTGTGGGCGAAAAGCACCTGGCACTCAAGCTCAAGCACCAGGGCCAGCCGGTCGATGGCATCTGGTTTAGCCACACCGAACCGCTCCCCGCCAAGGCAACGCTGGCGTTTCGCCTGGACGCCGACGAGTGGAACGGCGTGCGCCGTGTACGCTTTCTGATTGAGGCAGCGCAAATTTAGCGCAGCCGTTACATTAATATTACGTTTGTGGCGTAGAGTAAACCTCGCTCCCGATTACCTTGGTCACCAGCATTACTTAGAAAGCAGAGGTCAGCCATGTTGACAGAAGTCGACGTAAAGACGATTTACGACAAGCTCTCCGCCCTGGAAAGCGAAATTGCAACGTTGCGCGAGGGCTACCTGGTGGTCAACAAGCGCTACAACCAGACATTGGCTTCGGTCAAGGCGCTCACGTCGAATGCACTCGAAGCCGCCATGCGCTCGGCGGTAGCGGCAGAAAAGTCGGCACTGGCGTGCAAGCACGCAACCGCAGCGGCGGTGGCGTCGGCGGCGGTGTCCATCATTGAAGCCACCTACGCTGCGGCCGAGGCGGCCGGGCTGGCAGCGCTGGCTGCTTCCGAGGCGGCGGCAGCGGCTTCGGCCGCAGCGGCAGCGGTGGCCTCTGCAGCGGCTGTGCAGGCCGAAGAGGCCGCACTGCAGGTCTCATCCCAGGCAGCCGACGCCACCACCCGCGCCACGGCAGCGGCGGTCCAGGCAGCACAGATGGCCACCGAAGCTGCGGCGGCAGCGCGTTCCTTCAAAAAGTGAAGCCCGCGCATGGACTTCGAAGACAAGCTTGCATCCTTGTCGCAAGACGTCAGCAGCTTGTACGAGGCCGCGCCCTTTGGAAGCCATTGTGTCGATGAGGATGGCACCTATACCGAGATCAACGCGCTCGAACTGGCCTGGCTAGGTTGCAACCGC